>FWPU01003141.1_pt1 | contig 42611 bp, 40 predicted proteins | sample 2228361 | NCBI WGS metagenome assembly FWPU01 (sample SAMEA103939777, study PRJEB20133) | metagenome | reverse complement strand
GCGCTCACCCGCGCTCGCCGCTTTTCTTCAGTTCACGGCTGCTGTACCCCGCCTCGGCCCCACTACGCCTGCGCAGTGTCTGAATCGCAGTGGCGTGAATCACTCCTGGCAGGAGGACCCGCTGGAGCGATGGCAGGCGTTGCGAACCGACATGCGGGTGAAACTGAATTACACGTTTCGGTTTTGACGCGCCGGCAGCAGAATGCCGGCGCGTGCGGACTCGTCCCCCCGCTGCCGGCGGCCGCGCGGAACTTTGTCAGGCCCGGGCGCGTTTGGCGATCTCGACGTTGGTGAGCCAGCCTTGCACCGGCGTCGCCTGGGTGCCGTCTTCGGTGATAAAGACGTCCTGGCAACCGGGCACGGCCTCCATTCTCGCCTTGGCGTCGGCGAGGGTGGCGTCGGGCCGGAGAAACCCCATCGTTTTGGCGACGACGTCCAGCACGCCGGGATGGTCGAGGAAGTGCTTGAGCGTCTGCGTGGTGACGTCGAACGGCTTGGCCGCCCCCGCCGCCTCAATCGTCTTCTCGGTCACGAACCGGAAGACGAGGCTTTGGTGGATGATGTACTTGATCAATCCCTTGTCGTCGAGCACCGGCAGGCGCGTGACGGGCGGCTTCAATAGATCCAGCATGCCGGCCTTCAACGGCACGCCGCTGCCGTCGTCGCCGGCAGCCAGGTGGATTACTTTCATCGAGCCTCTGGCGATCATAGCGTCGCGCGCGGCGATTCCCCGCAGGCGTTCGACGACGACCTGGTCAACCATCCGCTGGACGCTTTGGCTGGCGCGCTCGAAGTTCTCGCCCGAGAAATAATAGGCGATCACCGTGCCGATCCAGGTCCCGATCAGCGGCACGACCATGTTGAAGACATCACGGGTGTTCTCAGGGCCGCCCACGAAGATCGTAGTGACCGACAGCACGACGAGGATGCCACCGGATACGCCCAGGACCCACTTGGCGATGAAGGACCGCTCGCTCGGGCTGCCCCCGAGCTTGGTTGCGTTTGCTTCAGCCATTAAGACTCCTCCTCTGGGTGCGGAATGTCGACTGCCCCCGCGGAAATCGTTCCCTATCCTCCTACGGACCGACGCGGGGTGTCAAGGCGCGGGGCGAAGGCAGGGGTTCGGCGGCCGGCCCGGGAGGAGACGTCAGCGCCGCACGATCACCTCGCGCAGGTTGTCCCGGGTCAGGAAAAACTTGACCGAGCCGAACCGTGCGAATAGCCTCTCGATGGCCCGGTTGTTAAAGAACTCGACCGGCTGCCGCCAGCCACGGTGAGCCAAATGGACCATATCGGCCTTGACGATGCGGTAAGAGTAAACGGGCAGCATAGTGGCCTTCTCGTCAGTGGGGAACAGGGCCAGCAGGTGAGCGCCGGGACGAAGGATGTCGCAGAGCCGGTCCACCGTGGCGAGCAACAGCGGCCGGGACAGAAAGGGCAGCACGTCCCACACCAGGGCGCCGTCGAGCGACTGCGGATCGAAGCCGAGGCACTGTTCGAGAAACGCCTCCATGCGGTTCCGCTGGGACGGGCCTCCCGGCGGATCCTCGTCGGTGGTGACCGAGTCCAGGGTCCGCAGGAAGTCCACCGAGTAGAGCCGGTGCCCGAGGCTAGTGATAAACGTGACGTTCGGCTGGGAAATTTCGCCGAGATCGAGAATGGAGAGGCCGCTTTGATCGCGGACCGAGGAGACGAACTGGGCCAAGCCGTGGCTGTGTTTGGGCTGGGAGGTGCTGTGGCCGCCCGGTTCCTGGTCGAGTGGCCGAGGCCGGACCGCGCGCCGGTTATCGGGGGCGGGTGGCGGGGCCCGATGCCCGGGGGGTTCCGCGCGTCCCCCTGATTTGGAGAGCCATGCCCGTAAGCGATCCTTGATCACGCTTCTTGTTCCCACTTCCGGAGCCGGGCGTTAACGACCGCGCCGGCTCTCTACCAGAGCGCTGAAAAGGGTCGTTCAGCGCAAGCTGATACTTGCGCGGAGGCCCTTTTCAGCATCCTGCTAAGGCTTCGACGGAGTACTGCCGGCGACGGCGCTTCTCGGGGCCTCCAGCTTTTCCGGCGGCGGAGAAGCGGCAGGCTTGGCTGCCGCGGCAGGCGCCGGCCGGGCAACCTCCGGCTTGACGATATCGATGCTCCCTTTAAAATAGGCGCCGTCTTCAATGACGATCCGTGCGGTCTTGAGATCCCCGACCAGCTTGGCATCGCGTCTGATTTCGATCTTGTCGCTGGCGAGGACGTCGCCATGCACGGTGCCGCGAACAGTGACTTGTCGTGCTTTGATCCCGGCGTGCACCCTGCCGTTGGGGCCCACCGTCAGGTGGTGTTCCTGGACCTCGATGGTCCCTTCGACCTCGCCGTCGACATAGAGGTCTTCGCGGCCGTAAATCTGCCCCTTCACGACGACGGACTTGCCGATGGCCGCGGCGCTGCCGGGCTCGGACACCCGGGTCGGGGCGGTAGAGATCGGAATGCCCTCACGGGCGAGGTCCGAGGGGCTGGGCACCGGTGATGCGGGCTTCGGTGCCGGAGGTTCTTCCTTTTTTCTGTTCCACATAGTGCGATACCTTTTTCGCAGAGGAGAGCGTGGCCGTCTCTGCCGGTTGAGGACGGGGCGTAACTCCCCTATCCCGCCGGGCTTGCGATCGGGCATGAGCAGATGGCCGGCCTTCCCTCGGAGATTTTATCGTATCGGGCGGGAGAGGGAAGGGGCAAACATCGCGGGCGAACCGGTGCAGCGCGAGGTTTGACGCCGGCGCCCACGGGGCGTGTTCAGCTTGCGCCGGATGCCATAACACTGCATGATGGTATTCAATCGACCGAAGGAGCGATCCGATGAGGACTGCGAGAACAACAAGCCTGACGCGGCGCTCGGTGTTGGGCGCGACGGCGGCGGCCTGGGCGGCGGCAAGGCCGGCCGCGGGCAGCGGGAAGGTAGTGCGGCACGGCCGCTTGAAACAGTCGGTGTGCAAGTGGTGCTACAAGGGTTTCACGCTGGAGCAGCTTTGCGAAAACGCCGCGGAGATGGGCATTGTGGCAATCGACCTGTTAACCGCCGACGAATGGCCGGTGGTGCAGAAGTACGGCCTCGTGTGCGCGGTGGGCAGCGGCATTTGCACGATCAAGGACGGCCTGAATGAAAAGGGCAATCACGCCCAGATCGAGGCCAATTTCCGCAAGCTGCTGCCGCTGGCCAAAAAGCACGGCGTGCCCAACCTGATCTGCTTCTCCGGCAACCGGGGCGGCAGGTCGGACGAGGAGGGCTGGGAGAATTGCGCTCTGCTGCTGAACAAGGTCAAGGCGCAGGCGGAAGACCTCGGAGTGACGATCATCATGGAGCTGCTCAACAGCAAGGTGAACCACCCGGACTATCAGTGTGACAAGACGGCCTGGGGGGTCGAGGTTTGCAAGCGGGTCAACTCGCCGCGGGTGAAGCTGCTGTATGACATCTACCATATGCAGATCATGGAGGGCGACATCATCCGCACCATCCGCGACAACATTCAGTACATCGCCCACTTCCACACTGGCGGCAATCCCGGCCGCCACGAGCTGGACGACACGCAGGAGCTGAATTACAAGGCGATCGCAAAGGCCATCGTCGATCTGAAGTTCGACGGATACTTCGCGCACGAATTCATCCCTACGCGGGACCCGATGACTTCGCTGCGGGACGCGGTGGCGCTGTGCGACGTCTGAGGGGGCGCAGGGGGCTCAGCGCATGCGCCGCCGGGCGATAGTGTAGAGGGCGCGTTCGAGGAAATCGAAGGCGGGGCCGCTGTCCACGTGGTAGATGCGGATGATCTCGCCGTAGTCGCGCGTGAAATCATAGCGGAGGTCGTGATCCACCCGGGGGGCGCGGACCTTCTCCCAGCGGGCGCAGGAGGGCTCGGCCAGCGCCGCCAGGTCGCCGAGGTCAAAGAAGCCCTTGTTGGGGTCCAGATAATGGGGCCGGCGGCGCCGGATAGCGACGAGGTAGGCTCCGAGACTCCCGACGTGGGCGAAGCGTCGTTCGGCCTCGGCGGGGTGGATCCGGAGGTAGGTTCCGGTGTCAAACAGGATGAAGCGGCAGGGGAGCTCAAAGAGGAGCTGAACGGCCGTGATGTCGTTATAGGCGTTGAAGTTCCAGCATCGGAGGGGCCACTGGGTGCGGCCATGCCAGAAGACGACGAGGCGGTCGGCGATGTCCGGTGCGGCGAGCAGGGCGGCGGCGGCGTCGGTAGCAGGTCCGAGAAGCACGAGCCAGAGCGGCCGCTCGGGGGTGGCGCTGCGCGCCTGCTCGATGATGAAATCCACCCCTTCTGACGGCGGGAGCCGGTCCCGGTAGACGAGCGGGTCGGCGCCGCGCCTGACGGCAATGCGGCCGGCGAGCCCGGCCTTCTGCAGTACGGTTTGGATCTCGCGGTAGGAATTCTCGATGCCCCGGGCGCCTCCGCGAAGGCCGTAGTGGGCGGCGACAATCCCTTCCAGGCGGAACCGCTCAGGCCAGCCGAGGGCCAGCGCCAAGGCGTATTGGTCGTCAATCTCGTTGGCCGCGTCGGTGTCCAGGATCAGGCGGAGTGGGCCTTCCGGCGGAGGCCAGGGCGCCGGCGGGCGCTCGGCCGCCGCGAGCGGCGGGACCAGGGGGGATAGCAGCCAAGTGGCTGCGGCCGGCAACCAGGAGCTTTTCATGCCGCATCAGTATACTCGAAGGAGGGCCTTCCGAGGCGGAATTGTCTATGCAATTCAACGCCTTCGGTGTGCGCGGCGTCAATACAAGTGTGAGGAGTATTGCGTGCGGGCTGGCGGTGTGGACGCTTGCCGGAGCGGCGCCCGCCATCGGGCTGGAACTTTCGGAGGCTATCGCCGGCATCGAGCGCCGGTATAACGCCCCCAAAACGATGCAACTGCTCTTCGAGCAGACATACACCTGGCAGGGGCGGCCGCCGCGAACCGAGCGCGGAAAGCTGTACCTGCAAAAGCCGCGGCGGATGCGCTGGCAGTATGAAGTGCCGGCCGGCAAGCTGTTCCTTTCCGACGGCGAGCACGTGTTCTTCTACAGCCCGAACGCCAACCGCGTCGAGAAGATGCCGCTGAAGGAGAGCGGCGATCTGCGCACGCCGCTGGCGTTTCTGATGGGCCGGCTGGAGCTGCGCCGGGATTTCCGTGAGTTCCGGTCGCGGCCGGAGGGCGCCGACCTTCACATTACGGCGATTCCGAAGTCCGATCAGGCGCCTTACGCGCGAGTCGAGTTTCTGGTGGCGTCGGACTTTCGGATTCGCCGCCTGGTTGTGACCGGCCAGGACCGTTCGGTGATGGAGTTCCGGTTTTTTGAAGAACGGCTGAATCCGCGGCTCGATCCCGGGCTGTTTGTTTTCCAGGCGCCGCCGGACGCGGAGTTCGTCGAGATGCGCGGCGAGGAGGCCGCAGGCAACTGAGATGGCGGAGTGGTTGCTCAAATACGCCGATCCCCGCGGGGAGGTCCACCAGCAGGTGGCCGAGGCCGACAGCGAGCAGCAACTGCGGGAGAAGTACAGTCAGCAGGGATACCTCGTCTACTCGATCAAGCCGAGGACCGAGCTAGCCGCGCTGCCCAAGGCGCTGGGACGCCGCCGGAAGAAGATCCATCAGGAGAAGTTCTTGATCTTCAACCAGCAATTCGTCACGCTGGTGCGGGCCGGGCTGCCGATCCTGAAGTCGCTGGATCTGCTGGCCGAACGGCTGACCGATGCCCGGCTCGGCAAATACATCAAGGCGGTGCGGGACGAGGTGCGCACCGGCGCCAGCCTCTCGGAAGCGTTTGCCCGCCAGCGGGTGTTTCCGCCGATCTACGTGACTTCGATCATGGCGGGCGAAAAGAGCGGCTCGCTGCCGGAGGTGCTGGACCGGTTCATCGTCTACCAGCGGCTGGCGCTGTCGGTGCGCAAGAGGGTGCTGCTGTCGCTGCTGTACCCCTCGCTGCTAATCACGCTGACCATCGGGTTGATCGTGTTCCTGGTGACTTATGTGGTGCCGAATTTCGCGCAGCTTTACGGCAGCATGGAAGCGCAACTTCCGTGGGTGACGCAGGTGCTCATCGCGGTCGGCACGACCGCCCGGAACTATGTTCTGGTGGGGGCGGGTGTGTTGGCCGGGCTGTTCATCCTGTTCCGTCTCTGGTCGCGCAGCGAGCGCGCCCAGGAGCGGCTGGACAGCCTCAAGATGCGCACGCCGGTGCTGGGCGAGATCTGGACGAAGTACCAGGTGGCCCAGGTTTCCCGAGTGCTGAGCACGTTGCTGCTGGGCGGGATTCCGCTGGTGCAGTCGCTGGAGACGGCCGGCCAGTCGTTGGGCTCGAACCTGCTGCGCAAGGCGCTCGAGAAAGCGCGCAAACTGGTCAAAGAAGGGCAGGCGTTGTCGACCTCGCTGAAAGCGACGGGGATTTTCCCGGAACTGTCGATTGACATGATGGAAGTGGGCGAATCGACCGGGGCGTTGCCGGCGATGCTGAACAGCGTGGCGGAGTTTTACGAGGACGACGTGCAGACGCGGTTGCAGGCGTCGCTGTCGTTGATCGAGCCCGCGATCATGATTTTCATGGGCATGTTTGTCGCCTTTGTGCTGGTGTCGCTGTACCTGCCGATTTTTTCTTTGGCCGACACGTTGCGATAAGGAGGGAGACTGAGGATGGCATCGGAGAAGGTGAATCCGAAAGACGCCCAGCAGGAAGCCGAACAGGCGCGGCTTCTGGCCGAGCGATACCACTGCGAATTCATTGATCTGCGCGAAGTGCGCATCGATCACGAGCTGTTCACGTCGATCCCGGTTGACTTGATGTTCCGGTACAACTTCGTGCCGCTGCGCAGCGAGAACGGCTCGCTGGAGATCGCGCTGGCCGACCCGCGGAACCTGAATCTGATCGACGAGCTGTCGATCCTGCTGCGGAAGCGGCTGCGGGTCAAGGTGGCCACGCTGTCGCAGATCTCGGACCTGCTGAAGAAGACCGAGCAATCCCAGCGCGTGCTGGAAGAGGTCACCGAAGGCTTCACACTGGACGTGGTGGCGGACGAGGAGAGCCAGGACGAGACGCTGTCGATCGACAAGCTGACGGCCGACAGCGACATCGCGCCGGTGATCAAGCTGGTGGATACGACGATCTTTAACGCCCTGGAGCGGCGGGCCAGCGACATCCACATCGAGACCCGCGACCAGGAAGTGGCCATCAAGTACCGCATCGACGGGGTGCTGCACTATGCCATGCCGCCCATCGCCAAGGAGTGGCACGCGATGATCCTGTCACGCATCAAGGTGATGTCGGAGCTCGACATCGCCGAGCGGCGCGTGCCGCAGGACGGCCGGTTCCGGGTTCGGTACAAGAACCGGCTCATCGACTTCCGTGTCTCGATCATGCCGACGATCTACGGCGAGGACGCCGTGCTGCGCGTGCTCGACAAGGAGTCGATGAGCGAGAAGTTCAAACAGCTCAGCCTCGAAGTGGTCGGCTTCGCCGATGACGATCTGGTCAAGTTCCGCCGCTACATCAAGGAGCCTTACGGCATGGTGCTGGTGACCGGGCCGACCGGGTCGGGCAAGACCACTACCCTGTATGCCGCGCTGAGCGAAATTCAGAATGACGAGGACAAGATCATAACGATCGAGGATCCGGTTGAGTACCAGATCAAGGGCATCACTCAGATTCCGGTGAACGAGAAGAAAGGGCTGACGTTCGCCCGGGGGCTGCGCTCGATTCTGCGCCATGATCCGGACAAGATCATGGTGGGCGAGATTCGCGACCAGGAGACGGCGCAGATCGCCATCAACGCGGCTCTGACGGGGCACTTGGTCTTCACGACCGTGCATGCCAACAACGTGCTGGATGTGCTCGGCCGGTTCCTGAACATGGGTGTTGAGCCGTACAACTTCGTCTCGGCGCTCAACTGCATCCTGGCGCAGCGCCTGGTGCGGGTGGTCTGCCCGTTCTGCAAGAGGCAGGTGCGGTATCCGGACGAATACCTCATCGAAAGCGGGCTGGACCCGGGGAAGTGGCGCGACGTGCCGTTTTACGAGGGGGCCGGCTGTTTCGAATGCGGCGGCACGGGCTTTCGCGGCCGGACGGCGATCCACGAGCTGCTCGACCTGTCCGAGCGCATTCGCGAGATGATCCTTGACAAGCGGCCCAGCTCAGAGATCAAGCGCGTGGCGAGCGAGGAAGGGATGCGCTTTTTGCGCGAATCGGCGCTGGAGAAGGTCCGCGCGGGGATCACGACGCTGCGCGAAATCAACAAGGTGACCTTTATCGAAGGATGAGTTGGCGGGCCAAGATCGCTCGGGTCAAACAACTGCGGCGGCTGCTGCAGGATCCGCCTCCGGCGTGGGTGTTCGAAGTCTCTCAGGCCGGCCTCTGCTACGCTCAGCACGGCAAGGAGCTGCAAACGGGGTTTCGGCCGCTCGATCCGGGAGTCCTGCTGATCTCCCCGCTGAAGGACAACGTTGCCCGTCCGGACGAGCTGTTTGAGGCGGTGCGGTCACTGGCGCCGCCCAACGGCAAGAACCGGCGCCGGACGGCGGCGCTGATTCTGCCCGACTATTGCGCCCGCGTGGCCGTACTGGATTTTGACCACCTTCCCTCCAAGCGCGAAGAGCAGGCCTCGCTGGTGCGTTTCCGAATGAAGAAGAGCATTCCGTTCGACCTGGATTCGGCGCGCGTCAGCTTCGACGTCCAGCCGGGAACGGGGCCGAACAAGCACCTGGTGGTGGCGGCGGTGGCGGCGCTGGAGATCATCGCCCGTTACGAAGCCGCCTTTCGCAACGCCGGCTTCCAGCCGGGCTTGGTGACGACGTCCACGCTGTCGGCACTCAGCCTTCTCCGGGAAGACGGGGTGAGGATCCTGGCCAAGTTGAGCGGGGATGTGCTGACGGTGGCCGTGACCGACGGTGCGGACCTCCGGCTGCTGCGATGCGTCTCGCTGCCGGAAACGACGGCCAAGGAGGTGATGGGCGTCATCTATCCAACGCTGGCGTACATCGAAGACGAGTTCGGCGCCCGGCCGTCGGAGCTGGTGCTGTGCGGGTTCGGTCCGATGACCGAAGAGATCGAGCGCATCGGCCAGTTGGAGCTGAGCCTGGCGGTGGACCGGCTGCGCTCCCGGCTGGGCGTGCCCGACGAGACGAATGCGGGGCTGCTGGGTTTCCTGGAGTCCGCGGGGGTGGAAGCGCGGTGAAAACAGCCTGGAACATCAACCTGGCGAGCGAGCCGTTTCAGCGGAACCGGCCGGTGCTGGCGGCGTCCGCCGTTACTGCCGTGCTCATGGTGGCCGTGTTGCTCATGCAGCTGTATCTGATCGCGATCGAGCGCGGCGAGGGCACGGAGACCGCGCGGGCGATCGAACAGGCGCGGGCCGAGTTACAGTCGCTGGCCGCTGAGGAAGCCCGTCTCCAGGCCACGCTCCAGCGGCCGGAGAATGAGGCCGTGCTGGAGCGCAGCGTGTTTCTCAACGCCCTTCTGATGCGGAAGGGCATCAGTTGGACGCTGATCTTCGCCGACCTGGAAGAAGTGGTGCCCTATAACGTCAAGATCGTCCAGATCCGGCCGCAGGTGACGCCCGAGAACGAGATCCAACTCGAGATGGTGGTGGCGGCCGAGGCGATCGACCCGGTGATCGAAATGCTGAAGGCCGTCGAGGCTTCCGAGCTCTTCAGTTCGACTTCGGTATCCGCCTCGCTGCCCCCGACCGACAGCGAGCCGCTATACCGTTACCGGGTGAGCGTGAAGTATGACCGGAAACTCTAGGTTCAGGCTGACGGGCGGCAGGGTGCAGACGGCGGCGGCGCGGCTGGGCCGGGACCCAAAGCTGGCCGTGCGCGTGGTGCTCGGCCTGTTGCTGGCGGCCAATATTGCCGCCTCGCTGGTGCTGTTCAAGCCCTGGGGCGCGTCGCCGGCGGAGATGGAGCAGGAACTGGGGCGGCTGCGCAGCCAGATTCGGCAGCGGCAGCAGGCGGTCCAGACACTGCGGGCGCTGGTGGAAAAGTCCGACAAAGCGCGCCAGCAGGGCGATTCGTTCCTGGAGAAATACTTCATGGACCGGCGGACCGCATCCTCGACGATCATCGCGGAGCTGCGCCAGGCGGCCGAGGAAGCCGGCATCAAGCAGGAAGAGCACACCTTCGGTTTCGAACCGGTCGAAGGCAGCGACAACCTCAGCATGATGACGATCTCAGGCAACTATGAGGGCAGGTACGAGAACCTGGTGAAATTCATCAACTATCTGGACCGTTCGCCGCGCTTCCTCATCCTCGACACGCTGACGGCCGCTCCGGAACGGACCGCCGGCGCCCTGAATGTGAATCTCAAGTTGAACGCCTTCGTGATGGAAGGCAAGCCGCCCGCCAGCGAGAGCCAAGACCGGCGGGCCGGCTCTGCGGCGGGCGAGGAACTCGCGCGAGCGCGTCAGGAGAGGGCGGTGGAATGAAACTCGGCGCTGAACCCAAAAAGGTGGCCATACTCGTCGGCCTACTGGCCGTGGCCGCCTACCTGTTCCTGAGCGGCGAATCCTACGACACGCCGCCGGCGCCGCCAAGCGTCCCCCGGTCCGCCGTGGCGCGGCCGGAAAGCCAAGGCGGCCGGCGGGCGCCCCGCCAGCGCACCGCGCCTTCCGTTTCCCGAGAGTTTCGGCCATCGTTGACGCCGCGAAGGCCGGAGGATCGCCCGGACCCGATGACGCTGGACCCGACGCTCCGGCTGGACCTGCTCGCCAAGCTCCAGGAAGTTCGCGTGGACCAGATCAAACGGAGCCTGTTCGAATTCTCGGCGGCCCCTCCTGCCAAGGTTCCCGAGCCCAAGATCCTCCCCAAGGAGATCAAGCAAGAGGAGGTAGCCGACTCCAAGCCCGCCGAAACCAAACCTGTCAAACCGCCACCCCCGCCGATCCGTCTGAAGTTTTACGGGTACGTGAGCCCGGTGCGTTCCGACATCAAGCGCGCCTTCTTTTTGGACGGAGAAGATATTTTCGTGGCCGAGGAGGGTGAGATCATCAAGAAGCGCTATAAGGTGGTCAAGATCGGTGTGAATTCGGCCGTCATCGAAGACACCGAGCACGATCACCAGCAAACGATCAAAATGGAAGAGGAGAGCCGGGGATGAGGAAGCGGGGCGAGTCCGGCTTTGCGATGCTGCTGCTGTTCGCGATGGCGGCGGCGGTGGCGATCATGCTCTACCGCGAGCTTCCGCGCCTGGTGTTCGAATCGCAGCGAATCCGCGAGCAAGACCTGATCATGCGCGGGGAGCAGTACCGAAGGGCCATTCAGCTCTACGTTCGCCAGTTCAAGAAATACCCGGCCTCACTGGACGATCTGGAGCGCACCAGCAATATCCGCTTTCTACGGCGGCGCTATAAGGACCCGCTCACGGGCAAGGACGAGTGGCGCCTGATTCACATCGACAACGCCGGCGTGTTCACCGACTCGCTCATCCACAAGCCGGAACAGCAGGAGGAGAAGAAATCCGAGAACACCTTCATCACCGAGCGCGCCGCCTTCGGTTCGACCGGGCCGGATCCGGCAGTGGGCGGCGCGCAGGCCGGAGGCGCGGCGATTCGCGGGGCCAGTGACCGGCCGGCCGCCAGCGCGGAGCAGTTCTTCGGGACCCCAGGCGGCGCCGGGATTCCAGGGCTGCCGGGCCCGGGCGGCCAGCCCGGGCAGTATGCGTCCGGGCAGCAGGATCCGGCGACCTACCAGCAGCAAGTCGTTCCGGGACTGACGCCGGCCGAGATCGAGCAGCAGCGGCAGCTCGGCCAACAACCGTATCCCTACGCCCAGGCGGGCCAACCGCCTCCGTACGCGACGCCGGGGGCGCCGCCCGTCCAGGCTTATCCGGCTCAGCCGGGCCAAATTGACCCCGGGGCGCCTCAACCTGGGCAGGTTTATCCGGGGATGCAGCAAGGCCAGCCTAACCCGTACCAGCAGGGCGGGCTGGTCTACCCGGGCGTGCAGCAGAACCTGCTTCTGTACCAGCAGCCTCAGGCGCCGGGTCAGCCCTACGCGCCGCCGGGTGTGGCGCAAATCAATCCGCAACTGCCGCAGCCGGGTCAACCTCAGCCGTTCCCGTACGCGCAGCAACCGCAGCCGGGGCAGCCGCAGGTCGTGCCGGGATACCCGGTCCAGGTGATTCCGGGTCAGCCGCCACGGCCCGAGCAGTTGCAGCAATATCCGTATCCCCGGCGAGGCATTCCCGGCCTACCGGGCCCGCCCACCGCCACGCCCCAGGCGCAGCCTGACCAACCAGCGCCCGCCTATGCGGGCTTTGGGGCCGGGTTCGGCACGCCCCAGACGTCGCTCCCGGCCGCCGGAGGCTCCGTCGAGCCGGCGAGTCCCGCTCGGCTGGGGCAGGGAGCCAACCCTGCGCTGCAAATGATCCAGCAAATCCTGACGTCGCCCCGGCGCGGTGGAGCGCCCGCCGGGACCGGTGGGGTCGCCGGCGGCGCGATGATCGGCGGCGGCATCGCCGGCGTGGCCAGTACGGCGGAGGCCGAGGGCATCATGGTGTACAACGACCGGACGAAGTATAACGAGTGGGAGTTCATTTATGATTTCCGCCAGGACCAAACCGCCGTCGGTGGTCCCGCCGCGGCCGCGGCCGGTCAACAGGGATCGCCCGGCTCGTTTGGGGGATCATCCCGCGGCGGCGGACTCGGCGGGCAACGCAGCGGACCCTCGTTTGGCGGGGGCTCGTCGTTTGGATCCGGGTCTTCCTTCGGCGCGCCGACTCAGCCGCCGCCCCCGCCCGTGGGAACGGGCCGGTAACGGCGCCGGCCCTGCCGGGCGGCCTACTTGGCTGCCTTGGCGCGGTCCATGTACTGCAATTTCTGGGTGTCGAGGCGGATCACGTCGCCGGTCTTGATGAACTGCGGCACCATGATGGTGAGGCCGTTTTCCAGTTGGGCCTCTTTCCAGGTGTTGTCCTGCTGGTTGTGCGCCGGCGGGGCCGTATCAGCGACTTTCACTTCCAGCACTTCAGGAAATTGCACGCTAACGGGCCGGCCTTCGACAAACTCAACGGCCACCCTCATCTGCTCCAGAAGAAGCTTGGCCTGCGGGCCGATAAGGCTCCCCGGGATCTCGACCTGTTCGTAGGTGTCCGGGTTCATGAAGACGCACTGCTCGCCGTCCTGGTAAAGATAGTCCATGGGCACCTTGTCGAGCGGGACGTCCTCCAGTTTGAGGTCGGCGCGGAAGCCGTGGTCCCAGAAAGCACCCGTTTGCAGATTTTGCAAGTGGGCGTGGGTGACGCCCCCCATCTTGCCCTGGCCGGGATGATAATCGGCCGAGATGACCTTGTAGATGGTACCCTCGTGCCGGATGGCCATGCCTGGGCGTAGTTGCGATGCTGCCACCATGCTCGCTACTCCGTGTCCTACCATAGTTTACAATCGCCGGCCGCAGGTGGGGGGCGCCGCCGCCCACTTGGCGCCCGCTCGAACGCTACGAAGCGGATATGAGCTGTTCGGCGCGATTCCAGTCGGACTCGGCGGTTCCCGCCGGCCGTCCGGCATTATGCCAGAGCAGGTAGGCGACCCGCTCAACCCGGAGCCGCCGCGCCGCCTCGGCGTCGGGGGCGGCCGGTATGGGCCGGCCGATCAGGAAGGCGGCCAACGAATTCCGAGCCTCGCGATAGATCCGCTCGTAGTGCTCCAGGCGCATTCGGGCCTCCTCGACTGCGGGGCAGTCCGGCGGAGAGATGGCGAGAAGGGACTGCAGGAGGCGGACCTGGCTCTCCCACTGTCGAAACGCGGTCTGGTACGCTTCCCGAAGGCGTTTCAGTTCCGTCTGTGCTTGACCCATATTACTGATTACGTAGAATGGACGCGTTCCGGCCCCCAAACGTTTTCAAATTCGGCCGGGCGGGCGCCGGGGGGTTCCGCTACACTCAAGAAAGGACAATCATGGCCGGAGCGCTGGAGGGCGCCCGGGTGGCGAAATCGGCAGACGCAAGGGACTTAAAATCCCTTGGTGGGAAACCACCGTGCGGGTTCGACCCCCGCCCCGGGCACCACAGAACTTATCGCGCTCACGAGGCAAGCTGAAGCTCGCGCCGGTTGGGCAACCGAGGAGTTTTGGCCGGAGGCGGCGCACACTTCAGCTTGGGCCGGCCCGTCCTAAGTCTCCCTCTCTCTCCCAGTTGTCACCTTTTGGTTTTCCGCGGCGAGGCGGAGTGCCCTGTGAGGCCGGGCGGCCGCAAGCGGCGTCCCCGGTGTGACCTTAGTCACCGACAAGGGTCGGGGGAGCGTTTTAGTGTAGGGTTGGCGGATTCAGAGACTTCCTCATGTAGAAGTCGGCAATGATCTCCACCACGACCCAGTACGCGTTGCGGGCGCTGACGCAGTTGGCCGCGCTGGCGCCGGGCGAGGTCATGCTGGGGCGCGAACTGGCCCGAGCGGCTGAAGTGCCGGCGAACTATCTGTCGAAGGTGTTGCTGGCGCTGAAGCACGCGGGGTTATTGGCGGCGGTCCGCGGCAATCACGGCGGCTATCGCCTGTCAAAGGATCCGCGGGCGATTCGATTGGTGGAGGTGGTCGGCGTGTTTGACGCGCAACAGGCAAGGCGCACGTGCCTGCTCGGAAAGGGAGAGTGCTCGGACGAAGATGCGTGTTCGGCTCATTCGGTCTGGCCAGAGGTGTGTGGCGCGTACCTTCGGTTCTTGGAGACAACGACGCTGGCGGACATTTCTCCACCGGCGGCGGCTGAGGGACAGCAAGGGGTTCCGCGACCGTGAAAGACAAGGGGGTTCCATGCTTGTTCTTTTAGGGGCTGCAGCCGTTCTGATGGTCGCGACGTCGCTGCGCGCTCAGGAGGCGGCGGATTTCTTCCGCCAGAACTGTGTGAGCTGCCACACGATTGGCGGCGGACGGCTGACCGGCCCGGATTTGAAAGACGTGACGGAGCGGAAGGATCGGGAGTGGCTGGTCAATTTCATCCTCAACCCGAGGGCGGTGATCGACAGGGGCGATCCGTATGCGCAACAGCTCTTCGAGGAAGCCCGGGGCGTCGTGATGCCGGTGATTGCCGGGATGACGCCAGAGCGGGCGGCGGCCCTCCTCGATCTGATCGAGCAGGAGTCCAAGCTGCCGGAATCGCAATTCAAAGGCCTTCAAATCACGGACCGCCCGTTTACGCCGGAGGAGATTGCGATCGGGCGGCAACTGTTTGTGGGCGACCGCAGGCTGGCGGCGGGAGCTCCCCCTTGCCTTTCCTGTCACACGATGAAAGGCCTGGGCGGTCTTAGCGGCGGCCGGCTGGGACCTGATTTGACCCGCGTGTTCGAGAGGCTTCAGGGCAGGCAGAGCTTGGGCGCCTGGCTGATGGCGCCGGCCACAGCGACGATGCAGCCGCTTCTGCGCCAACACCCGCTACAGCAGGACGAGCTGCTACCGCTGATCGCCTACTTCGAGGATTCGGCGCAACAAGGCGGTCAAGACGACTCGGTGGCGCTGCTGAACTTTTTCTTTCTGGCTTTGGGTGGGACGGTCTTCGCGCTGGTTTGTTTTGACGCGATCTGGCGCAAGAGATATCGCGCGGTCCGCGCGCGGCTGGTCGGGGGCAACCGATGGAGAGGTGAAGGATGAAAAGCAAGGGCAGTGCGGCCTGGATCAAAGACCAGTTCGATCCCAAGCTGCGGCGGTGGGAAGAGTTTTATCGGAACCGGTGGCAGCACGACAAAATCGTCCGCAGCACCCACGGGGTGAATTGCACAGGCGGATGCACCTGGCAGATCCATGTGAAGAACGGGATTGTGACGTGGGAGATGCAGGGGCTGGACTACCCGGCGCTGGAAGCCAAACTGCCGCCGTATGAGCCGCGCGGCTGCCAGCGCGGCATTTCCTACTCCTGGTACCTGTACAGCCCGCTGCGTGTGAAGTACCCTTACGCCCGCGGGGCGCTGCTGGATCGGTGGAACAAGGCGCGCGCGGATCACGAGGATCCAGTCGAGGCTTGGAAGTCGCTGGTGGAGGACCCGGAGGCGCGGGCACGGTGGCAGCGGGCGCGGGGCAAGGGAGGCTTTCGCCGGGTGGACTGGGAGACCGTGCTGGAGCTGATGGCGGCGGCCAACATTTACACGATCAAGAAGTACGGTCCGGACCGCATTGCCGGCTTTTCACCCATTCCGGCGATGTCGATGATCAGCTATGCCTCCGGCGCGCGGATGCTTCAGCTGATGGGCGGGGTGGCGCTGTCATTTTACGACTGGTATTGCGATCTGCCGCCGGCATCGCCGGAGTGTTGGGGCGAGCAGACCGACGTCCACGAGTCGGCCGACTGGTACAACGCGAAGCTGCTGGCGGTGACGGGCTCGAACCTGAACATGACCCGGACTCCGGACTGTCACTTTGCCGCCGAGGCGCGCCACAACGGCACCAAGATGTGGGTGTTCTCTCCGGATTTCAGCCAGGTTTCCAAGTACGCCGATGAATGGGTGGCGATCAACGCCGGCCAGGACGGCGCCTGGTGGATGGCGGTCAACCACGTGATCCTGAGGGAATTCCACCACGAGCAGCGTGTCGCGTATTTCTTGGATTACACCCGCCGGTACACCGATGCGCCGTATCTGGTCGAGCTCAGGCCCGCCGGCGACGGCTACCGGCCGGGCCAACTGCTGCGGGCGAACCGCCTGAGCTCGTATCGGGAAGTAGAGAACGGCGACTGGAAATTTCTGATGTGGGACGAAGCCGCCCGGCGCCCGAAGATGCCGATGGGCAGCGTGGGATTCCGGTGGGGGCAGGAAAAAGGCAAGTGGAACCTGCTGTTGAAAGACGGCGCCGACGGCACGGAGATCCAACCGGCACTGACCTTCCTGGAGGACAACGATGGCGTGGTGATGGCCGAATTCGACGATTTCGGCCAAGGCAGGATTCTACGCCGCGGAGTTCCCGTCCGGCGGCTGGAGACGGCCGACGGCGCCACGGTTACGGTGGCCACCGTTTATGACCTGCTCATGGCGCAATATGGGGTTGCTCGAGGTCTCGAGGGGGAGTATCCCACTGACTACGACGATGAAACTCTGCCCTACACGCCGGGCTGGTCGGAGAAGTACACCGGGATGGGCCGGGAACTGCTGGTCCGCTTCGCCCGCGAATGGGCGACGACGGCGAAGCTGACCCAGGGCAAATGCACCATCATAATCGGCGCGGGAATCAATCACTGGTACCACAACAATCTGATGTACCGGGCGGGCATTCACGCGCTGATGTTCTGCGGCTGCGTGGGCGTCAACGGCGGCGGTTTGGCGCACTATGTGGGTCAGGAGAAGCTGGCGCCGATGGAGTCCTGGTCGGCGATGGCTTTCGCCAGGGACTGGGCGCCGGCGCCGCGCCTGCAAAACGCTCCGAGCTGGCACTACGTCCATACGGACCAGTGGCGCTACGAGAAGTCCTTCACCGACTACCACACGGTTCCGGCCCACTCCCAGGGGAACTCACTCGCCGGCGGACACACATTGGATATCCAGGTGAAGGCCGTGCGCAACGGCTGGCTGCCGTTCTATCCGCAGTTCAACCGCAGCCCGCTGGAGCTGGTGCGGGAGGCCCGCGCGGCCGGGGCTGTGAGCGACGAGGAGGTGGTCGGCTGGATTGTGCGCCAGTTCAAGGAGAAGCGGTTGCGCTTCGCCGTCGAGGATCCTGATGCTCCGGAGAACTGGCCCCGTGTGTGGTACATCTGGCGGGGCAACGCGCTGATGTCCAGCGCCAAGGGACACGAGTACTTCCTGAAGCATTATCTGGGCACACACACCAACGCCATTGCTGAGGAGCTGGCGGAAGGGTCGGTCCAGGAGGCAGTGTGGCGGGCGCCGGCGCCGGAGGGCAAGATGGACCTCGTTGTGGACTTAAACTTTCGCATGGACACCTCGGCGCTGTATTCCGATATCGTGCTGCCGGCCGCCACGTGGTACGAAAAGGCGGACTTGAATTCGACCGACCTGCATAGCTTTATTCACCCGCTGTCGGCGGCGGTGCCACCGTGTTGGGAGTCGAAGAGCGACTGGCAGATTTTCCGCGCGCTGGCGAAGAAGTTCTCTGAACTGGCGGCCAAGCACTTTCCCGAGCCGGTCGAGGACGTGGTCGCTGTTCCGCTGGCTCATGACACCCCGGCCGAGATCGCCCAGCCCACTATCAAAGACTGGACGCGGGGCGAGATCGACGCCGTTCCCGGCCGGACGATGCCCGCGCTCAAGCTGGTTCGGCGCGATTACCGGAACCTGTATAACCAGTTCATTTCTTTCGGGCCGCTGGTGCGAAAGAACGGTCTGGGCGCCCATGGCACGCACTATGAGATCGAAGATCTGTACGACGCGGCGGTGCGCACCGGCCCGACGGTGACTTGGAACGGCAACACATATCCTTCGCTGGAAGAGGACGAGCACGCCTGCAACATCGTGCTTCAGTTCGCCACGGTCACCAACGGGGAACTGTCATACCGCTCTTACAAAGACATGGAAACCCGGGTCGGATTTCCTCTGGCTCACCTGGTCGAGAAGAGCCGGGGAGTGCGGGTCAGCTACGAGGAGCTACAGAGCCGCCCGCAGCGCTTCGTCAACAGCCCGATGTGGTCGGGCTTGATCGACAACGGACGCGCGTATGCGCCGTTCACTTACAACGTCGAATGCCTCGTGCCATGGCGTACGCTGACCGGCCGGCAGCATTTCTACCTCGACCATCCGGGCTATCTGGACTTCGGCGAGCATCTGCCTACTTACAAGCCCAAGCCGCTGCCGGCGCAATACGCCGACCTGATGTTCAGCAAGGAGGCGGGCGCGACGAAGATGCTGAACTTCCTGACGCCGCACGGCAAATGGCACATCCACTCGACCTACGGAGACAACCAGCGCATGACGACGTTGTCGCGCGGGGTGGAGCCGCTCTGGATGAATCACGACGATGCCGCCGAGCTTGGCATCGAGGACAACGACTGGGTCGAGGTGCACAACGACCACGGGGTCGTGGTGACGCGGGCGGCTGTCAGCGCCCGGATCCCGCGCGGGATTTGCATCCAGTACCACTCGCCCGAGCGGACTTACTCGGTGCCGCGGTCGCCCTTGCGGGGCTTTCGCCGGGCCGGGGGCCACAACAGCCTTACGCGGGTCCGGCTGAAGCCCAACCTCATGGTCGGCGGCTACGGGCAATTCACGTATCACTTCAATTATTGGGGCCCGACCGGGGTCAACCGTGACACCCATGTGCTGGTGCGAAAGCTGCCGGAGCTGAAGTGGTGAACGCGGTCCGACAAGGAGCAAGGTTATGAATATTCGCTCGCAGATTTCGATGGTGTTTCACCTGGACAAGTGCATCGGGTGCCACACGTGCAGCATCGCCTGCAAGAACATCTGGACGGACCGCAAGGGCACCGAGTACATGTGGTGGAACAACGTGGAGACCAAGCCGGGCTGCGGCTACCCGACGCAATGGGAAAACCAGGACAAGTACAGCGGCGGCTGGGAATACCGGGACGGCAAGCTGCGGCTCCGGTCGACCGGCAAGGGGCGCGTAGTTTTCAACATCTTCCACAATCCGCACATGCCGAGCATGGACGACTACTACGAGCCGTGGACGTACGATTACCAGGAGCTGTTCAACGCTCCGGAAGGACCGGACCAGCCGACGGCGCGTCCGATCTCGATGGTGACCGGAGAGCTGATTCAAATCCAAGCGGGGCCGAACTGGGACGACGACCTGGGAGGCTCTCCGGTCTACGCGGCAAACGATCCGAATCTGAAGGGCCTGACGCCGGAACAGCGGCAGCAGCTTTCGGCCATTGAGCGCCTGGTGTTCTTCTACTTTCCGCGGATCTGCAACCACTGTCTGAACCCGGCCTGCGTGGCCTCGTGTCCTTCGGGGGCACTGTACAAGCGGGGTGAGGACGGCATCGTCCTGCTGGACCAGCAACGCTGCCGGGCGTGGCGCTCGTGCATCGCCGCCTGCCCGTATAAGAAGGTTTATTACAACTGGTTTGCCGGCAAATCGGAGAAGTGCATACTTTGTTTTCCGCGCATCGAGACAGGGCAGGCGCCGGCATGCTTTCACTCCTGTGTGGGCCGGATCCGGTATCTGGGCGTGCTGCTCTACGACGCGGACCGGATCGAGGAAGCCGCGAGGCGCCCGGACGAACAGCTTGTGGAGGCCCAGCGGTCGCTGATTCTGGATCCGTTCGATCCGGAGGTGCTGCAAGCGGCGCGCGACCACGGGATTCATGCCTCGGTGCTGGAGGCGGCGCAGAAGTCGCCGGTCTATAAGTTCGTCAAGCTGTGGAAGCTGGCGCTGCCGCCGCACGCCGAGTATCGAACCCTTCCGATGCTGTTCTATGTTCCGCCGATGTCTCCGGTGATGGCGCACCGGAAGGACGGCGGGGCCGTCGAGCACGTCTCCGACGACTTGTTCCACGACATCGACGCGGCGCGGGTGCCCATGAAGTTCCTGGCCAATCTGTTCGGGGCCGGCCATGAAGCCAAGGTCCGCTACGCGCTGCGAAAACAGAAAGCCGTGCGCTGGTACCGAAGGGCGCTGAGCGTGGGCGATGTGGAGATGGCAACGGCGGAAAGGATGCTGCGCGAGGCGGACTGCTCGCCGGAGGAGGCCGAGGCGATCTATCGGCTGACCTCCCTGAGCACGTTCGCGGAGCGTTTCGTTATACCCCCGGCACACCGGGAGGAGGCGATCGAAATGCTGCAAGACCCGCGGGAGCACCAGACCGGGGCCGGCTTTGGGTTCCTGACCGGACCGGGGAGGGCGATGTGACGGCCGGCGGCTGCGAAGTTGTGGGGCCGTTACTGGCCTATCCGGACGCCGGGTACCTGGACCGGCTCGAGCAGGGCTGCGAGGCGTTGCTGCTTCGGTGCCCGGAAGCGGCCCGGCGCCTGGCGGCTTTCGCCGCCCAAATTCGCGACAAGACATTGACCGAGTTGCAGGAGTTGTACACGCAGACGTTCGACCTGAATCCAGTCTGCGCACTGGAGGTCGGCTGGCAGCTCTACGGAGAGGATTACCGCCGGGGCCGATTTCTGGCCGTGATGCGGGAGCAGTTGCAAAGGCACGGGGTGGCCGAATCCCGGGAGTTGCCGGACCACTTGACCCACGTGATGGCGCTCCTGGATCGGATGGAGCCGGACGAGGCGGCCGGGTTCGCGCAAGCCTTTGTTGCACCAGCCGTGAAGAAGATGGTGGCGGTGCTGGCAGGCAAACAGAACCCCTTCGCCGACCTCTTGCAGGCGTTGGAGGCGCTGCTGCCCGCCGGCCGGCATGCTGACGTTGTGGAGGCCGCTTATGACTAGCTCGCCGTCTTATTTCGATCCCTTGCTGTTCGCAGTTCTGCCCTACGTGGCTTTTTTTACATTCTTTCTGGTGACAATCCAGCGGTATCGGACGCACACCTTCAGCTATTCGAGTCTGTCGTCGCAGTTTTTGGAGAACCAGCGGCATTTCTGGGGACTCGTGCCGTTCCACTATGGAATCCTGGTCGTGCTGGCTGGTCATCTTATCGCCTTTCTGTTTCCCAGAGAGCTGCTGTTGTTCAACAGCCGGCCGCTGCGGCTCTACGTGCTGGAGACCTCGATGCTGATCTTCGGGCTGCTGACGCTGGTCGGCCTCGTAGCGGCGGTGGTTCGCCGGATTCACGAGCCTAAGATTCGCGGCGTCACCAGCCTCTCGGATTGGGTGCTGTTCGTCATGCTGGTTCTGCAAGTGGCCAGCGGCATTTATATCGCGGTGTTCCATCCGTGGGGCTCTTCCTGGTTTGCGGCGTCGGTGACGCCGTATCTGCGGTCCCTGGTCAAGCTGAGTCCTGATTTCAGTGTGATCGCGGCCATGCCGCACGCCGTCAAGTTCCATATCGTCAACGCCTACCTGCTGATCGGCTTCATGCCGTTCACGCGGCTGGTGCACGTGCTGGTGGTTCCCAACCCGTACCTGTGGCGCAGGCCGCAGGTTGTCCGGTGGTACCGGCGGCCGGGGCCGGCAGCGGCCCCGAAGAGCTGAGGAGCGAAGGCAATGACAGAGATCAAAGGCAGTCCCCGGCAGGGACTACTGGGCGCCACGCTCGGGTTTTTCGTGGGCTTCGCCGCCGTGGCTCTGTTCGGTCCGACGGCGAAACAGCTCCAGGAAATCATGCAGCTCAGTCCGCTCGCGGTCGGCTTCCTGGTTGCGATGCCCGCGCTGAGCGGGTCGATACTGCGGATCCCGTTTTCGGCCTGGGTGGACACGACCGGCGGGCGCAAGCCGTTTCTGGTGCTGCTGTGTCTTTCCATAGCCGGGATGGTAGGCCTGACGCTGATCGTGCAGTTCCTCTATCCGGACCGGCTGAGCGCCTCTTACTACCCGCTGTTGCTGTTTCTGGGCGTCCTTTGCGGCTGCGGGATCGCCACGTTTTCGGTCGGCATCAGCCAGGTTGCTTACTGGTACCCGCAGCGTCGCCAAGGGCGGGCGCTGGCGATCTTCGCCGGTGTGGGCAATGTGGCGCCGGGGCTTTTCTCGTTCCTGTTGCCCGCCGCTCTGGCGGCCTGGGGGCTGGGCGTCTCCTACATGGCATGGCTCTCACTTCTGGTGGCGGGCACGGTGCTTTATGCGTTGGTGGGACGCAATGCCTGGTACTTTCAGCTCCGGCAGCAGGGCCGGCCGGAGGCCGAGGCGCGGCGACAGGCCGAGGAACTGGGCCAGTCCCTGTTTCCCGCGGGAAGCCTCGGCGAAAGCCTGCGAGTATCGGCGCGAGTCTGGAGGACATGGGCGATGGTGTGGATCTACTTCACAACGTTCGGTGGTTTCATCGCCCTTACGGCCTGGCTGCCGACTTACTGGCAATCCTATTTCGGAGTGAGCTTGATGACCGCCGGCCTGCTGACGGGTCTGTACTCGGCCCTGACCTCCCTGATCCGTATTCTGGGCGGCGTGCTCTCCGACCAGCTCCGCGAAGGGGGCGAGAATACGGCGATTCTGGCGTTGTTGATCATGATGGTCGGCGCCGTGGTAATGAGCAACACCGACCAGTTCGAGCTGGCGGTTCCCGCGGTGATCCTGCTAGCGGTCGGCATGGGTGTGTGCAACGCCGCGGTTTTTAAGCTGGTTCCGCAGGAAGTGCCGCAAGCCGTGGGCGGCGCGGCCGGCTGGGTTGGCGGCCTGGGCGCCTTCGGCGGTTTCGCCATTCCGCCGATGCTGGGATTCGCCGTGGCCGACCTGGGCCGGCGGGGTTACGCCATTGGATTTGTGGTTTTCGTCTTCCTCGCGCTGTTTTCCCTGTCGATGGCCTGGATATTGAAATACACGCGGGAAGGCGCCGCGGTGGAGGCGCCGGCGCGAGAACCGAGCCGGCAGGAGACGGTCCGTTCGTAGCGCGATGAGGAGCCCCATCACAACCATTACGTTATCGGTGGCGTTGTTCTTCGGCCTGCTGGCGTTGGCCGGCCGGTTGCGGGATTTTCGCCTGCCCGGCAATCAGCAAGGCTACGAACCGGTGCAACCCATCGCGTACTCGCACCGCCTGCACGCCGGCGAATTGCAAATCGCATGCCTGTATTGTCACTTCGGGGCCGAGACCAGCCGCCATGCGGGCGTTCCGCCGGCCAGTGTGTGCATGAACTGCCACCACTTTGTCACCACGTCGCTCGGGGCGCTCCGCGCTGAGGACGAGCTGGCGCGGAAGGAGAACCGCCAACCCCGCACGCTGGTTTCCCCCGAGTTGCGAAAGTTGTATACGGCGCTGGGCCTGAATGAGCAGCGCCAACCCGACCGCCGTCGGACGCCGCAGCCCATCGCCTGGGTGAAGGTGCACAATCTTCCGGATTATGTCTATTTCGACCACCGGGCGCACCAAAATGCCGGCGTGCGCTGCCAAAGCTGTCACGGCCCCGTCGAAACGATGGAGCGCGTGCGGCAGTTCGAGAGCCTGAGCATGGGCTGGTGCGTCAACTGCCACCGGGCCGCGAACGAGACCGGCATCGGCGGCCGTCGGGTCCATGCATCCACGGACTGCGTAACGTGTCACTTCTGATGAGCAGCGCAAAATCACAGCGGTATTGGACAAGACTCGGCGGTGTTCCGGGGGCGGATCGGGGCGCTCCCCATGACGCCGGAACAGGCCTCGGAGAGGGGCTGGCGCGCCGAGAGTTTCTGCGGGCCGCGGGCTTTGTTTTCGGCGGGGCCGCGTTGACCGGCTGCAGCAAGGCCCCGGTCGAGAAGGCAATCCCGTATTTGATCAAGCCGGAAGAAATCACCCCGGGGCGGGCGGTCTATTACGCCTCGACCTGCGGGGCCTGCACCGCTGCGTGCGGGCTGTTGGTGAAATGCCGCGACGGACGTCCTATCAAGCTCGAAGGCAACCCCGACCACCCGTTGTCGCGCGGCGGCTTGTGCGCTGTGGGGCAAGCCTCGATTCTCGGCCTTTACGACAGCCGCCGCCTCCAACACCCGTTGCGGGGGGGCCGGGAGGCTTCGTGGGAAGAGGTGGACCGGGCGATCGTCGAGCACCTGGAGACGGTGCGCAAGCAAAGGGGCGCCATCCGTTTGCTCACCGGTACAATTCACAGTCCGTCGGCCCGGACGGCGATTGCGGACTTTCTGGCCGGCTTCAGCGATGCGCGCCACGTGACCTACGATTCGCTGTCCTGTTCAGCGATCCTCGAGGCTCACCGGCGCACGCATGGGGCCCGGTTGCTTCCGCATTACCGCTTCGAGCAGGCCAAACTGATCGTGAGCTTCGACGCCGATTTTTTGGGGACGTGGATTTCGCCGGTAGAATTCGCTCGCGGCTACCAGGCCGGCAGAGACCTCCCGGCTCGGCTGCCGGAGCCGTCCTACCACGTGCAGTTCGAAGGCCGCCTGTCGCTGACGGGCACGAAGGCGGACCGGCGGATCCGGATCGCTCCGCACGAGCTCGGGCCGGCGCTGGAGCACCTGGCCGCGCGCGTGGCCAGGCGGGCCGGTGTAGGATTCGACGCCGGGGGCATAACTGAACCTCCGGTCTCCGAAGAACTGCTGGAAGAGATCGCCGGCCGGCTATGGGCTGCCCGGGGGGAGAGCCTGGTGTTGTGCGGAGCCCAGGATCCGGCGGCCCAGACCGTGTGCAATTTCCTCAATGAGGCGCTCGGCAACTACGGCGCTACCATCGATCTCCAGCGCCCTTCCTTCCAGCTTCAGGGCGACGATGGACGGCTCGAAGATCTTCTTCAGGAGCTCGAGCGAGGCCGGGTGACGGCTCTGCTCATCGCCGGGGTCAATCCGGTCTATGAGCTGCCCGGGGGAGACCGGATCGCCGCGCGGCTGCGGAAAACGCCCCTGGTGGTGAGTTTCGCCGAGCGGCTCGACGAAACGGCGTCCGAGGCGCAGTTTGTTTGTCCGGACCACCATTATCTGGAGTCGTGGGGAGATCGGGAACCCGTCAGCGGTGTCGTCAGTCTGCTGCAACCCTGCATCCGCCCGCTGGGAAGCACGCGGCAGCTCATCGAAAGCCTGGCCGTCTGGAGAGGCGAACCGAAGCCCGCCTATGAAATCGTTCGGGATTACTGGCGGCGGCACCTCTTTCCGCTGGCGGGAACGTCTTCTTTCGAGGCGTTTTGGGACCAAGCGCTGTCCGCGGGCTGCTTTCATTGGGACGCTTCCCGGCCGGCGCCGCGCTTTGAGGTCCGCGGCGTCATCCCGGTCGGGTCGGCTGCGCCTCCCGCCGAGGATGAATATACGCTCGTGCTGTACCCCAAAGTCGGCATGCGCGACGGCGCCCACGCTTACAACGCCTGGCTGCAGGAATTGCCGGACCCGGTCACAAAGGTCGCCTGGGACAATTACGCCTGCCTGTCGCCCGCTACCGCCCGGAGGATGGGGCTGGGCCAGGAAGACGTCGTGCGCGTCGAAGCCGGTGAGCAGGCCATCGAGCTTCCGGTAGTGGTCCAGCCCGGCCAACATGATCGGGTTGTGGCGATCGCGCTAGGCTACGGCAGCAAACTCACCGAGCGCTTTGCCGGACTCGGGCCGCGGTGGCTGGAGGGGGCGAGCACGGCCGGCAGCGACGGCCGGGTCGGCAAGAATGCGGCGTCGCTGCTCGCGCTGGCCGGCGGCGCGCTCCAGTATGCGGGCCGCGCGGTCAAACTCCGTCGGGCGGGGCGGCGGCTCCCGCTCGCGGGTACCCAGGGCCACCACCACATCGAAGTGCCGGAGCGGCTTGCGCCGCCGGGCGGGGAAGTGCGGCCTGTGATCCAGGAGGTAGCGCTGTCGGGGTATCAGGAGGCTGTCGCCGCGGGCAGAGAGTATGAACAGCCTCACCACCCGGATCTCTGGCCGGAGGACCACCCGTTCACCGGGCGCCGGTGGGCAATGACGATCGACCTGAACGCCTGCACCGGCTGCTCGGCCTGTGTGATTGCTTGCCAGGTGGAGAACAACATTTCTGTCGTCGGTAAGGACGAGGTGCGCCGTTCGCGCGAGATGCACTGGCTGCGCATTGACTCCTACTACGCCGGCGACGGCGATGAGCTGGCGGTCGCCCACCAGCCGATGATGTGCCAGCAATGCGATCATGCGCCGTGCGAAACAGTCTGCCCCGTGCTGGCCACCGTGCACAGCGAGGAAGGCCTGAACCAGCAGATCTACAACCGGTGTGTCGGAACCCGGTACTGCGCCAACAACTGTCCGTACAAGGTCCGCCGCTTCAATTGGTTTGACTACCCGCGGAAGGACCGGCTGGAGAACATGGTGCTCAACCCCGACGTCACCGTCCGCTCGCGCGGCGTCATGGAGAAGTGCACCTTCTGCGTGCAGCGCATCCAGGAGGCCAAGATCGAGGCGAAGCGGTTGGGCAAGCCCTTGCAAGACGGGGCGATTCAGCCCGCCTGCCAGCAAACCTGTCCCGCCGGAGCGATCGTATTCGGCGATCTCAATGATCCGGAGTCGCGTATCTCGCGGCTGTTTCGCGATCCCCGGCGCTATCACGTGCTCGAGGAGCTGAACGTGCGTCCTTCGGTCGGTTATCTGAAACTCGTGCGCCGCCAGCCGGCTGTTACAGAGAGCAGAGTACATGGCTAGCGTCTCATCCGTGCTGGAACGACCGCTGATTGCCGGCGACAAGACTCCCGGCCAAGTGACGGCGGAGATTTGCGCCGTGCTCGACCGCCGGGCCGGCCTGGGCTGGTGGTTGGGCTTTGTGCCGGCGCTGGCGCTCCTCGTGTTGGGCACGGCCGCCGTCAGCTACCAGATCGCCACCGGAATCGGCACCTGGGGCCTCAACAATACGGTCGGCTGGGCGTTTGACATCACCAACTTCGTCTTCTGGATCGGCATCGGCCATGCCGGCACGCTGATCTCGGCCATCCTGTTTCTGCTGCGGCAACGCTGGCGCACCTCGGTGAACCGGTCGGCCGAAGCGATGACGATCTTTGCCGTGATTTGCGCCGGCATCTTCCCGGTCATCCATATGGGGCGTCCCTGGCTGGCGTTCTGGATGCTGCCCTACCCGAACGACCGGGGCTCGTTGTGGATCAACTTTCGCTCGCCGCTGGTGTGGGACTTCTTCGCTATCCTCACCTACTTCACCATCTCGGTCGTGTTCTGGTATGTGGGTCTGATTCCGGACCTGGCCACGATCCGCGACCGCACGCGGCTGGGGATCCGCCGCCGAATTCTGGAGATCCTGAGCCTGGGTTGGGACGGATCGTACCGCACCTGGCAGCGGTACGAGACCGTCTACAAGCTGCTGGCGGGGCTGGCCACGCCGCTGGTGGTGTCGGTGCACACCATCGTGAGCTGGGACTTCGCCACGTCGGTCATCCCCGGTTGGCATACGACGATCTTCCCGCCCTATTTCGTCGCCGGGGCGATCTTTTCGGGCATGGCGATGGTGATGACGCTGATGATTGTCGCCCGCAAGGCGATGGGCCTGGAGGATTACATCACGCCCGCCCACGTCGACAAGATGGCCAAGGTGACGCTGGCCACGAGCCTGATGGTGGCCCTGGCGTACTTGACGGAATTCTTTACGGCCTTGTATTCCGGCAACCAGTATGAGCAGTTTGTGTTCATGAACCGCGCGCTGGGGCCGTTTGCTTTCGGTTATTGGATCATGCTGCTGTGCAACGTGGGCGTTCCGCAACTGCTGTGGTTGGCAAAGGTGCGGGCCAGGCTCGGGCTGGTGTTCGCGATTTCGATCTTGATTAATGTCGGCATGTGGTTTGAACGCTTTGTCATCATCGTTACCTCGCTGCACCGGGACTACCTGCCGTCCAGTTGGGCCGATTACGCTCCTACGTCCATCGAGCTGGCGACGCTGGCCGGCAGTTTCGGGCTGTTCTTCACCTGCTTCTTGCTGTTCTGCCGCTTTGTCCCAGTGATCGCCATCAGCGAGGTTAAGGGCGTGTTGAGCGTTGGCGGCGAGCGCCGGGGGCCGGCGGGCTTGGACCGCCGACAGGGAGCCACGGCATGAGCGGGCGCGTACTACTGAGCTTCTTCGACCACGAAGACGACGTGCTGGGCGCCACCCGGGCGCTGCGCCAGGCCGGCTACCGCATCGCCGACGTGTACGCCCCTTACGCCGTCCACGGGCTGGATAAGGCGATGGGACTGGTTCCGTCGAAGCTGCCCTGGGTCTGTTTTCTGCTCGGCCTGATCGGCGCGGCCCTAAAAGTCTGGTTTGAGTTCTGGACGACCGCCCAGGATTGGCCGATCAACGTCGGCGGCAAACCCTGGAACTCGCTGCCGGCCTTCGTGCCGGTCACTTTTGAAGTGATGGTGCTATTCGCCGGCGTGAGCACCGTGATCGCCTTCTTTATGGTCTCGCGGCTGTGGCCCGGCAAGAGGGTAGTGCTTGCCGATCCCGCAGTTACTGACAATCACTTCATCCTAGTTATCGAGCAGAGCGATGCGGCGTTCGATCCGGCGAAGGTGCGGGAGCTGCTGCGAAACTTTCACGTGCTGCGGCTGGAAGAGCGGGTCGAATCGGACAAGGAGCCTTCGCGATGAACATCAAGGCGCTGAACCTCGTTCTTCTGGCTTGCCTTGGGGTCGTGGCTGCGCTGAATTGGCTCGTCAAGTGGGAGACGGCCAGTCCGAACTTCGAATTCTTGCCGGAAATGGCGCGCTCGGTTCCCTACAACTCGTTTTCGGCGAACGCCAACTTCGCCGACGGGAAGACCTTGCAGCCGCCGCCGCCGGGCGCCATCCCCCGGGGGTTCCAGCCGCTAGACTACCAGCGGACGCCCGCAGAGGCCGTGAGAGCCGGGGCGGAACTCCGCAACCCCTATGCGGCCAACGCTAAGGAGGCCATCGAGCGCGGCGCCGCCGTGTACTCGGCCTTCTGCGCGCATTGTCACGGACCGGCAGGCCGGGGCGACGGCGCGGTCGTCCGCCGCGGCTACCCCGGCCCGCCGTCGTTGCTGGCCGAACAAACCAGCAGCAAGCCTGACGGGCAGCTCTTCCACATCATCTCGTACGGGCAGGCCAATATGCCCGGCCACGCCGCGCAAATTTCTCGGGAGGACCGATGGAAAGTCATCTGCTATATCCGGACGTTGCAGGAAAAGAGCCGGGCCTCGGAGCAGGCTCAAGCCATCCCGTCCGGAAACTAAGCCGGCGGGCATTCGAGGCGCCGGCGGCTACGGTGCGCCCGCTGAAAGCCATGCTCGCTGTCGGGGCGGCCACGCTGGCAGCGGGCGCGGTGCTGGCGCCGGAGCGCGCCTGGGCCAATCTGTTGGTGGCGAGCTACTATCTCATCGGGCTCAGCCTTGCCGGCGCGGTCTTCGTGGCCATCCATTACGCCACCGGAGCGAGCTGGACCACTGCCTTCCGCCGCGTGCCGGAATCCATGGCGGCGGTGTTGCCGTGGGCCGCTCTGACATTGCTACCGGTGCTGATCGCCGGCCCGCGTTTGTACCCGTGGTTCGTCGAGTTGCAGCATGAGGCGGATCCCGCGCTGTGGTTCAAACGGTTGTGGCTGAGCCCGGCCTTCTTCTATGCGAGGTCACTGGCCTACCTGGCCGTCTGGATCGCGTTCTCCTACGCCATCGTTCGGGGGTCCCGGCGGCAGGACGCCGACGGCGACATTTCCCACACCCGAAGCAACGCCCGTCTTTCAGCCGGGTTCCTAGTCGTTTTCGGGCTCACGTTTTGGCTGGCCAGCGTCGACTGGATCATGTCGCTGGAGCCGCATTGGTACAGCACCGTCTTCGGCGTCTATCATTTCGCCGGGCTGTTCCTGAGCGGGCTGGCGATGATCACCATCGTCGCCATCTGGCTGGAACGGATGGGGCCCCTGCGCGGCATCCTGACCGGCGAGCACCTGCATGATTTGGGCAAGCTGCTGTTCGCTTTCAGCACTTTCTGGATGTACATCTGGTTTTGCCAGTTCATGCTCATCTGGTACGCGAACCTACCCGAGGAGGCGGTGCACTTTGTGCGGAGGCTGGAGGGATTCTGGGAGCCACTGTTTCTGCTGAACTTCCTGCTGAACTGGGCCGTCCCGTTCCTGGTGCTGCTTCACGTGCCCGCCAAGCGCAGTCCGAAGCTCCTGCTGACGGTCTCTTGGGTGATCCTCGTCGGCCGATGGGTGGATTTGTACCTGATGATTCTGCCCCCGTTCGCCGGCCGCAACCCGGTGTTCGGCTTGTGGGAAGTCGGCATCATGGCGGGCGCCGCCGGACTGTTCTTCCTGACGCTGATTCGCGCGCTACGGCAGGCGCCGGCGGTGCCGGTCAACGATCCGAACCTGGCCGCGAGCCTCAGCTACCATAACTGAGCTCTCCGGCGGGCCGGAGCCAACGTCACATGTGCGTGAGAATCGAGCCCATGTCGACCACCAGCTTGTGGCAAGCCTCGAAGGTGTCCGGGCCGAGGCGCTCCCTCTGTTTCTGAAACTCCTCTTCGAGGGCGGCCATCTCGTCGGCGGTGAGTTCCTGTTTCGCCATCGGGTAGAACAGGTGGTCCTCGATGTGAATGTGGTGGCGCAGCAGGGAAATATAGCCGGCGGTGTTCTCGACCAGGTCGGCCACCTTAATCGGGTCGCCCTTGGCGTAGCCGTCCAGGGACTGGGCAATGGCGTTCACCAGGCCGCGGCCGCGCTCGTGCTGGTACCGCAATGAGTCGATCTGCCCGTCGATCTCTCCCTTTCGCTTCTGCGCCAGGCGCACGAACATGACGTGCTCCTCCTTGAAGTGGTGGAATTTGTCGGCAAAGGTCCGGGCGAACTCCACCGCCTTGTCGAAGAACTCACGCGGCGGGTACCGGCCGGCCTCGATCTTCTCGGCGGCGAGGGCGAGATTATCGAGGTATTGCCGGATGAGCCCATGTTCATTGGATAGGGTTTCAATCGGGTTCATCTCATCTCCTTTCGCGCCCGGTGTATTTGGGCTTTCAGGTCTTTTTTTACAGATTACACCGAAGCCATTGTGGCCGGGGATTGCTTCCGCGTCCACTGCACGGCCGGCCCTCAGGACCCGCCGCCCGATGCCGAGGCAATGCCGAACAGGGCATGGTACCGCGCCGGAAGCTTGCACGGCCTCAACGCGCGGTCGCAGAAGACATGCTTGGTGCCGCCTTTGGCCAGCAAGCGGCCGCTGCCGGCATCCCGGATCTCGTAGGCGAACTGCACCATCCGCGGGCGGGCCTGCTCGATCCAGGTCTGGACGATGATCTCGTCGTCGTAGCGGGCCGGATAGAGATAGCGGCAAGCAGCCTCGGCGACGGTGAGCAGCACGCCGTCCTGCTCCTCCATGTCACGGTAGCGCACGCCGATGGCCCGGCAGTACTCGACACGCCCCATCTCCATCCAAATCAGATAGTTCGCGTAGTAAGCGACCCCCATCTGGTCGGTTTCGGCATAGCGCACCCGCAAGCGCGTCTCGTGCACAGTCATAGCGAAGCAGTGATTATACCGGTTTGCCACGGATGGGCTCGGAGCAGCCGTGCAGCACCACTTGCGCCCCTCCGCCGGAGGAGGCGATGCGCAGCACGGCTTCGATGGGGGCCGGCCGGCCCAGAACCGCGTTCAGGGCGCTGGTCGCCTCAATGAGCAGGATCGGAGCGAGCACCGTCATGTCCTGGCCCGCGTAGAGCCGCCGCAGCTTCGGATGCAGGCCCTTTGTCAGCTCCAGCACAACCCGCAGCAGAAAACGGGGCGCCTCGCCGCCAGTCACTTCATCTTTGAGCTCTCGGGCACGGTTGCCGAGGGCCAGGAAGTGATCGATGAACAATTCGTCGGCGGCCAGCAGATTCTGGAACTGCCGGTTCACCCGCCGCAATTTCCGCAAAATCCTGGGAGCCAGCTTGGGGTGATACGCTTCCGCTAGGTGGTCCATGCCGCCCTCGGCGAGCATCCGCCGGACCGCGGCCAGGCGCGAGGGCAACGCCGAAGATGATTTCCGCAAAGCGAGCTGAAAGCTCGACGGGTTGATCGGATCGTAGGTGAACTCGCGCCCAAGCTTGCGGTAAAACGGTTTGCCGGCCTGATAGACCAGGACCGGAATGGCAGTCTCCTTTTGTTCGAAGCGGCTGACATCGCAGAGGTAGAGATAGGGGAGCCAGCGGCGCAAGGCGGCCTGAACCCGTCTGGAGAGGTGCCGGAACACGTCCGCGTGGGCCGGGCTCCGCTCTTGGGGCAGCTCGAACCAGGCCGTCCCCGCCTCCCCCGGCAGGCTCAGGGTGAGGCTGACTTCGACGTCGTTCCACGACTCCGGTAGCGAGCCGCAAAGGTCGTTCACCGACCGCCCGAACGCATAGGCGGCGGCGACGGGGGCCAGAATCGCGGGCAGCGATTGGCGCGGCAGGGTTCTGGTGTCGGCGGTGCTCAGACGGAAGCCGCCGGCAGAGCGTGCCCAGTGGCCTCCGGTGAGCCCCTCCGACAGAATGAACAGCGTCTGGCCGTGGTGGCGGTGGGTTGCCTCCGCGGCGTGCTCCGGCAGCGATACCTCGATGCGGCCCCACTCGCCGGCCTGCGCCGTGCAACCGGCGAACGCTTCCGCGCGACCGAGCCAGCGCTTTTTGTCGAAGAACGGGAGGTGGACCTGGAGCAGCGTCTCCTCGGCTGCGGCGAAGAGACCGCCGGATTGCCCGGGGAGCCACTCGCCACCCCCGAGCGCCTGCCGGGCGGCTTCGGCCTCTGCCGCGCCGCCTAGGACCTGCTCGAGCACGACCGCCGGATCCTGCACCGTTGCCAGGCGCCGGCCAATCTCCGCCGTCCAGTGCCGCTCAACGGCGGCCGGGACCGCGGCCAGGATGGCCTCCCACAACGGGCCCGCCGCTTCCGCCGGGATCTCCCCGGCCGCCAGCGACACGAGGCCTTCCGGGAAGCGCTCCGGGATGACATCGCAGTTGGCCTGGCACGAGATGCGCGCCGCCCGGGGGTCCGCCAGAAGCACCTGCAACCGTGCCTGCCCGTCGTCGAGCGGCTCGAGCACCGTCTCCAGGCGCCCTTCGAGCCGCAGTCGTATTGCCGCCTCGAGGCTCGCCTCCAGCCGCATTCCGTAGTCGCCACGGATGAGGTTGCCCGAAACCTCGCGCAGCCAGTGGCAACTGAATCCGATTCTCGTGCGCGCCGTCCAGGAAAGCCGCGCCGGGCCTTGGAACCGGCCCCGGAGGCTGCCACGGGGCTCGGTGGGCGCAGAAATCTGTCCGATAAGGTTGGCGAAGTGGGTCATGGGAGATCGGGGATGGAATCCGAACGGTTCCATATGATTGTACGGATGAAGGCGCGAGAATGGGAAGGAAAGGGCCGGCGGCAGGCCGGAGCCCGCGTCCCTAAATGATTGAAATGGAGCGCTTTGAGCCGCGCCGCGACTTTTTTCCCCGGCCTTGTGACCGCCGTTCGACTAGAAAGCGGTTCACCTGCTCGAGCGAGGCAAACAGCCCGGCGAAGGCCGCATCATTCCTTGGCCGCGACGGGCGGCGCGGCTTGAAATCGCGGGCGGAGAAAAGATCGGTCGCGGCGATGATCGCCACCCCCATCGGGCGATATTCATGGATGCCCTGCGCCCAGGCGATCTCCGCGTCGATCCAAAGGGCAAACCCCATAGGCTTCATCTTCGCAGGCCCGCGCGGACGCATTCAAATTCGGCACCGGACGCAGTGTTGCGGCGGGCGGTTCCCTGTTAGGATAGGGCCATGCAACGGCGAACATTTCTTTCGACAGTGGCCAGCGCCGGGGCGCTCGCCGCGGCGGCGGACCGAGTGGAGCGCAAAGGGCGCTTGCGGCAGGCAGTCTGCCGCGGCGTCTTTCGGGGCTCGAATCTGGACCTGGACGGGATGGCCCGCGAGGCCGCCCGCCTTGGCGCCAAGGGGTTCGATTTGATCGGGCCGCAGGATTTCCCGATCCTCCGGCGGCACGGCCTGATACCGACGATGGTCCCCGGCGGCAGCCGGATCAGCGACGGCATCAATCGCAAGGAAAACCACGCCGAAATCGAGAAGCGAATGCGTGCTGCCATCGACGCGGCCGCGGCCGCCGGCGCCCCGAATGTGATCGTCATGTCCGGCGAACGCAAGGGCATGTCCGACGAAGAGGGCCTCGACAATTCGGTTTTGTTCTTGAACAAGATGAAGGCCGTGGCCGAGGACAAAGGCGTCACGCTCTGCGTTGAGCTGCTCAACAGCAAGGTGAACCATCCCGACTACATGTGCGATCACACTGCCTGGGGCGTAGAACTCTGCAAGCGGGTCAACTCGCCGCGGGTGAAACTGCTCTACGACATCTACCACATGCAGATCATGGAGGGCGACATCATCCGCACCATCCGCGACAACATTCAGTACATCGCCCACTTCCACACGGCTGGCAACCCCGGCCGGCACCAGTTCGACGACACCCAAGAGCTGAACTACCGCGGCATCGCGCGCGCCATCGCCGAGCTCGGCTTTCAGGGCTACATCGCCCACGAATACACGCCCACGAAGGACCCGATTGCGACCTTGGACGAAATGATGAGCATCTGCGATGTCTGACGCAAGCTGAAGCTTGCGCCGGGCGTGGGCGAGCTTGAGCTTGCGGAGGCCGTTTTCAGCGGCGAGCCAGGATTGCGTCGATCGCCGCCGCCGCGATGGGATGATAGCCGGGGCGCGCCTGGCTGTAAATCTCCAGCGCCAACTGCTTCCCCTGAGGCGTTTTGGCCAGCTCCTCGTACAGCGGGCGCAGGTACTTCCTCCGCCCCACCGAAATCAGGAACTCCCGGAGCCTGGGGTAGGCTGCTTCGTACTGGTTGCGGACGGCCAACACCAGCCACTGGCAGAGAATCTCCGAGTTGCCGCTGCGCGTGAGGGGGAACGCGCGGTCGATCTCGCCCAGCCGGGCCGCGCCCAGGTCTTTGGGCAGGAGTTTCAGGAAGTGGAGCCACTCGTGCGTGGACCAGCCTGAGGCGCGGATCGAGGAGACGGGCGCTCGGCCCTCCAGCCACGGACGCACCTGCTGCTCGACGCGCGCAAAGGCGCTCGATTCCGGCTGCCAGGCCCCGGCCGGGATGCCGGGCTCGTAGGCCCAAGCCCGGACGGGCACGACCGCCTTGGCGCTCCGGCCACGGATCAGATGATAGTCGAGGTGCTCGAGAAACTGCGCCGTGGTGATGCTCTGGAAGGCGAATGTCCCGAAGTAATCGCGCAGAAAGGCGTCGAACTGCGGGCGGCCATAGGCGGCCTCCAAGGTGTGCAGCAACAGCGCTCCCTTTTCATAGGGCACGTCGGTGAAGCCGTCGTCCGGATCTCGCCCGTTGAGATCGACGTGCAGGATCTGGTCCCGCGGCGGGAGCCGGGCCAGCTCCTCTTCAAGCTTCCGGCGGCCCAGGACGGCCTCCATGGCCGCCCGCTCCGGACCGTAGAGGGCCTCCAGGATCCTTCGCTCCAAATAGACGGTGACGCCTTCGTTCAGCCAGAAGTCGCTCCAGGTGGCGTTGGTGACCAGGTTCCCGGCCCAAGAGTGAGCCAGTTCGTGGGCCACCAGAGCGACAAGGCTCTTGTCGCCGGCCAGCACGGTCGGGGTGGCGAAGGTCAGCCGCGGGTTCTCCATGCCTCCGAAGGGGAAGCTCGGCGGGAGCACCAGGATGTCATAGCGCCCCCAGCGGTAGGTTCCGAAGAGTCTTTCGGCGACTTCGAGCATCTTCTCGGTGTCGTCGAACTCGGCGGCGGCGCGCGCCAGGATGGGAGGTTCGGCGCAGACGCCGGTGCGGGCGCCGATCGGGCGGAACTGAAGATCTCCGACCGCCAGCGCGATCAGGTAGGGCGGCACAGGCTGCGGCATCTCGAAGCTGTAGTCGCCGTCCAGTGCTTCCTCGGGCGCATTGCCCGCGCTCATCAGCGCCCGTAGCCCGGGCGGCGTGCGAATCCGCGCCGAGTAGGTGATCCTCACCGACGGCGTGTCCTGGAGCGGGATCCAACTGCGCGCGTGGATCGGCTGCGACTGCGTAAACAGAAACGGCGACTTCTTGCCCGCCGTCTGCGGCGGGGACAACCACTGGAGCGCGCTCGAGCGGTGCGTGGTGCGGTAGTGAACGCGCACCCTGCCGCTGCCCAGCGGGACCTGGATCGTCAGCGGCGCGCCAAGGATGGGATCCTCCGGGCCGAGCTCGAAGCTGGTGTCACGGTAGTCTTCCGTCACCGGGGAGATCTCGATTTTGGTGATCTCCAGCCCGCGGGTGTCGAGCACCATCGGGTTGGCGCCGGCCGTCCGCGCGAAGGCCAGCGTCGCTGAGCCGCGCAGCGTCCGGCTCTGGAAGTCCACCGCAAGATCGAGCTCGATGTGCTTGACCTGGAACTGGTCGGTATTGGCGTGTGTGTGCACGTCTCGGGCGCCGGTCCGCCGGGGGGAAGCATCCGGCTCGTGCTGAGGCATGCATCCGAAGCTGAGCAGCATAATGACGGGGAGGGCGCCGGCAAGCCGGCGAAGCGATGCGGTATAGTCGGGCACTGACCTATTAGCCTAACCGATGGGGAGCGTAAACCGCTTCGACGTGATCGTGATCGGCGGCGGGCATAACGGGCTGGTGGCGGCGGCGTACCTGGCGGGGGCGGGGTTGAAGACGCTGGTGCTCGAGCGCCGCGAGCTGCTCGGCGGCTGCTGCGTCACCGAAGAGCTCTGGCCGGGCTTCCGCGTCTCCACCGCCGCCTACCTGGTGAGCCTGCTGTCCCCGCGGATCGTCGCCGAGCTCGAGCTGCCCCGCTTCGGCTACGCCGTCGACCCCAAAGATCCTTCGTTTTTCTCTCCGTTTCCGGATGGGCGCTGCCTGTTCTTCTGGCAAGACCGGAATAAGACACTCGAAGAAATCGCCCGCTTCTCGCGCCGCGACGCCGAGCGGTTTCCGGCCTACGAAGCCATGCTGGAGCGGATCGCGCGGTTCCTCGAGACGCTGCTGCTGTCCCGGCCGCCGAACTTTCCTCCCGTGGGCTTCGGCGATTATGTGGAGTATCTGAAGTTGCTGGGGAAGCTCCGGGGGCTGGCGCGGCGGGATCTGGTGGCGCTGGTCAAGTTCTTCACGCAATCGGCGGCGGACTTGCTGGACGAGTGGTTCGAATCGGACCAGCTCAAGGCCACTCTGGCCACCGACGCCGTCATTGGCGCCAACGGCGGGCCCCGATCGCCCGGCACGGCTTACGTCCTTCTGCATCACTCGATGGGCGGCGTCGGGGGCAAGCGCGGGCTGTGGGGTTTCGTCCGCGGCGGCATGGGCGCGGTCGCCGAAGCCATCGCCGCTTCCGCCCGCCGCCGAGGCGCGGTGATCCGCACGGCGGCGGCCGTCCGCCGGATCCTGGTCCGCGATGGCGCGGCCGACGGGGTCGTGCTCGACAGCGGCGAGGAGATCCGAGCTCGCATCGTGGCCAGCAACCTGGATCCGCGCCGCACCTTCCTGGATCTGATCGAGAAGGGCGTGTTGGATGAGGACTTCCTGAGCGCCATTCGCCGCTTTCGGTGCGAAGGAACATCCGCCAAGATCAACCTGGCGCTGGCCGGCTTGCCCCGATTCCGCGCCTTTCCGGAAACTCCCGGGCCGCAGCACCGCGCCACGATGCACATCTGCCCGGCCATGGACTATATCGAGCGCGCCTGGGACGACGCCAAGTATGGGCAGCCGTCCCGCTCGCCGCTGCTCGAGCTGACGATTCCCACGATGTACGACGCGTCACTCGCTCCTCCGGGCCAGCACATCATGGGAATCTTCCTCCAGTACGCGCCTTACACGCTGCGCGAGGGCGACTGGGACGAGCTGCGCGAGCCGTTCGCCGACCGCGTCCTCAGTCTGATCGAGGAGTACGCCCCCAATATCCGCTCCCTCATGCTCGAGCGGCAGGTGCTGACGCCGCTGGACCTGGAGCGGCGCTTCGGCATTAGCGGCGGCAACATCTTCCATGGCGAGATGAGTCCGGATCAGATCTTCGCCCTGCGCCCTGTCGCCGGCTGGGCCCAGTACCGCACGCCGCTGGCGGGCTTGTACCTGTGCGGCTCCGGCGCTCACCCCGGCGGGGGCGTTACCGGCGGGCCGGGCTACAACGCCGCCCGCGAGATCCTGAGGCATCTTCGCCGCTGACGCGCCGCCTAGCGGCGCGCCAATTGGGCGAGTTCCTCCGGGCGCCACTCCGGAGTCGCGCCGGGGCGGCCGGCCACCAGCGCGCCGGCTCGATTGGCAAAGTCGGCGACCTGCTCCGGCGGCCAGCCCGCGCCCAGGCCGTGCAGGAACGCGGCGGCGAAGGCGTCGCCGGAGCCGACCGTGTCCACTACCTGCACCTGGTAACCCGGCGCTTCGACGTACTGGCCCCGGATCAGGGCCGCGCAGCCCAGTTCTCCCCGCGTGACGCACACCGCTTCGAAGCCGAAGCGCCGCGCGCTCAGATCGCAGAACTCCGCCGGAACACGGCACGGAAGGCCGAGCATCGCGCCCAACTCTCTCATCTCCTCCTCGTTCAGCTTCACCACGTGGGCCAGACCGAGTAACTCCCCGACCAGCGCCGCGTCGTAGGAGTGCCGCCGGAGGTTGACGTCATAAAAGCGCCTCGCCTCGGGGATGGCGTCAATCAGTCTGCGTGTCAGCGCTTTGGCTCCGGGGTGGGTCTGGTGCAGCGTGCCGAAACAGATCCAGTTCGGCCGTCCGACACGCAGCCGTTCGAGATCCTGCTCTTCCAGCGCCGCAAAATCGTAAGCCGCCGGCCGGTGAATCTCGAACGCCGGCCGGCCCGCCGCATCCAGCGCCACGGTGACGACGCCCGTGCCCGCGGCCCGGACCGTCCGGATGTATTCGGTGCTCAGGCCGAGCGCGGCCGCCCTGGAAAGCGCCCGGCGGCCGCGTGGATCGTCGCCGACCGCGCTGATGAAGTTCACGCGGTGGCCGAGGCGCGCCGCATGCGCCGCCAGGTTGAACGGGGCGCCGCCCAAGTGCTCGCCGTCCGGGAACACATCCCAGAGAATCTCGCCGATGCTGATGATCCGCAATGCCGAACCTCCCGGCCGGGGACGGACCGCCGCGCCCGCCCGCAGGCATCAAACAGCTTATTGGAACCTACTCGCCCGCGCAGGCTGCCTACAGGCCCGCGCCGTCCCCAAGGCTGCGCCAGAGATACCAGCTCGCCACGGTGGCGTACGGCCGCCAAGGCCGGCCGAGCCGCTCCACTTCCGCCGGAGACGGCCGCGCGGCTAAGCCGTAAATATTGCGGACCGCGGCCCGGATTCCTAAGTCACCCGCCGGCAGCACGTCCCGCCGCCGGAGGGCAAAGATGAGGTACATCTGCACTGTCCACGGCCCGATTCCCTTGAGGCGCGTCAGCCGCCGCATGACCTCGCCGTCGGGAAGCCGGCGCAATGCGTCCAGATCCACGTCGCCCTGGAGGCACGCCCGGGCCAGTTCGCGGAGGTAGTCGATCTTTTGCTGTGACAGCCCCGCCGAGCGCATCGCCTCCGCCTTCAGCCGCATCACGGTGTCCGGGGTCAGAGCCCGGCCTTTCGGCGCGAGGGATTCCAGGCGGCGGTAGATCGTCACGGCGACCTTGCCGCTGAGCTGCTGGTAAACGATGCAGCGCGCCAGGGTGGCGAAATCCGGCGGCGAGTACTGGATCCTGTACGGTCCCAGCCGGCCGATCAGTTCGCCCAATACGGGATCGGCCTTTTTCAAGTGGGCCAGCGCTTCTCTCACCGAAACATCCGCGCCACGGAGCGCATCTACCAATATGTCACGCCAAGGCGATGAGATGGGCAATCTTGGTGCTGGGTGGCGCGGCGCCGGCTTTGGTGGCGCTCGCCCAGCAGTCCGCCGGGCCGGCTCGGGGTGAGCAACTGCCCACCATCAAGGTGGAAGTCGACGTCGTCAACATCCTCTGCACAGTCCGCGACAACAACGGCGGTCTGGTGGCCGACCTGACCAAAGATGACTTCATCATTATGGAGGACGGCCGGCCGCAGGAAATCCGCTACTTCGCGCGCGAGGCCGATGTCCCGCTGACGATCGGCCTGCTGGTGGACGTCAGCAAGAGTCAGGAGGCGCTGATCGAGGTCGAGCGCCACGCCGCCCACCGCTTCTTCTCCGAGGTGTTGCGCGACAAAGACCTCGCCTTCCTCATCAGCTTCGGCGTCGACGCCGAACTCTTGCAGGACCTTACCGGCTCGGCCGAGTTGCTGCGGGCTGGTCTGGAGAAGCTCCGGCTCAATGCGGCCGTGAGCGGGCCGCTGCCCGGCCCCATTCCGACAGGCAACCGCCGCGGCACGATTCTCTACGACGCCATATTCCTCGCCTCGGAGGACATGCTGCGGGACGAAGTGGGCCGAAAGGTCATCGTCGTCATCACCGACGGCGTGGATGTGGGCAGCAGGATCACGAAAGCTCGCGCCATCGAGGCGGCGCAAAAAGCCGACGCCATCATCTACAGCATTTACTACGCGGACCCGCGTTATCAGCAGTTCGGCGGCGGGTTCGGGGATCTGAAGGATATGGCCGAGGAAACCGGCGGCCGGGTGTTTCGCGTCCGCAGGAAGTACCCGCTGGAGCGCATCTTCGCCGAGATTCAGGAAGAGATGCGCAGCCAGTACTCGATCGGCTACACGCCGACGAACCCCGAAAAGGACGGCAGCTTCCGCAAGATCGAGATCCGCACGAAACAGAAAGGCCTCAAGGTCCTGCACCGCAAGGGCTACTACGCCATCCCGCGGAGTCAGGCGGGAGGCTGAGCACGGCCTCGGCAAGCCGCGGTTTGCGCACTTGAGCAGCCGGTAAAGGATAGATCAGGCCGGAGCCGGCGTCGGCTCCTCCTGGCGCGCCTTCAGATAGTGGCGGACGGCCTGCTCCAGCGGAGGCATCGGCGCCACTCCCAGTGATTCCGCCTTGGCATTGGAAAGGGCGGAATATTTCGGGCGCCGCGCGGCGGTGCGGTATTCGCGCTCGTTCGTCGGTTTCAGTTCCGGATCCAGGCCCGCCAGCCGGAAGATCAGCTTCGCGTAGTCGAACCAGGAGATGTCCGCGCCCCCGCCCAAGTGAAACACTCCATGCGCTCCCTTCTCAACCAGGTCCGCGGTCCGTGCCGCCAGCAGGGGTGCGAAGGTGGGCGAGGCAATGTGATCTTCCACCACGCGGATTTGCCTTCCTTCGCCCGCAAGCCGCAGCATCAGTTCGATGAAGTTGCCCCGGGGCGTGTGGCGCCCGGCGGGGCCAAACACGCCGGATGTCCGCACGATTAAGGGCCGCTCCAGGTAAGCTCGGGCGTACAGCTCGCCGGCGAGCTTCGAGACGCCGTAAGCGCTCAGCGGGTGCGGCTCGTCCTCCTCCGTGTAGGGACGGTTGGTATTGCCATCGAAGACATAGTCGGTCGAGAAATGCACCAGCCTCGCATCCAACTGCCGGCACGTCAGCGCCAGATTCCGCACCGCCAAGGCGTTCACCAGGTAGGCCGCCTGCGGCTCGCTTTCGGCGATGTCCACTTGGTTGTACGCAGCCGCATTGATGACGATATCCGGGTCGAGCGTAGCCAGAGTTCGTTCGACCTGGGCGGCGGACGTGATGTCTACCTGGTGCCGGTCATAGGCGCCGACGTCGTAGCCGCGCTGGCGGAATTCTCGCACGAGCTCGACGCCGAGTTGGCCCCTGCTTCCGAAGATGGCGACTCGTTCCCGCATTCACCGGAAAGGATATCACGGCCGGTTGGCGCCGGACCCGCTGGGACCCCTGCCGTCCTCTGGACCGGGGCGGGAATGGCCGCCGAGGCGCCGGCGATAGCCTCGCTCAGAATCGCCAGCTCCGGCAGCCCACGCAGCACCTGGTCGAGCAATAAGCCGGCGGCGTGCTTGTCACCCACGGATTCCACATAGCAGATTTCGCCCAGCAACATGGACCCGCCGAAGTCCACGCGAACAGCGGCGCCGACCGGCGGCTTGGCCGCCATCAGCAGGCGCAGGCCGTGAGCCGAGGCGTTGACGACCGTCGCCTCCAGGGTCTTCGGCTGCTCGCCCAGGAGCGTGACGTGAACCAAGCCCGAGGTTGGAACTCTGGGCTCGACTCGGCGTTCCATGCCCTCCGCATCGGCAGCAAGCACCAAAAGCTTTACAGGGACGGGGGGAGGCGGATCTCAACTGTCGGCGGCGCCCTATCGGAGACTGACCGCCAGCCAGAGCAGCGTGCCGGCCGACAGCGCCAGCAGCAGGCGAGCAGCGCCGGGCAGCCATCGGTGTCGCGGCCGCTGCCATTGCCGGGGCGGCGGTGACGCCGC
>FWPU01003140.1_pt1 | contig 42631 bp, 37 predicted proteins | sample 2228361 | NCBI WGS metagenome assembly FWPU01 (sample SAMEA103939777, study PRJEB20133) | metagenome | reverse complement strand
CCTGGTTCACCCCCTGGCCTCTTTATAAAGTTTTGGCAATTAATCTTTTAAAATCACTATTGTTTTTGAAAAGTGAAGGTGGCAAGAAGTAGTAATTATTGACAGGAGGTTATTAAAATTGATATAAATCATCAGGTAAAGGGAGGTTTAAGGGTAATAAAGGGATTCACGCTATGATTTCCAAAGCCATTTTTAAAAAATAAAATTGCCCTTTAGGAGATAAAGAGGCAAATGTAAGACTGCCGAAGAAGAAAAATTACTAAATTATCATTAAAAGGAGATGGTCATGATTTGTTTGTTAGTTGAAGTTCACGTTAAACCATCAGCCCTTGAAGAGTTTTTGAAGGTAATCAAGCACGATGCTGTCCACTCGGTGGCGGATGAACCGGGGTGCCTCCGTTTTGATGTTCTGCGCGACAAAGATGACCCGTACAAGTTCTTTTTCTATGAAGTCTATAAAGATGAAAATGCCTTGTTGGCCCACCGGCAGACGCCTCACTTTGCGGAGTGGATGAAATTTACGGAGTATGGCCTGGACCGAGAGATTGTCCGGCATTTAACGAATAATTTTCACCCGCCAGATAACGAGTGGCGGTAAGTAATGATCTCCTGATATTGATTACTTGTTGATCAAGTACCGTAGAATTCTGGCCTTAGGAGAGGGTAATTTTTCCAATTGGAGAACCTTTCCAATTACCTGGCCTTCAGCCAGAGGAAGAGCAGGGGAGTTCTTCCGGCGATCTGATAATAAATCCTCAGCATTAAATAATAGAGCTATTAAGGCGGTCTCTTTTGAAGAAGGCCGAAACATTTATACCTGAAAGAAGCCGCGGAGAAAAATGACCAATTTTTATCAAGGAGGTAAAGATGCGAAGATCTGCAAAAATATTATTATTGCTGGGAATTTTTCTATTTGTATTTTTGACCAGTACCTTTGCTCAGCAGGATGAAAAAGGGTGCAGGGATCATCCTATGTTCACAAGGATGCCTAATTTTTATATAACCTTTTGTGAAGAGAAGGATTTTGGACAATTAGACTTCATCGACAAGAAGGGAAAAGAGATTAGAGTAGAAGGGAAATTTCATAAGGTGGAATATGCTATAAAAAAAGATGCCAAACCCCCTGCTGACTTGCAACTTCAACGAAACTTCCAGAATGCCATTAAGAAAATAGGGGGAATTGTTACCTATGAAAAATTAGGATCAAATTATGGCGAATCATACTTAAAACTGAGTAAGCAAGGAAAGATATTTTGGGTATATCTTCATTCCAGCGGGGATAAGTATGAACTTACGATTGTTGAGAAAGCGGAGATGGTTCAAGAGGTGGTGGCCGATGCGCGCAGCCTGATGAGCGCAATTCAAGCAAAAGGAAGTGCCTCTGTATATGGAATCTATTTTGATTTTAACAAGGCAGACATTAAACCTGAATCTAAGCCGGCTATTAAAGAGATTGCCAAGCTTCTTCAAGAAAACAAAGGGTTGAAGCTTTATATGGTAGGACATACAGATAACGTGGGCACCATTGACTATAACATGAAACTTTCCAAGGCCAGGGCAGAGGCAGTAATGAAGGAGCTCATTACCAAGTACAAAATCTCAGCGGATAGGCTGAAGGCCTATGGAGTTGGGTCCCTGGCGCCTGTGGCTTCAAACAAGACGGATGAGGGCCGGGCCAAAAATCGTCGCGTGGAATTAGTGGAACAGTAACCTTATAAAGGAATGCTGAACCAGGAATGTAAAATGGTAAAACTTTCCGCCAAAGGGAGGGAAAAACGCCTTCGGTAATATAAAGATAAGCCTTCTGAACAAAGTAGCTGAAGCTGACGGTGGAAGATGGTGCACCTGAACAAATGGACATTTATAAGTACAATCTTAGTATCTTTTAATTTAGCGTTGGCTTGGGCAGGTGGAAGGGACAAGATAACAAAAGTCCAAGCTGTGGACTTGATAAGGGTAAGGCCTGGCTCAGGTTCAGATAACATCGGGATTAAAACTCCAGCAGAAGGCAACCCCGAGGGCCCCATGAGTTTTACTCTGGGGGAGAAGGAAGAGATCTATATTCTGGACCAGGTCAATAATCGCGTGCAGGTATTCAAGGAGGGTAAAAGAATCAGGACTATTCCCATTCCTTCAAGTGGTTATGATGAAAAAGAAGGAGTATCGGGGCCTTGTTTTATTGATCTTGACCTATTCTCCGATGGAAAGTTGGCCTTGCTTGACGTTTGTTGCCAGAGGGCGGTTTATATCATGGACTCTAATGGAAAAGTTCTAAAAAAAATTATTTTAGAAAAACTTCCTAAAGGTGAGTGCAGTGAGTTTACCAGAATTTTTATCATTCCTTCCACCCCTCGGGCTGGAGTTTGGATAACAGATGGTGGGCGGTCGATAAGGGTGGCCTTCCTCGACGGAACTCCAGATTCCGCTAGAGTCTCCGTTCCAGGGATATTATCTTTCGAAGGTAAGAGGCTGCTCAGAGCATCAAAACTTGGAGATGCAACCGTTCTCTATGCAAGATCAGAAAAAGAAAAGTTCTCTTTGTGGGATTCGGGTTCTATCTTTTTTAATATGTTTGTAGACCATATCTTGGGGATCTGGGAAGATCGCTACGAAAGAATTTATCTTGGAGTTGCTCTTGTTGAGAATTCTAAATACTTGAAGCATATGGTAGTTGTCGATCCTGCAAAAAATTTAGAAATGGGACGGGTCAAACTTTTCGTCCAAGAGTTACCCCATGAAATTTGGTGCCCCCTTCGGGTCTCTGGGGAGGGAAATATCTGCCAGATGGCCTTAGATAGGAGAGGCATTTTTATCAGAAAATATTCGTTGACTTACTAAAGTACTAGACCATCGGAAACGTATTATCTATAAACAAAAATTGTTAACCTACTATGTCTTGGTTTTAATTATATACCTGGGCGCAAGGATATCTATTTCAAGGACACTGGCTCCGTCAAATGGAGAAAGAAAAAAATTACTTCTTTGGGTGGCTGGCCAAAGATAGTTTGGATAGCCTCGGAGTAAACTTTGGCCTGTGGTCGGTAATGTTCTACTTTCGCCTTCAGATTATCTTTGTCCACCAGGTCTGTCTTAAAATCCAGGACAATCAAATCATCCCCCTCTTTAAAGACCACATCCATAACTCCCTCAAAAATAGTTCCATTAGATTTATAAGCAAAAGGAACTTCTTTCTGATAGGCATCTGATTGGATCACCCGTTGCAGAAGGGGAGAAATTAGTGCCTCCTTAATTAGCTCTTGAGCTTTAAGGATCATGGATCTTGAGGCGCCGGTATTTTTGCCTTCTATCTCGGCCATTTTCTCAAGTAAGTCAGGCGCCCTCCAATCTACCTTCTCCAGGAGCCGATGAACTAATTGTCCGAAGAGGACCCCTTCACCTCTAATTAAGGTAGAGCTCATCCCTTCGTCACCCTTTTCTGCCTCTTCAGCCCCAGCAATTTCTTCGGTCGCTGTCGTGATGGGTCGGCCCACTGCCGCTTGTCTCTTTAGTTCTTCCTGAGCCTTTTTCCATTCCTGTCGTTGGGAAAGAGATAAGCTCATTTCTTCACCTGCTTCTTGCTCAAGGTCAAATCGATAGCGGAAGGGAGTCTCTTCTTTAGGTTTTAGTTCAAGCTTTTCCGTATCATAAAATAAAATGCCTTCGGTCCATTTCCCAAAAGAGACCTGATCAGGTTCGGTTAAATATGGCTGGAGATAACTCAAGAAGCTGCCTTCCGAAATATCCTTTGTTCCGTCTTTCTTATCCTTAACCCAGAAGACAGGAAGAACCAAAAAGTCCCTGGCCCTAGTCATCCCCACATAGAGGAGACGTTTTTCCTCTGCTTTCCCCCTATTCTCTTCCCATTTACTTAAAGCTTCATAGTGGCGGGTCCATAAATGGCTTTTCTGGTCGCCCACTTTAATGGCTATTCTTTCGCCGCTGCGGTCAATAATAAATTTCTCGGACATCCGTTCTTTATACGCAAGATCGGCCAGAATGACCATGGGAAATTCTAATCCTTTGGCCCGGTGGATGGTTAAGAGTCTGACAAAGTTATCTCCTCTTTCCAGGGTTGGAGGTTCTTCTTCTTCAGCCTCCTCTTCCTGCCTTTCAGAGAGCCAGCGCACAAAGCCTCGGAAACTCAAAACGCCCCTCTTAGCCAACGCTCGCGCTACATCACCGATCTTAAGAAGGTTGGCCACTCTCTGTTCTCCTTGGGGTTTCAGGAGAAAGAGAACTAACCCTCCTGTTGCTTCATAAAGCTTCTTCAAAATTTCAGAGATGCTGGCCTGATTGCGCATCTCATGGAGCTGGCGCAGAAGCCCGAAAGGTTCTTCCATTACGGTTCCTTGAGCCGGATTCAAGTAATTCAAATCCCCGCCGCTGGCATGATAAATAAAAATTTCTTCGTCAGAGAGGCCGAAGAAGGGGGAACGGAGGGCTCCCACCAGAGCCACCTTGGCAAAGGGATTGTCGATAGCTTTCAGAACAGTAAGCAATTGCTGAATCTCCTGCCGCTGATAGAAGTACTTTCCCCCAACGACCCGATAGTCTACGGCAAAAGATCTTAGAGTCTCTTCCAATAATTCTAAGGGAGTGTAAGTGCGCATCAGGATAGCAATGTCTTTGAACATAATGGGACGGAAACATTCCTCTATTTCATCCCATACCTGCCACTTCTCTTCGTCAACCACTTGGCGGATAAAAGCGGCGAGGCATAGAAACTCCCCTAAACGAAAATCAGCTTTCTTTTCCATCACCATATGATTATTCTTTGGGGGATACAGGAGCACGAGACCATTTTCTGAAGGGATCGACCCTTTTTGGCGACCAAAATAAAGGGGCACATAATCGGGCTGGTATTGGCCATCCTCCGGGGCCTTGATAAGGTCTCCAAATATTTTATTGACCACCTGAATAAGAGAAGGGGCACATCGGAAATTCTGGGAAATGGTGAGCAGGCGGTCTTTCCCCATTTTGGCTTTGGCCTCTTCGTAGATCTCAATGTCAGCTCGGCGGAATCGGTAGATGCTTTGCTTGGGGTCCCCAACAAGGAATAGACACCGGGGAGCCACCTCTATCTCCTGCCAATCTTTTGTTTGGCCTTTTTCCTGCTCCGCCAGGAAAAAGACGATCTCTGCTTGAAGAGGGTCAGTATCCTGAAATTCATCAACCAGCAGGAACTTGTATCGCGATTGGAAGTATCTGCGCACTTCAGGATGCGCTTTGATCATTTTTCTGGTGAGGAGGAGAAGGTCCTGGAAGTCAAGAAGGTTTCGTTCTTTCTTGGTCTTTTCATAAAGATTAATATAAGCAGTTAAGCAGTTGGCTAAGCCAATGAGCACGGAGTCGGCAATTAGCTCTTTTGTCCTGGTAAGGTTTTCCGCGATAGAACGGAAGTGTTCTCTAACTTTGAAGAGATTATTTCCGGATGTCCAATTGGCCTTGTTTCCTGTCCTTAGTTGGGGCCTGGAGATCTCATAGAAGATAAATCTCTCCTTTTCCTCAAGATCAGGCAGAGATTCCAGTTTTCGCCAACTTTCTTCCAACTCTGCTATGGCCAAAAAGGCGAGATCACTGGCATCTGGGCAAAACTCTTTCAACGAATTCAAAGCCTCTACTTCTTTTTGCAAATGGCGGATGAAATCTTCGATAACTTCTTGCTGATCCTCTGGCGGTTGGCCAGAGGGGAGATAGGGCAGAACGTCGCGGTTTTCTAATAAGAAGGCACTGATTTGGCGAATTTGTTCTGGTTTGACACCTAAGTTTACAGCCCGCCGCAAGGCCGGATTATCTTCATCCAGCTCTCTTGTAATCCAATAATCCCAAACTTCAGTTTGGAGGAGCTTGGCCATTAAAGCATCAGCCACTTCAAAATTGGGATCAACTCCCGCCTCCACTGGTCTTTCCCTTAACAAAGAAGCACAGAAGGAATGAATGGTGGTCACCTGCATCCGCTCCAGACCATAGATAGCTGCGGTTATCCGCTGGGATTGATCAGAGCTTAAGTCCTTTATTAGCGTCCTTTCGAGTTCCTGGCGGAGTTTTACTTTCAATTCTGCGGCAGCCTTCTCCGTGAAGGTAATGGCGACTATCTCTTCCAGGTGCCCTTCGCCGGCCTTGATTAGGTTGATGATGCGCTCGACGAGGAGGGTCGTCTTCCCCGTACCTGCCGCCGCCTCTACAATATAGCTCTGGGAAAGGTTCTGGCTTGCCCGCTCTCTCTGTTCTTGATCTATGAGCTTTATCTCAGATTTCATTCCTGTTCCTCTTCCGCCTTTCCCCGCACCAAATCTAAGAGACCCCTTACTTTTGGGTCGCCTGACTTTTGGTCAAAGATAATTTTAGTCCAGGAGCCACAGATAAATCTAAAATTACAGAACCGGTACCTGCATTTTTGATCGTCCGGAAGGGGAATGAAAATTCCTTCTTCAATGCTTTTCGCAAGGGTCTTGAGGATCTTTTGCAGCTCCGCTTCCTTTTGCTCAAGTTGCGAGGCCGCAAAAGGAATGGATCGGCGTTCTTTGAGAGAATAATACTCGGCGTATTCGACCTGAATGCCCCTGTGGAGGCGCTGGAGCAGTTGACTGGCCGCATAAAGATAGAGAGGAAGTTGTAAAATCGTCCCGCCTGCAAATTCATTTGCTTTAGCTGAGACTTTACCAGTTTTATAATCTCTTACCCTGGCTCTCATTCCATCTTTGGTCAGGTCGATCCGATCAATCCTGCCTTGTAAGTAAATGGTTTGCCCTGCCAAATTTAAGGGAATAGGTTTTGCGGTTGAGATCTCGCTTTCCATTTTATCTTGGCCTTTCATGCCGTAACGAACTTCAAAATAGGCGGGAATGAATTCCGTCTCTTTGAGTTCGGCAACAAAAAAGTCCGCCAGCATCTCTAACATATTCTTCTTCTTGGCTGCCCAAAGCACGGCCAAACCAGTGACGGCAGTCTTTTCAAATTCTATGAATTTCCTACGGGCGTGTTCCATCAACCTATCCAAGTCCCCAGGCTTTAATTGAAAAAATTGCCCCCTTTCTTTTTTAAGCTCGGTAAAAAATTCCCAAAGCGTCTCGTGAATAAGCCTTCCTTCTTCGGAAGGCGAGATGGTCATCTCCCGTTCGGGTTCAGTCAAGGGCTCAAGCCCCATAATCTTCTCTAATAAATATTGGTAAGGACAGTTAGCATAAGACTCAAGGCGTGTGGGGGAGATGCTTTTGGTGAAAAGCGAATGGTGCTGGCGTAAGATTTCCAGAGTCTCTTTTTTGGTCAGCAACCCTTCATAACCTGTAAATATTCTCTTCCCCCAACGCGAGGATTCGAGCAGGAGGCCTTTAGCAAAAAATGGAGAAACTTCCTTTAAATATAGAAAACCCGTAGGCTTCTTCTCCTTTAGTTTTTCCTGCCCAACTGCCAGGTCATATTCCATTTCCCAAATAGCTTCTTCGGCGGAGCTGACGGCGATCTGCGCGAGGGGAATGCGTCTAAAACCAGGAAATTGCTCGAGTTGTTGGAAATCAACAGCTTTTCCTGTAAAAACTTCTACCAAGGCCAAGAGAAAAGAAGAGGGCAGACGTTCCCTGCCCGTCCCCATCTCCACGCGCGGAAAACTAAGGATCAACTTCTCTTGGGCAGCCCCCACGGCCAACCTAAAAAGGAGTCTTTCTTCCTTAAGCCTGGCCTCGGCCTTTAAAGAGAGGGGTTCATTCTCCTTCCCGCTTATAGCGCGGTTGATGATCTTACGCTCCTGATCAAGGAGAATAGCGTCCTGTTTGATTAGTGGAGGAAATGATTTTTCAACCATTCCCGGAAGGATGAGCACTTTAAAAGGAACTCCGCGAGCAGCCATAAGATTGACCACCGTGGGGCCATTTCTTTGGAATCTTCCGCGAGGAATTACCTCTTCTTGTAAGACCTCTTTAACGATCCGGGAAAAATCTGCCAGCGAGGGCGGGATGCCAGTTAGATCAAGCTCGGAGAGCTTGCGGAGTGCTTGGTGAACAAGTATTTCTTCATCCGTCTGCGGCAAAAATTCTTCTAAGGTCTGAAGCAGGGTTTTGACTTTTTCCGTCCAGGTCTTGGCTCGGGCGAGGAGCTTGAGAAGGCTAAAAAGTTTTTGGGTAAATTGGATCAACTGCTCAAGGGCCAGAAGGTTCTCTTTAAGCATTGGGCCCTTTTCTTCATCCTCTTCAGCCTGACCGACTTCTTCTATCCAGCTCTGGCGAAGTCTTTGGAGTCTCTCCCCCCACTCTTCTTCACCCTCAACAATCCCGGCCTTGATCGAGATGCTATCCCAGAGAGGTGGATTTAAACCGCAACCTTCCGGCGAACAAAATTGATCAGGGCGTAATTTGGCAAAAGTGACAAATTCCATGACTGACTGTCTGGAAAAATTTTGATTGGCGATATTTAACAGGAGGATTAAACTTTTTCCAGCCCGGGTCTCTAATAAAGGGATTCCTTCGCGAATAAAGGCCTTGATCCCCAGACTCTCCAAAATTTCTCTAAGAATTCGGGAATATTCCTCTGGATTTCGTAAAATGATCCCTATCTCATGAAAAGGGATTCCTTCGCGCTTGGAGATGTTGAGAATTATCCGTACTAACTCGCGAGCCTCTCTGGTTTCGCCAGGGGCGGAAATGATTTGAATGCCTTCGGCCGAAGTTTCTTTAGGTTTGTGGGCATGAAAGAGGTGCAGGCATGAGTGCTGGATTGAAGGAGAACGACAGGATAATGTTTGATCTTTAAGAAGAGTTTCTTTAAATCCTAAGTCTTTGAACCATTGCCAGGTTGGTCGGGCAAATTCGAAAGCAGGCGTGGGTTCGTAGGGAATAAAGATTGTGGTCGGTTTTTCTTCAACGCAGGCCTGGATTAATCGTTTTTGGGCAGCATTGAAGTCATAAAAACCATAAATGAACAACTTTGGCGTATATCTTAAATGGATAAAATCTTTCACCCATTTACTGGCCAGGGTCATCAAGTCCGCTTCGTCATAGGTCTTAAGATTTTCCAGGGTATCCTCATACCTTTGCCAGATTTTAATAAAGTGCTGCAATTTGTGGAGATGAAGCTGTTTGGCTATTTGGCCATTTTGGAGCTGATCCTCCAAATCTTTGGGTTTGAGACCGCCATCTTTAAGATCTTTGATCGTGGCCAGCAGAGCGCGGTGAAGACCGGGACGATCACTTATTTCTTGAAAATAAAAATCTTTATCTGTTTGAGCTAAGGATTGGGCAATCTCGCCAATAATTAGATCATGGGCATAGCGGGGTAGCTCTTTCTTCCCTTGCGAAAGAAGACGAGGAGTACAGACCTCCCAAGCCAATTCTTCTAATGTTTTAAAGCGTAAATTGAAGTGGGCTACTCCTTGATCGACTAAGAAGCGGCGAAGGTGGATTTCCAGGAGTTTAGAAGAGACAAGAATCAAAACAGGAGCAAAACGATCTTCTTTGCGTAGGCTTTTAATCTCATCGATGAAAGCGTACTCCAGGAGGGGATAGTCTCCGCTAATTAAAATGCGCGTATTGTTATTAAAGGCAGCCATAATTAGAATTTAGTTTATTTTAATTATTAATAAAGCGCAGGTCAACTTAGGAATTGCGGATGTGGCCAGATCATTTTCCCCTTCTTAAATTTAGAATCTATATCTGGCTGTTGGTTTTTCCTTCACCCAATTAAGAGGTTATCAAAAACCATATTTTGCTTGACAAAGGCCGACTATCTTGAATTATGATTCTTTTAAGTAGAAAGTTTAAAAATTAGCCGTTTAATTTGCAACCTGTAATGAAAGGTATAGAAAGCCTATGAAAGTTATAGCTGTGCATTTAGAGAGATGTTTGGGGTGTAAAACTTGTGAGCTTTACTGCGCTATCGAAAGAGGAAGCAACGGCAAAACTTTATGGAAAGCGGTTCAAGAAACTCCACTTCCGCGTTCGCGGGTGCGAGTTGAAGGAACGAATGGTTTATCTTTTCCCTGGCAGTGCCGTCATTGTTTAAAGGCGCCTTGCGTGGAAGCCTGTTTAACAGGAGCACTGGCTCGCGATCCGAAAACTGATTTGGTCATTGTCCATGAAGATCGTTGCATAGCCTGTTGGACATGCACGATGTTCTGCCCTTATGGGGTAATTTATCCATGGCCAGAAAGAAATTTCGCTTTAAAATGCGACCGCTGTGCTTTCATGGAGCACCCCATATGTATCGAGGTTTGCCCGTGTCGAGCTTTAGAACTTGTAGATTGGGAGGACATGGAAGAGATACTTCGACAAAAGAGAAAAGAGCTGAGGGAACAAATAAGCCCGAACCAAAAAGGTTTAATCCTTTTAGACCTTGCTTAAAGAGTTGGGCGTAATACCCCGGCCATAGAAAAGGAGATAGGAAGCCCTTATGGAGAAGATGCAGATAAAGACCGTTGACCCTTTAAGCCAAGAGCTCTTAAAATCCGCCTTTCAAAGAGGAATAGTTTTGAGCTGGGATCGCTTTGAAAGACTGCAACCGCAGGATGGTTTTCTTAGATTAGGCTTGAGTTGTCCATATGGTTGTTTGCATGGACCTTGCCGAATTGATCCTTTCGCCCAGGGACCAGAGAAAGGGTTTTGTGGATTTGACCGTCACCAAATGGTTGCAGTATCTCTATTGCGCCTGGCTCTTTTAGGAGTTTTAGAAGTTTTATCGAGGGAAGAGCGATTAGCAGAAATTCCCTGGCCGAATTCTTTCCAGGGAGTAATTAAGAGAACGACCCAAAAATTAGGAGGGGGAAAAATCTCCGCCGCCGACCTAAGTCGAGCTATATCCGGCATAAAGAGATCAGGAGCATCTGTGGCCAACATTATTGAACAAGCGCTGCGCTTAGGAATTTTGAGCCTAACCCTTGGACGGAAGGAAGAGATTTTAAGTAAAGAAAGAAGCAGGGTTGCTTTAACAGTGGGATATGGCCTGCTTGCGCAAAAGGAAATTAATATAGCAGTATGTGGAGGACCTTCTCCGCAATTATTAAAAGGTGCGGCTGAATTGATAAAGAAAAGCCTAAATGGCCGAGGCCAATTAGTCTCTCTTGGCGAAATCATCTTCTTCGATGGTAAAAATTTGCCCTGCGTATGTACATCGGGTGAGGCAGAGTTAGTTTTGAGCTCAGGAAAGATTAATTTACTAATCGCCGGAGCCCATACTGATCCGGCAATTAAAGAACTCTGCCAATCTTTATCCATCCCTGTGGCTATCCAAGAAGACCTACCGCATTTAAAAAAGATGGCGCAAGGTATTAAAGACCAAAGAAATAAGACTCAGCCAGAGACTTTCTATCCACCTCCCGATTTAGTGGAAGAAGCAGAAGTTCTTAAAGAGCCTTCTCTTTTAAAAGAAACATGGCGTAAACGGCCAAGCTCCAAGATATATTTCGTGGGCGGAGATGATCATCCCAGCCAAGCCTTGGGATGGATTCCTACTGAAGTAGTGCCCACTTTAATAGACGGCCAAGCGCAGATATTTGTCTGGGGAGATGTTGGCCTCTGGCTGGTGAAAAAAGGAATGCTCAATCCCCAAAAAAAGATGCCCCTCCACCTCTTAGATGGTCCAAAAGGTCTAGTGCAGACTTTATCCATTTTGAGCGAAGCCCAAAAGCTTAAGCAGGTAGGGGGTGTCTTTTTTACCGCCTTTAAAGATTGCGCAGAATTAGCTCTTAGTTTGGGATTAACAGCTTTGGGCCTGAAGGTTGGTGTAGGAGTTCCCCTTCCTTTATGGGGGAGCGAGCAGGTTTGTTCCTGTCTGCAGAAGAAATTGGCCGAATTAGGCGGAAGTTTTACTCACTTTGATCATCCCGCCGAGCCGGAGGAGATTATTGAGTGGTTTAAGAAATAAAAGGCAATTAGAGATTGTTTTGATTAAGCAGCGTTATTAAAGAGCTAATTTGGGATAAAGAATTAAAGATGGATATTGTTATCGTTGGTGGTGGGCCAGCAGGAATTAGCGCAGCTTGGGCAAGCCGACAGTGGTGGCCTAATAAGTCAGTCCTTTTGATCGAGGCGGAAGAGGCCATAGGATGCTGTCGTCCTCTCTTACCCCAATTCTTAGCTGGTCAAGTTGAGGAAGAAAAAGTTTTTTTAAATCAGAGCCTTAAAAAAGATCCCCAATTAAAAATTATTACGGGGAAGAAAGTTATTGGGCTCGATCGGCAGAAGCGAATTGTTTTTTTAGATGATGGAGCTGAAATTAATTATGAGCGCTTGTTATTGGCTTCTGGGGGGGAGCCAATTATTCCTCCCGGCTTAGGCGCCGCTCAGGAGCAGGGTATTTTCCCTCTGCGCAACTTGGCTCAGGTAAAAGAAGCGCGCGCCTGGCTTAAGCAAGATCAGCAAGTTTTTATCTTGGGAGGCGGGTTAGTCGGAGTTAAAACGGCAGTTTATTTACGAAGAGCGGGATTTCAAATTAATTTAGTGGAGAAAGAAGATCAGCTTCTTCCGCAAGTTTTACCCATGCGGGCGGCAAAGTTTCTGGGGGATTATTTGCGCCAATTAGGAATAAAAATTTTTTTGGGGGAAACCATTGCGCAGACGGAAAGCTTTAACGGACAGATAAAAGGGGTTAGGCTTAAGGATCAATGGTACCCATGCGCTATTCTATTATTGGCGCTGGGAGCGCGTCCCCATACTTCTTTTTTAAAGGAAAGTGGTTTGTTAAGCGAAGATAAACTATTAGTCTTACCTACTTTGCAGACCAAGGATTCCCGCATTTTTGCGGCCGGCGATGTGGCCGTCATTGAGCATCCAGATGGCCGAAAATTATCCCTCTGGACCTGGCCCCAAGCAGTGATGCAAGGCAAGCTTGCCGCCGCTAATTTTTATCGCGCCCACCCTCTATCCCTTAAAATTTTTACCAAGGCTAATTCCTTGAATCTGGCTGGTTTGGCTTTAAATATAATTGAAGGGAGGAAAGAATTCGAAAGAGAAATTATTTATACTTCACCAAAAGAGAATTTCTGGCGTCAGATTCTTTTGCAAGAAAAAAAATTGATTGGGGCAGTCTTCCTGGGCAACATCTCTCACGCTGGTTTGATCCATTATTTGCTAATCAATGAAAAAAAGGTTGATTGGACTAAACTAATTCGTCCAACCTATCAATTTATAGCGTCAGGTTTAGCGGCGGCTAATCCGAAGCGAAAGAGAGCTATTTTTTTTAAGGGAGAATTTGAAACATGTTGATAAAAAAAGAGTTGTGTGTTGGATGCGGGCGGTGTCATCCTTATTGCCCAGCAGAGGCTATCTATTTTGAAGATCTAAAGAGTGCCGTGGATCAGGAGAAATGCTATGAATGCGGAACTTGTCTGCGCGCCCAAATTTGCCCTGTTGAGGCGATTGCGGAATCTCCGTTTGTTTATGAATATCCCCGGGCACTACGCAAATACTTTAGTGATCCCAATGCTCCCCATGCTTTAACGGGTATTGCTGGGCGAGGTACAGAAGAGTCTAAGACTAATGACGTGACTAATAGAGTAGGTCCAGAGGAGGTGGGTGTGGCCATTGAAGTGGGCCGACCTACCTTAGGCATGGATCTCTATAATATCCAGAAAATAACGCGAGCTATGGCTCAGGCTGGCATTACAGATATAGAACCGGAGAACCCTTTCAACGATATGATCGAGAACAAAAAGACCGGGGATCTCAAATCAGAGCTCATGGGAGAAAGAGTGCTCAGTGCGATTATGGAATTTAAAGTTCCACGCCAGCAATTAAGGCACGTGCTCAGGACGATAAAAAAAATATCTGCTGAAGTTGATAGTGTTTTTGTCGTGGATGTCTATACCAGGCTCGAACCGGGCTCAAAAATTCCCCCGGAAGTTCTACAGACCATTGAAGCCGAAGGATTTACTTGGAGACCCAATGCCAAGATTAATATGGGTTTGGGCAGAGCTAATAAAAAATGAAAGGGAATATATATGACGCATAGTTTACATCGGGAAGGACCATTGGATTTGCTGGAAAAAGAGTTTGTCCTCTTTATTTATCCGGCCCGCGGATTTAATTATGAAGGAAGTGGCCTTAAAGTAAGGAGGCTCCTGGAAATGCTCTATACCCAAGGGCCAGTAAACCTCATTGCCACTTCTCTTCGTCAAAATTTGTATAGTGGCGTAAGACCAGAAGAGGTCCTCCAAAGCATAAAAGATGGCACCAAAGTCTTTTGCGTCTTCAACGATCGAGAAAAAATTAAAAATACCCTGCGCCGTATAATCGAAATGGATGAAGGAATTTCCATTATGGTCAGCGGGGTAATTGAGCGCGTCCGGGAGTTAGCAACAGAATTAGGCCTTACCCCGCATACGATTAACCTTTCTTTGGGCATTCATGGGTGTAAAGATCGTTTGCCTCCGCCAGACATCCGCCAATTTACCACAATGTGCGGGCACGGCATGGTTTCTCCAGGTCTGGTGCGAGATGTGCTCCGGCGCCTAAAGAAGGGGCAAATGAACCCATGGGAAGGAAGCCTAATCTTAGCTGGGCCATGTACTTGCGGAATATATAACCCAGAACGTTCAGTGGCGATGTTGAAGGATTTAATTCCTCTCTATCAAAGGATTAGATTTTAAATTCTAAGCCATATCTAAAACTTCTCAGATGTCAGGTCATTTACCTGCAGGGCAAACACGCACGCGGGAAACTAAAAGAAGACTAAATAAAATAAAGAAGATACAAGCCATACGGACAGCGCTGATGGAAAAAGGGACATATAAAAGAGAGAGCAAGAGAGGGGAAAGAGCATAGCCAGAAAACTTTAAACAGTTATAAACAGAAGCCACGGGTTTACGAAGTTCAGGAACAATTTCTACGGCTAGAGTATTCAGAGAAGTCCAAGCTGTAGCTGCCCCTGACCCAAAGAGAGCAAAGAGGAGAAGGTATTTAGAAAAAGAGTAAGTAGCAATCTCCAGGCCTAAGATCGCGCCAATCATTATGCCCCCTCCTATATAGGCTATTCTAATTCGTCCGTAGCGGTCACCCAAAAAGCCAGCGAGAGGAGAAGCCACAATGCCCAGAAAACCCGTCATGGAAAGAATTAAACCTAAACGATCAGAAGGAAGAGCGAAAGAATTCTTCAGATGATCGGCAATAAAAGTCATCAAGCCAATATAGCCAAAGAATAAAGAAAAAGCAGCCCAGCTCAGAAATTGGACTTGCGGAAAAGATAAAGCCTTTTTTACAAAGGCAAGAGCATCCATCAGCTTCCCAGAGCCCTTCTTTCTCGAGGAGCGAGGATTTTCGGAGAAAAAGAATAATATGCCTACTAACCCCGCAAAAGCCATTAAGAAGAAAAAGAAAAAGTTCCAATTGAAATTTACTTCCAATATTCCCGAAATTAATGGGCCCATAGTTACACCGGTGGTGTACATCATGCCCAGGAAACCCACGGCTTTACCCATCTGGGCCGGATTGACCATATCGCCTACTAAAGCTAAAACAAGCGGAGCAATGAAAGCCGCACCAAAGCCTTGAATAAAACGAGCTCCCAAAAGAATCTCTAAGTTCGGAGATAGACCGCATAGCAGTCCACCTAAACTATAAATACTTAAGCCGAAAAGAAGAGTGCGGCGCGTGTTAAAAACTTGGGCTATAGAGCCGGAAAAAAGTTGAAAAATAACATAAGGAGTCATATAGAGCGTGACGGTAAGGGAAATCCATTGGATGTTCGTTTGCCATTCGCGGGCAAGTACAGGTAAAAGAGTGATTATGCCAACCCCACCTAAGGGCCCGATTATAGCGCCCAAATATATGGGCAAAAGTTGTCGCCAAGTAGCCAAAATTAACTCTCTCCCAAGATTGTCTCCTTAATTTTTAACATTAAATTTTCTTGACCTCAACCATTCTTTTGTTAAAATTGTGATGCTTGAGTTAAGTATAGAAAGTTCAATTAACGAGGAATGGAACAGGGTGAACCAGGCATAAATAAGGAAAAGATTTTTTCTAAGGAGGAAGGAATGGTTTTAAAAGGGAAAATCGCCTTAGTTACCGGAGCTTCGCGTGGCATTGGGGCGGCTACCGCAAAAATTTTAGCCGCGCGTGGAGCAAAGGTGGCTTTAACGGCCCGGACCGTAGCTGATTTAGAGTCTGTCTCTTTAAGCATCCGGCAGAATGGAGGTGAGGCGCAGATTCTACCCGCTAACATTCTTGATGCGTTACAGGTTGGTACGGTAGTAAAGAAGATAGCAGAAAGATGGGGGAGAATTGATATATTGGTCAATAATGCCGGTTTAGGTACCCCTACCTCTCCTATCGAAGAGATTCGGGAGGAGGATTGGGAAAACACAATTGCTTTGAATTTAAAGTCGGCCTTTCTTTGTACGCGGACTGTCGCCCCCTTTATGAAACAGCAGATGTATGGGCGGATCATTAATGTCTCCTCTTATGCGGGTCGAAATTACAGCCTAATTTCTGGGCCGCAATATACTTCGGCTAAAGCCGGATTGTTAGGCTTTACCAGGCATATGGCCGCGGAGTTAGGCCCTTTTGGCATCTGCGTCAATGCCGTTGCTCCAAGCATAGTTCTGACCGCTCGCGTACAAGCTAAGTGGCAAGCCCGACCTGCCGAAGAGCAGCATTGCATCTTGGAGCGCATTCCTCTGCGACGACTCGCCCAGCCCGAGGAGGTGGCTACAGTAATAGCCTTCTTAGCCTCAGATGACGCTAGCTACGTAAACGGCGTATGCATTGATGTAAATGGGGGAAGTTATATGAGTTAAAAAAGTAAGAGTTAAATTCCTTGGCGGCGGAGGGCCAAAATTTTTTCCAGGGTATCTGAGTAAATCTGCTCTTTGGCTGGATTTAATTTTAAGGCTCGCCGGGCCAACTCTTCAGCTTCTTCTAGGTTTTCTCTCTGCAAGTAATAGAGCCAAGCTAAATTATTGGCCGCATCCGCATTCTCGGGAAGATGCTGGAGGGCTTTTTTATAATTTTTTTCAGCCGCGGCCAATTCATTCTTCTGCAGATAAACATTGCCTATATAAAGATAAGCTAAAGGTAATTTGGCCGCGGCCTTCTTATATTCTTGCAAAGCAGCTTCAAGTTGTCCTTCTTTTTCATAAATTACACCCAAGTTTATGTGCTCCTCTGCCGAAAGAGGATCTTGAAGAATAATTACTTTAGGCAATGAACAGCTAAGCAGAGAGCAGAAGATCAAGCCCAGCCCCAAGATCTTTATTTGTTTAATTAGAGGCGCGTACTTCATTGGGGAATTATGCGGAGCGTCCAGTGATTGGACTTTTTCCAGCTTGATAAAAAGGAAGAATTAGGGATGAATTTAGCTCTCTCCAGGCCAGAATGAACGATGACTCCTTGCTTATTGTACCCAATAACCACCATAAAATGGATCTGTTCGTAGACCAAAAATCCATAATCCACTTGAACGATGAGGGGGATTCGGGCAGAGAGGTTCCTCTTAAGGTCTTCTAATGAACCATGATACTGTTGGACCTGGAAGCCTTTTCTTTGGGCATAGAAAAAAAGATCCATATTTAGAGTTCCTTTAGCCTCAGGGCTATAGATTTCTTGGGCGATATTCTCTGGAGCAATCTCTTTTCCCCAGAAATTTAAAACACTCGCTAAAGCAGCAGGGCCGCACTGGTACTTTTGCTGAGGGAAAAAGGGGACTTCTTTAATCAAAACCTCTCCTGATTGATCATTAAAATTTTGCCGTAAGGGTATACATGATAGAGAGACAATGAAAATCATCCCTAAAAGAAAGGAGGAGAGGCGATTAACAGAGCGGCCGCCTCTTCTGTTTAAAGAGCCGGACAATTTCTTGCGAAACTTGCTACCCAAGTTAATTCACTTAACTACTATCCTATGGCCGGTAAGCTGGAGGAAGAGGATAACTAAAATGGCAATTACCAGAAGGGCAATAACTATTCCTAAACCAGAATCACCCCCTACTTTTAATTCATCAATCTTTAAGGCTAATTGATGAATCTGCTGATCGTTCAAGTCATGGAGTCGTTTTTGAATTTCGGCAGGGGAGAAACCCGCCTCCCGCAATCTTTCGCCTACTACCTTCCTCTCCAGAAAACTCTTAATTTTCTGGAGATCAGCGCTCCTTTCTGCAGGAGAAAGACCAATAACCTCTGAAGGAGAAAATCCCGCATACACCCGCGGGACTGCGCCGATTAAAAACATGGCCCCCACCAGATACCAAACTAACACTCTTTTGATTTTTTTGCGCAAGATTATTTCCTCCTTTTTTAAAAATTTACTAAAAATGTTAATTAAATAAAGGATGCATGTCAAGAAAAAGTTACTTCTTGCTCACCTTTAATTTGGCATCCAAATCTTAGTTCCCCTAAGAGGCCAAGCGGTTCATTAAGGATCATAAAGCACCTTTACCACCTTTAGCCTGGGTTCGCTCTTGCTCAAAAAAAAGCTTTTCTCTTAAATACTCCTACCTTTGGCGGTAATCTGGATTTCAGCTTTTATTTCTTCTCCCGCCGATGCACTCTTCTTCATCCCTGGTTCATCCCTGGTTCACCCCCTGCCCTCTTTATAAGGTTATGGTGATTAATCTTTTGAAATCATTAATGCTTTGACAAATTCCTTAGAAGATGATATTCTTTTTTAAAAATGAAAAAATTATTCTCTCGCCTAAGGAGGATATATGGGGATTAGGGTCGGAATCAATGGCTTTGGCAGGATTGGCCGGAGCGTCATGCGTGCGGCTCTAAAGTCTCCAGATTTTGCGGCCATTGAAATTGTGGCCATCAATGATCTGACAGATAATAGTACCCTTGCCCATCTTCTAAAGTATGACTCGATCATGGGCCGGCTGCAAGCAGAAGTAAAAGTTACCGAAAAAGGACTGCTGGTGAATGGCCGAGATGTGCTCATTACGGCTATTAAGGAGCCCGGCAAGATTCCTTGGCGAGATATAGGTGTAGATTATGTGATCGAATCCACGGGGCATTTTACAGAGGCCACGCGAGCCCGAGGCCATCTCGATAGTGGTGCCCGGAAAGTCATTATTACTGCTCCAGCTAAAAATGAGGATATAACTATCGTTATGGGCGTAAATGAGCAAGACTATCACCCATATGAACACCATATTGTCTCAAATGCTTCATGTACCACAAATTGTATGGCTCCCATTGCCAAAGTTATCTTGGACAAATTTGGTATCCGTCGTGGATTAATGACGACCATCCATTCTTATACAAATGATCAACGCATTTTGGATTTCCCCCATAGCGACTTGCGCCGCGCTCGTGCTGCGGCCCTTTCTATGATTCCCACCAAGACGGGAGCCGCTTCGGCTGTAGCCTTAGTCATTCCGGAGCTGAAGGGCAAGTTCGATGGCTTGGCCGTGCGTGTACCTACCCCGAATGTTTCTTTAGTGGACTTAGTCATAGATTTGGAACAGGAAGCGACCACGCAGGAGATAAACAAAGCTCTTCGAGAGGCTTCTAATCGCTATTTAGCCTATACTGATGAACCCTTGGTATCCATTGATTTCCAAGGTGATCCCCACTCGGCAATTGTGGACGGCTCCTCCACCAAAGTCATCGGCGCGATGGCTAAGATTTTGGCCTGGTACGATAATGAATGGGGTTACTCCCACAGAGTGCTTGACCTTATTTTACACATGGAGGCCGCAGGCCGTATATAGATTTATAAATTAATCTTATAATTTTTAAAAGGTGCGGGCCAAAATTTGTAGGCTAAGCTATGACCGTTAATCGCCAGCTGGAAGAGGTGCAGAAAGAATTAAGAGCACGGGAGATTCCGCAAGAAGTCCTTGATTCTGTCGCCCTGCGGCAAAATCTGCAAGAAACTTCTGTAGCCCAACTACAAATTGATCCCAAATACGAAGTCCTTTTGGAGACGGTAGAAGGTTATCGGGGCATCCAAAAAGCCGCGGAGACGTTGATCTTCGAACTCCATCACCCCTTCAAAAATTGGGAAATTATCCTGCGTGAGATACGCTCTTTTGCCCTGAAATATTTCTCGGCCTACAGTCGTCATCCCCGAGGCCCCCAAGCTATTGCCGCCATCATCGATGTCTTTTTCGAGGCCTTAAGCCAGGTTAACTCGGCAAGCATAGAAATAAAAGCTATCGACTATCTACTCAATTTTTTAGAGAAGATTGTTAATGAACTAAATGGCCAGAATCATGATGACCTGCGGCCGATTCTCCAACTTACTTGTCAACGTTTATCTACCCTTCCACCGCAGCAATTTTTTTATTTAGCTTCCAGCCATATTCCTTTAAAGAAGATCGGTCAAACCATTCTGCTTAAACTCCCGGAGAACTCCTTTTGGCCTGAATTCAACCATTTACTTGTGCGGAGTCTGCAAGTTACTTACGAATACTGGATGAAAGAAGAAGATCCACTGGGTTGGTTCGATCAAACCAGGTCTTCTTCTCCTCAAGAATTAAACTATCCTTCTATTCTCTTCTCTGTTTCGCATCAACGTCTTAAATCTCTGCTCCAAAAATTAGAAGATTTGGCGAATAAGGAAGAATATAAAAATAATGGCTCAGCGCAAGTGCTCCGATATCTCTTAAGCTTTCCCTCATACTTAGAGATCGTGCGCGCTTACCGAGAAATACCCCATCATTGGCCTGCTCCTAAACCAGGTGAAGAAGAAGTTCCCCTCTTGGAAAATAAAAAAATATTAGCTCTTTTTAAAATAATGGAAATCCCTGGTCTGCAAGATATTCACGAGGAGACTCTAAGGGAAATTAATCGTACCCTTGTTGAGTTAATCCGCAAAGAACCCCCGGAGCGCATGCGGGATTTTCTAATAAAGACTTTCTCTCTTCTCAAATCCAGTATGGAAAATTACCCCCATACAGCTTTGCATTGTATTCAAACTTTGGGGGCCGAGATTTTTGACCAAGGTTACAGCCCCCTAGTGGAAGTCTTCTTGGAGTTAGTCTTGCATTTTGGTTTCCAATACCCTGGAGTGCAGGGGGTGGATACCAATTGGCAATTGATTGCTAATCCTTGCCATCTACTAAATGTGCACATTTGGTTAGATATTATTGGGCGTAATCCCAAGTGGTGCAGCACCCTTCTCTCTGCCTTACTAATCAACTTAAAATTAGCAGGTATTTGCGTAAGAGATACCGATCTCTTCCAGAAGGAAGTAAGCAAGTTGCTCAATGCAGAAATTGAGCCAGTTTATAACTTAGTTAAGCAATTAGCTAAATTATTCCCTGTATATTTCAACGAAATTGGGGCCGAAGGAGAGCTACGGGAGGCCACGACGGCGATAGATGAAATTACCAACCGCAAAGATGTCCTTATCCACTTCCTGCGCAAACAAAGTCATGTAGAAAGCAGCAATCTTATCCAAGATTTTGTGCGGGAGATCAGCCGCTTTTGGCGTTTAAAGGACAAAACGGGATTGCAGAATTTTCTGCCAGCAGAAATTTGGGCCAAGATAGAAACTAAGGGCCCCTACATCGATGGAGTTAATTATATTCTCCAAAAAATCTTTGCTGAAAAAGGCTTGCAGAATGAAAAGGATCTTCTGCACTTAACTGACGAAGAACTGGCGGCCTTCATGAATGCCTTGCCGGAGGTGCAAGAGACCGAAAAGAAACGTGTCTCTTTGCTAATTAAAATTTATCGGCTTATTGACCAAAAGTATAACTTAGGTATCCGGGAAATAGCTTCTCATCTGCAAGAGGCCTCCCGTTGGGGCTTTGAAGGGTTAGATTCTCTCTTGCGCGCAATAGAGCGAAATAATCCCGAAGAATGCCTGGAACATATCTTGGCCTATCTGGAAAACCTGAAGGAAATTATTCTTTCCCCGCAAAAATTCGAGGCACGGGAAGATATCTATCGCAAACGCCATATCGCCGCTGATATCCCCTCCCTATATGGCCGCTATCGGGAGAGGAAATTTGATGCCTTAGGTTTAACTTTTCGTTTGGAAAATTTGGCTAATATTTATTTTGAAAGACTCATCGACTCTCTGGACCTCTCTTTTATTACTCGGGCCACCTTCTTTAAAATCATCGAATGCCTGCGGTATCTCATGCGGGCTATCGAATTAGATGGAATTTTTTCACCTCGCCTTAATACCCAGCTCATGCTCCTGGAGAAATCTTTGGAAATCAAGCGCTTCACTTTTATGCAGTACTTAGATATATTCCGGGGCTTCTCTGAAGGAGTTAAAGATGTCATTTCTGTTTATTATGTGAATGCTCACAAGAAGAACTTGGAACTTTTAATTTGGCAAATGGGCCAGAAAAATATTCTTGCCAAATATTTGCCGGTGACAGTCGACGAGATTGGTCCCCATGAATTCGTTCACCAAATAAGCGAAAAATTTATTCGGGATCTTATCGCTAGTACTTTTGGGTTGCAATATTTAGATATTTTCTTAGCCCGGATTCAACAAACTCTGGCCGAGCAAAAGGAAACTTTGAACGAAGCCGACCTTGATCTACTCATGACTTATGATCCCAAAAAAGTATGTTGTCTAATTCACCAACCCAATCGGCTAACTAATGATTTAATTCATTTGGGAAGCAAAGGATATAATTTAGTGCTCCTAGCCTCAGAGGGTATTCCTGTACCTCCCGGCTTCATTTTGACCACGGAAGTATTTCGTTGTTTCAGAATAATAGAACGTTACAAACATGCCTATGACCATTTTGAACGAGAAGTTCGCTTTGGCTTACAACAAATAGAAAAAGCTACTGGGCGAGAATTCGGTAATCCTCAACGTCCATTGCTCTTAGCGGTCCGTAGTGGCTCAACCATATCTATGCCCGGCATGATGGCTACTTTATTAAATGTGGGCATCAATGAAGAAATAGTGGAGGGATTGATCCGGGCCACTGGTGAAACTTGGTTTGCCTGGGATAATTACCGACGTTTCATCCAGTCCTGGGGAATGTCTTATGGAATTGAGCGCGAAGTTTTTAACGAGATCATGCGCCACTTTAAAGCCAAATATAAAGTGGAAAAGAAAAGACAATTCTCTGGGGCTGAGATGAAGGAAGTGGCTCTGGCTTATCGCCGGGCGGTAGAAGAAAGGCACTTTACCATTTATGAAGACCCCTGGGCCCAGTTACAAATTGCTATAAAACAAGTTCTTTCTTCTTGGGATTCCATCAAAGCCAGGCAATACCGCGAAATCATGGGGATCTCCGACTATTGGGGAACTGCAGTAATTGTGCAAGCCATGGTCTTCGGCAACCTTAGCTTATCCTCAGGGAGTGGCGTGGTCTTCACCGCCCACCCCTACCGCAAAGTTAGGCGGGTGGCTTTGTGGGGCGATTTCACCCCTGGCAACCAAGGAGAAGATATCGTCGGCGGCTTAGTTTCCACTTATCCCATCTCCAAAGAACAATTGGAGCTGGAGGGAAGGGAAGAAGATTTAGAGGAGGCCTTCCCCAAAATCTACAAGCGTCTATTTGCCATTGCCAAGACATTAGTCTATGAAAAAAAGTGGAATCCGCAAGAAGTAGAATTCACTTTCGAAAGCCCTGATGAAGCCACTCTCTATATCCTCCAGACACGCGATATGGTTTCCACTAAACGCGAAAAATTTGAGATATTTACACCCTCCCCCTCGCTGCAGGAGAGTTTCTTAAGCAAAGGAATCGGGGTAAGCGGCGGAGCTCTCTCGGGACGAGTAGTCTTTAACTTAGGAGAAATTCAGTATTGGCGCAAAATAGAACCACAGACGCCGCTAATTCTGGTTCGTTCTGATACCGTGCCGGAAGATATTCAGGAAATCTCTTTAGCCGATGGACTCCTCACGGCTAAAGGGGGTCAAACTTCTCATGCAGCTATCGTGGCTTTCGAATTAGATAAAACGGCCGTGGTTGGTTGTCGCGGGTTGGTGGTATTAGAAAATGAAGGAAGAGTCATTGTCAATAATGTAGAAGTAAAGCGCGGAGATTTTCTCAGCTTAGACGGAAGGAAAGGTTTAGTTTATCTCGGAAAACATGAAATTAAAGCCGAAGAAGATTTGCCCACCTTTTTAGTTTAGAAATTACCTAAGAGCTTATGGCACAGTAAGCTTTTCCCTAAAGAAAAAGGAGGAAGCTCATAATTTATTCATAAATTTATAGCTGGAGGATAAAGATGAATAATCAAGGAGAAGCAGCTTTTAGGGAAGAAAATAAAAGGAGTCTTTTGAAGTTAGGGATCAATGGCTTGGGACGGATTGGCAAACTAACCCTTTGGCACCATGTGGCGCGGAAATATTTCGCTGGGCTAATCGTGAATATTGGCCGGGAGGCCGGAAGAAGTCTTCAAGATATAGCAGATTACCTAATTCATGACAGCACCTATGGTAATTTAGCTAATTATCTCTTTGGTTATAAAGGTGGACGAGTTATTGAGCATTTAGATGAAGAACACGGAACGATGATGGTTAACGGTGTTCCAGTCACCATTCTGCGTCGCGATCGCAATCCGAAAGATTTGCCTTGGAAGGAGTTGCGGGTGCCCATTGTCGTAGAGGCTACCGGGAAGTTTTTAGACCCTACAGCTCCACCAGAGTTTAAAAATGGCTCTCTGCAAGGACATTTGAGTGCTGGCGCCCAGAAAGTGATAGTTTCTGCTCCCTTTAAGATCAAAGATAAATCTATTTCTATGCCTGATGAAGCAATTACCGTGGTCATGGGCATAAATGACCACCAATATCAGGCGCCCAAACATAATATCATCTCTGGAGCCTCTTGCACTACCACTTGTTTAGCTTTTATGGTGAAACCACTCCTCGATTACTTTGGGGCGGATAAGATATTAAGCGCCTCCATGGTCACCGTTCACGCAGCCACGAGTTCTCAGGAAGTTTTGGACCGTCTTCCCGATCCTAAGGCGGATGATTTAAGGAAAAATAGGTCCATAATGAACAATATTATCCTTACTTCTACAGGAGCAGCTAAAGCCCTGGCTCTGGTCATTCCTGAAATGAAGAGAATTGGATTTATCGCTGAATCAGTGCGCATTCCTACTAATACTGGCTCTTTAATTGTCTTAGTGGTAAACATTCAGGACGAAAACTTAGAGAATCCCATAAATCGGCAAAAAATTAATCAGGTTTATCAGCGGGCAGCTGCCACCTATATGCAAAAATATCTATGCTTCAGCGAAAGGCAAAACGTATCCTCAGATATAATTGGGACTCCTTTTGCGGCGGCTATTATCGAAGGTGCAGAAACTCATACCCGCACAGCCCACATCTGCGTGGATCTTTCCAAAATCCCTGGTATACCGCAAGAAATTTCTACCCCAGGAAGGGCATGTTTAGTGGAAATTCCGGTTACGCAAGCTGTTGTTTACGGCTGGTACGACAATGAATTAGGTAGCTATACCAACATGTTAGGAGACTTAACCGTAAAAGTCGCCGAAGAATTCTCTTTTTAACATCTGTTTTTTGATCCTCATCGGCCAAGCCACGGCTGCAGAAGTATTCAGAGGCCCGCCTTTTCAAATAAAAGGCGCTGTAAGATTTAGGAATCATCTTTTTTAGACAAGCAGAATTCCACATTCCCAGATCAATTTCTATCCTCCCGAGGAGGCCATGTCTAAATTAGGCGAAAAGGCCAGAGGCAGGCCTGAAAGAGAAAGCATCGGCAAAAGAGGAAAATAGATAAAAATTCCCACTCGGCCATGCATTTTTTGCTTGACATACTATATATAGTGGACTAAATTATTTTTCATACTAAATATGCTATATTTATAGGAGTTAAAGATGGAACCTGTCAGCAAAAAAATTTGGGCAAAAGGGACTAATTTGGCTCTAAAACCTTTTAATGCCCCCCTAAAAGAAACAACCGATCTGGCCCTATTCGTCCGTACTTCCAGTGAAACTATCTCCGACTGGAATAGACAAAGAATTGTCGATGCTCTTTTAAGAGAAACGAATATTGACCGAGAGGTGGCCGAAAAAATAAGCCGGGAAGTTGAGGAACAGATCATTTCTTCAAAGATCTCTTTAGTCACTGCTCCTTTAATTCGCGAGCTGGTAGATGCTAAGTTAATTGAATATGGTCTGGAAGAGGCGCGCAAAAAGCACACCCGTCTGGGAGTTCCTCTTTACGATGTGGATCAGCTTATCCTTCATCCCAACCGGGAAAATGCTAATGTTCCTCACGGTCCGGAGGCAACAAATCTTACTTTGGCTGAACGGATAAAAAAAGAATACGCTCTTCTTAATGTTTTTTCTCAAGAAATTGGCGACGCCCATATGCGAGGAGATATTCACCTCCATGATTTAGGTTTTATCGATCGCCCCTATTGCTCTGGCCAATCCCTTGAATATATTAAAAAATTTGGCCTTAACCTTCCCAACTCTCTTTCCATGGCCAGACCAGCTAAGCATCCTGAGGTTTTATTAGCCCACATGGTCAAGTTTGCGGCGGCGTTGCAAAGTCATTTCGCCGGCGCCATTGGCTGGGATGCGGTTAATCTCTTCTTTGCCCCTTATTTAGTAGGGCTTAGTGATCGCGAAATCCATCAATTAGCCCAAATGCTTATCTATGAATTTTCCCAACAGGCCGTGGCGCGAGGCGGCCAGGCTATCTTTACAGATATTAATCTTTACTGGGAAGTTCCCAAGCATTTTGAAAATGTTATGGCCATCGGGCCTGGAGGAGAATTCACAGGAAAAAGCTATGCCGCATATGCTCCCGAAGCCCAAAGGTTCGTATGGGCACTCTTTGATGTTTTTCGGGAAGGAGATGCCGTAGGCAGACCTTTCTTCTTTCCCAAACCGCTGGTCCATATTACTGAAAAATTCTTTAAGACACCTGGACACTTAGACTTCCTGGCTCATATCTGTGAAGTGGCCGCGGAAAAAGGAAATACCTACTTCGTCTTTGACCGGGGGAGCACAGCTAAAGTCTCGGAATGCTGCCGTTTGAGCTTTAAGTTGGAAGAAGCGGATCTGGAGGATGCCCATTATCCCTGGCGCATGCGCTACTGTGCTCTCCAGAATGTCACCCTGAACTTGCCGCGCATTGCTTACCAAAGTGCGGGGCAGGATGATCAGCTTTTTGCTAAGATCGCCCAGGTTTTTAATATAGCAGTCCAAGCTCATCTGCAGAAAAAGGCGTTTTTAGAGAGGCTATTAGCCCTGGGCGTAGATGGTCCATTGGCACTCCTGACGATGAATAAAGATGGCCTGCCTTATCTGCGCTTGGGACGCGCAACTTATCTGATAGGTATGTTGGGTTTAAATGAAATGGTGCAAATCCACTTAGGTAAACAACTCCACGAGTCTGATGAAGCTTTGAAATTTGGATTGAAGGTCATAGCCTATATGAAGCTCCTGGCTGATAAGATGAGTCGCCAATATAATATGCGCTTCGTTTTAGAACAAACTCCTGCCGAGTCAACTGCTTACCGTTTTGCTAAGCTTGATCTGCGGGACTTTTCTCCTCGAGCCGGGTATATTGTCAAAGGAGATATCTCGCGCGGCGAAATTTATTACAGCAACTCCACTTACCTCAATGTAGGTGCCCCTTTGAACCCAATAGAACGAGTACGCAAAGAAGGCCTATTTCACCCCTTGATTGAAGCAGGGGCCTTAACTCATCTTTGGTTAGGAGAAGCCCGGCCTGCGAAAGACTCCTTGGCCAACTTCATCATCAAAGTCTTCCGTAATTCGCAAAATGACCAAATTGCTTTTTCGCCTGAATTTACAGCTTGTCCTGACTGTGCCCGCACATCCCGGGGACTTCAAGAAAAGTGCCCTTACTGCGGTTCGATCAATGTTGAAGGAATTACCCGCATCACTGGCTATTTTACTAAGATCTCCAGTTGGAACAAAGGGAAATTGGGAGAATTACGGGACCGCTTCCGCAACCAAAAATATTTTTTAGAAAAAGAGTTAGAACGAGCTAAAGAAAACAGTCCCTGGAAGCAACAGGGAGAAGCCAATCGAACTTTTATTTGAATTGCTCAATAATAACTCTATCCAGGCCCAGAAAAATATTTATGGGCTAAAAGGGGGGTGGAGAAATGACGCTCTTTATCAAAGAAGGTTGTGCCAAGTGTGAATATGTAAAAAAAAGCGTCGATTTAGCTAAGTTAGGGGTCAAGGTAGAAGTGTTAAGTTCGGATAACGCCGATGCTTTAGCCCATTTAGCCTGGCACGAATTAGTAAAAGTAGCGGAGACGCAAATCCCTATCTTAGTCTTGGATGACTCTTCGGCGATTACCGGAGCAATCCGCATCAAGAACTATCTTCTGGCTTTGAATGGAAATTAAAAGAACCTGTTTATTAAGTTATTCTTCCTAAAGGGCTTATGGATTATTCAATTAAAGGCTTTGTGGAAACTTCCTTTTCGGATTGGCCAGGTAAAGTCGTGGCGGTGCTTTTCCTTCCTTATTGTAACTTTCGCTGTTGCTATTGCCATAATTATGAACTTGTCCTTCACCCAGAAATATTTCCCGACTTTCCCCTCACCGAAATCATTAACCAAATCCTTTTCAACCAAGATTGGCTTGATGGCCTATGCCTAAGCGGAGGAGAACCGACGATCCACCCTTGGCTACCATCCTTCCTCCGTTTTTTAAAAGAAAAATTGGGACAGGATATGTTGATAAAGCTGGATACAAATGGATCTGCCCCCCATGTCTTAGAAGAACTTATTGAAGAAGGTTTAGTTGATTATGTAGCGATGGATTTCAAAGCGCCCTTAATTGTAGAAAGCTACGAAAAGATAGTCGGTGTCTCTCTGGGCAAAAAGGGCTTAATGAATATCCAAAAAAGTATAGAAATACTCCTCGCTCAAAAAGTTGATCATGAATTCCGGACGACGATAGTCCCTTCCTTGCTCCGCGAAGAAGAAATCTATGAAATGGCTCAAATATTAAGGGGAGCTAAGCGTTATACTCTCCAAAACTTTAATCCACGGGAAACTTTAGACGAAAGACTGAGAAATTTTCAACCTCTGGATGAATTTACTTTACAGAGCCTACAAAAAAAAGTTACCGAAATAATAAAGGTTAATTACTCGGGTCAATCTCGATCTCTTAAAGAAGAGTTAGCTCTAAATAAATTCTTAATCTCGTCCAAAATACCTTAAAAAGGAAGGTTATGCGAGAGGCTATCCATAGAATATTTCAGGAGAGTGCTAATTTAAAATTGCGCTTTGCCCAAAAAAATGCCGAAACTCTGAGCCAAGTGATTAAGGTTATAGTAGAGGCGTTTAAAGCAGGTAATAAGCTTCTTCTTTTCGGCAATGGTGGATCCGCTGCTGATGCTCAACACCTGGCGGCCGAGTTTATAAATCGGTACCTCATTGAACGCCCCCCTTTACCTGCTATCGCTTTAACTACCGATACATCTGTTCTTACCAGCATAAGCAATGACTATGCTTTTCCAGAGGTATTTGTAAAGCAGATCAAAGCTTTGGGTAAAGCAGGAGATGTGGCCATAGGCATTTCCACCAGTGGAAACTCCAGCAATGTCATCAAAGGCCTAAAAACGGCTAAAGAAATGGATCTTAAAACTATCGCCTTAGTAGGCGGCGATGGAGGAGAACTGGCCAAGATTGCTGACTGGGCTTTGATCGTGGAATCGGCGAGCACACCGCGCATTCAAGAAGTCCATATTATAATTGGCCATATTATCTGCGAAATGGTTGATCTCATGCTTTTCCAAAAGCCCATTTAAAGTAGGGATTCTTTATGCCTCCACAAAAAAAAGGGTGGTCCCTTACCCCGATTTCTTTGGATGGTATACGTACTTCTTCCCTTAAGGGGAAAAAGAGTTTAGTAAACTTTCAGGACTTTGCTCATCCGTTAAAGCCGCCTATTTCTTTTAAGGAATTTTTGGCCGCTCTGCCGCACATTTTGGCTGGCCGAGATTTTCGGGAATTAATTGCTCGCCTCAAGCAAGCCTACTTAAATAATAAACCTATTCTCTTAGGCATGGGCGCTCACCCAATTAAAGTGGGCCTAAACCCATTAATAATTCAACTCATGGAAAAAGGCATCCTGCAAGGGTTAGCATTGAATGGCGCCGGCATTATCCATGATTTTGAAGTCGCTTACGCGGGAAAAACCTCGGAAGATGTGGCCAGCGAAATTAGCCAAGGGTCTTTCGGCATGACCACCGAAACCGGGAAATTTCTTAATAAGGCTATAAGAACTGGCTGGGCCAAAAGATGGGGCCTTGGCTATGCTGTGGGGGAAATGATCTTAAGGGAAAAACTTCCCTTTTCAGCGACGAGTATTACCGCGGCGGGAGTCCGCTTAGGAATTCCTGTGACTGTCCATGTGGGGATTGGAACTGATATCATTCATATGCACCCGGAGGCCCGTGGCGAAGCTATAGGGGGGGCAAGTCATTTAGATTTTCGGCTCTTCGCTCAATTAGTCGCTCGGTTAGAAGGAGGAGTTTATTTAAACTTAGGTTCGGCCGTAATTTTGCCGGAAGTATTCTTGAAGGCCCTCACTTTAGTCCGCAATTTAGGCTACAAAGTAAGAAATTTTACGACCGTTAATATGGATTTTATCCCCCATTACCGCCCCTTAACCAATGTTGTCCGCCGGCCTACCTTGAGCGGCGGCAAAGGATTCCATTTTACTGGCCATCATGAAATCATGTTTCCTCTCTTGACAGCCGCCCTAATAGAAGAAATTACGGGAGCAGAAAAGGCTCCACCGCGCCTTCAATTTCTTCGGGCTAAATAAAATTTTTTAGGGCCTGTAAGTTAGGCCAAAGGTGCTCTTTTAAATGGGGTTCAATAGTTAGAATAGGTTGTAAACAATAAGCTCGGAGCCCAGAGAAGATGGCGTTAAAATCGATCAATCCCTGGCCTAAAGGTAGATGTTCATCTGCCTGACGATGGTTATCATGAAGATGAACTTCCCAAAGATAAGGGGCCAGTAATTTTACCCATTGGCCAAGCTCCACTTTAGAGAAGATGTGCCCATGTCCTGTATCCAAACAAAAACCCAAAAAAGGAGAGTCGACAGCTTGCAAGAGCCGCTGCAGAATGGCCGGATTTTCTTCAAATACATTCTCTACCGCTAAGCGCACCATAAGCTTTTCGGCCATTTTGACTAATGGCCGCCAAGTAAGCAGGCTCTTTTCTAACCACATATCCACATTATCATCATAACGGAAACGATCATACCCAGGATGGAAAATTATCGTGCGCGGGGAAAAAAGAGGGACAAGGTCTAAAACCTGGTGAAAGCGGAAAAAAGTAACTTGGCGAACTTGCGTGTCCACGGCGCCTGGATTTAGGTCCATAAAAGGGGCATGGAAAGTAACGACTAACCCTCTTTCCCGGAGCTGGCGAGAAATTTCTTCGGCCTCTGCCCAGTTAAAGTGATCTAAAATTTCAGCACTGAAATATATCTCGGGTTGAATTCCTATCTTTAAGATTAAAGATAAATTTTCCCTCAGCATAGGGAATGGAATATTTACCTGGATCTTTTTTAATACTTCTTGCATAACTTTAAATGAGGCTCAAGACCCCTTCTGCGAACTAAGAACTTCTACCTGGAAATTAGCAATTCTTTTTAGGGATGTGGGATCAGTATAAAAATTCATAAAAACGATCATGAAAGGAATTCCTTTTCCGGGAGGGATATTTACATTGGCAAAAGTCTCACCAAATTGGGAGGCCAGACTCTTTTCTATATCCTCGGGAGGAAAATTTTTCAAGTCTTCTTCCAAGAGAATATTGCCACAATAACTTGATCTTTCCTCGATCTTCCCCCCTTTAGTATCTAAAAGGGTTCCCTTGACTTTTATAAAGCTGCGCGGCTCATTCCACCGGTTCACTGCTTCTCCTTCCACCACGAATATTCGTTGCCGGTGTTTATTTTCCAGGTAATAACCCCTTATTTTCTCCAAAGATATAAACCCCGGACTACTCTTTTTAAACCCCAAGTAAGACGTTAGCCACCCATAGTAATTTTGACCTTTTTCCTTTAGATAAGAGCTTAGTCTGACCTGTCCTAATCCATAGATTAATCCCCCAATAATCAATATTAGCAGCAAAATCTTTAAACTTAGTCCCAGGCCAGGAGATCTAAGCGACCTTAAGGCTTTTTCTTTTTTTTCAGGTTTTTCGGAAATGGGCGCAGGGGTTAATGGGGATTCCGCGGCCGGAGGTCCTTCCGCAAGCGCTGGTTCTTTGGCGATGAAAAAGATATGTTGACACTTAGAACAACGCCCTTTGGCACCACCTGGCGGAATTAGTTCGGCAGCTAATTTGAATTTTGTGGAACAAACCGGACAAGTGATAATCATTTTTGATTTTTCAACCAAAGCTCTCTGGCCCATAACCCTTTAAATAATATAGATACCCCGCAAGTTCCGGTATTCCTCGCCGCAGTCTAATCCATAGCCTACCACGAAATGGTCGGGAATTTTAAAGCCTATATAATCGGCCTCAAAATTTACTCGGCGTCGTTGCGGCTTATCTAAGAGAGCTACCACTTTCAAGGAACGCGGCCTTCTGGCTTTCAAGCATCGACATAAATAGCGCAAAGTAATTCCCGTATCAATTATATCTTCTATTACTAAGACATCCTTACCCTTAATAGGCATTTCCACATCTTTGGTTAATTTTATTTTCCCGGAAGAGCAGCGTCCCGAGCCATAACTCGCCAGGCGCACAAAATCTATTTTTACAGGTACGGTCATTTGCCGGGCAAGATCAGCCATAAAAATAAAGGCTCCCTTCAATATGCCTATTAAAAGGACTTCTTTCCCTGAGTAATCACAAGATATCTGCCGCGCCAGAGCGCTCACCTTCTTCTGCACTTCCTTCTCTGATAATAGGAGCTTCATAATGAAATTGAGTATATTGATTTTGGAAAAAATTGTAAAGATATAATTTGCAATTCCGGGCTAATATAGGCCAGAGGTAAAAAGGTTTATCTTATTCTCCTTTCTTTTCTTAGGCCAAAATTTATCTTGCCAAAAATAGATGATTGGGTAAAAATTTACCAGAATAAAAATAACTAAAAGCTATTTCCCGGAGGAGAAAGAAAAGTTATGGAAGAAATTCGCCTAAAAGAGTTAGCGCAACTATTACTGGCCGCGGAAGCCCAAAAAAAGCCAGTCCCTCCCTTAACTGAAATAGAACCAACGCTGAGCGAAGAAGAAGCCTACCAAATTCAACTACGCCTCATCGAATTGAAAAAATCATCTGGCCGAGTAGTGGTAGGTAAAAAGATCGGTTTGACCTCTTTAGCCATGCAGGCCATGCTGGGCGTAAAAGAGCCGGATTATGGACAGCTATTGGATGATATGTTCATTATGGAAAGTGAAAAAATTAAATTAGCTGATCTTATTGCTCCGCGCTTAGAAGGAGAGATTGCCTTTGTCATGCAGCAAGATCTTGTAGGGCCCGGCGTTACGATCGCGGAAGTGCTCCGCTGCAGCGCCGGGGTGATGCCAGCCTTAGAAATAATTGATAGTCGAATCCGTGATTGGAAAATTAAGCTTGCGGATACGATCGCGGATAATGCTTCCAGCGCGCGCGTCGTTTTAGGCGGCACGCTCATTGCGCCATATAATATTGATCTACGCACTATAGGCATGATAATGGAGAAGAATGGGGAAATTATGGCCACCGCGGCCGGAGCTGCCGTCTTAGGACATCCGGCTCAGGCCGTAGCCTGGCTAGCCAATAAATTGGCTAATTATGGGATGTCTTTACGCAAAGGAGAGATCGTCTTATCTGGATCCTTAACCGCTGCTTTGCCAATATCTTCAGGAGATTTCTTCTGCGCCGATTTCGGCCCTTTAGGACAGGTAAAGATAAAATTTATCTAAATTTTTTCAGCAGCTTCCTGTCCTTGGCCGGATCTCTTTCCCGTTGGCCGTTCAAGCTTATTTTCTCCCTCCCTCTTTCTCCGTGGCCAGATCATTTCGACTCTCCTGGATGAGACTGTAAACCCAATATTGGATGACTGTGGTTCGGCGAGAAGGAGGAGGTGGAATTTTCTTGCCCACCTTTACTTTTCAAAAACCAATAGTGGTTTTAAAAGATTAATTACCAGAACTTTATAAAGAGGCCAGGGGGTAAATGAGGGAGCATCGGCGGGAGAAGAAGGAGTAAAAACTGAAAGCCAGATTTCCGCAAAGCGTTGGCGGATTTAAGAGACAAGCTATTTTTTTGGCCGAAGCGAGCCCGGGATAAATAGGGTAAAAGTGCCTCATGATCCCGAATGAACCCCCTGGCCTCTTAGGCGGCCCAAGATTCGGACTGCAAAGTGAAGGTGGGCAAGGGTGGAATTTTTTCTTGACATGAGCCAGGGCCTATATTATTTTGTATACTAATTATTTTGGAGAGCGTAAATATCTATGCCTGCCTACGAGGACTGTTTAGTATTTCTGCTGGCGAAAGCTTATCAAAAGGCGCATGCCGCCTTCAAGCAGAAGCTTGCGCCTTATGGCGTCACCCCGGTGCAGCATCTTATTTTGGCCGTACTGGCAGAAAAAGACTCTCTTCCGCCCGCGGAAATCTCAGCAAGAATTCTCATGGATGGCGCCACTCTTTCAGGAGTGTTAGATAGAATGACTGAAGCCGGTTTGATTCGCAAGGAAGAAAATCCTCAGGACCGCCGGTCGCTAAAAGTATCCTTGACACCCAAAGCCAGAAAAATGTATGCGCACATAGCCGTGCAAAGAAGAGCTATCAATGAAGAATTGACGGCCAAGCTTTCTCTGGAAGAGAAAGTTTTGCTTAAAAGATTGCTCAAAGAGCTTAAAGATTAATTAGTCTACAAATAATTTAAGGAGCCTTTTAAAAAACTAAGGGCCAGAGGAAAAATTTTCATGATTTATTTTGAACCAGAAAAATGCACAAATTGTGGACTATGCGTAGCCGTCTGCGTGCGCCGAATCCTCTACCTCGGGGATAAAGGAATAGAAATAACCGATCCCCATTTATGTTTTCATTGTGGTCACTGCAAGGCGGTTTGCCCGGCAGATGCTCTCTATTTTAGCGAGGGCAATGACCAGTTTTTGCCAGTTCTTCCTAAGAGAGAAATTCCTCAGCCGGCTAATTTTTTCCGTTTCTTAAGGAGAAGGCGCAGCCTGCGGGTTTATGAAGAACGCTTAGTGGAAAAGAGTAAATTAAAAATGTTAATTGAAGCTGGGCGCTACGCCCCCACCGGCTCTAACCGGCAGGCTTGGGCATTCACCGTCATCAGCGGACGACAAATGTTAGATCAAATTTGCGCCTTAGCCATAGCCGATCTCTGCCAACAAGGAGAAGAGCTTAAGAGAATCATTAAGGAATCTCAAAATAAGACTCAACCTCTTCCTGCGGAAATTTTAGCCAAGCAAAATTTTCCGCCTATTTGGGAGCGGATTTCCCGCAAATGGCAAGAGGGAGAAGACCAGCTCCTCCACCATGCCCCAGCTTTAGTGATTATCCATATGGATAAAAATGCCGCGACTACGCCCGAGATAGATGCCGCTATTGCCGCAACGCATATGATTCTCTTGGCCGAAACTTTAGGTTTAGGGACGTGCTTTATTGCTTTTCTTGTCTGGGCTATAGAACACTCTCTTGATTTAAAAAGATTGCTCCAAATCCCTGATCACCACCAGACCCTCATAGCTTTTACCGTTGGCTATCCTGCTGTGCAATATTTAAGAGTGGTCGCCAGAAATTCAGCGAAGGTCAATTGGTTAGGGGAATATATTGATTAAAAGGAAAGGAGGCAATAATGGCTGAAGCCGTATATAAAAAGTTATGTCAGGCTATGGCCCAAAGGGGAGGACCTTACCCAGGTATGGACATTCCTGAATTTTACGATTTAACGCGAGAACTTTTTACTTTGGCCGAAGCAGAAGTAGCTGCGGCAATGCCACGCAAACCTGCTCCGGCCTCTATAATTGCCCAACAAATGGATAAAAGGGAAGAGGAGGTGGGCCTTATTCTCGAGGGCATGGCAGATAAAGGTCTTTGCAGCACCTTTGTGGCTGAAGGGCAACGCTATTATGTAGCCTCCCCTTTTGTTCCCGGCATCTTTGAATTTCAGTTTATGCGCGGGACGAAAACGGAACGGGACCGAAAAATAGCTAAATTAATTCATGCTTATAAAAGCGCTGTGGATCGCCTCTCCCCCCCTCAGCCAATCTCCTTTCCTTATAACCGGGTTATTCCAGTAGGAGTATCCCTTCGTCCTGATTCTCGCGTCCATACTTTTAATCAAGTTTATTCTTATATAGATCGCTACGACCCTATAGCTGTCTCCACTTGCTTCTGCCGCCACGAAGCAAAGCTTTTACATGAGGAAGATGATTGTGGGAAGCCTGATGACGTTTGCATGCAATTTGGCCTCGGCGCAGCTTACGTTATTGAAAGAGGCCTAGGGCGCAAAGTTACTAAAGAAGAGGCTAAGGAAGTCCTGCACAAGGCCGAAAAGGCTGGATTAGTGCACGCCAGCTTGAATACACAAGAAATAGACTTTATATGCAACTGCTGTCCTTGCCATTGCCTCATTCTGAAGCGGGCTTTGATCCAGCCCAAACCAGGGAAGGTCCTTTATTCAGGTTTCCAGCCAATCTATGAACACCAATTATGCACAGGGTGTGGCACTTGTGCAGAAAAGTGCCCAGCGAAAGCAGTATCCTTAAGAGAGAATATTCCGCATCTTGACCCGGACCGCTGCCTTGGTTGCGGTATATGCGCTTCCAGAACTCCCAGGGAGGCCATTACCATGGAAGTTAAACCGGATACTCCACCTCCACCCCGCAATCGTAGGGAGCTTCGCCAGGCTCTGGAAATGGGCCAATCCAAATAACCTTAGCGGGAGGTAAAATGTTAAAAAATTTTGAGGGAAAAAACTCAGGCTCGTGGATCGAATCTATTATCAAAGATTTTATAAACCATTCTCCAGAAAATACCTTGAAAAATACAGTCAATGAAAAGGCTTGGGACGAACCTCTGGTAGGCTTTGCCTCGGGGAATGATCAATTATTTAATGATTTCAAAATTTATGTGGGAGAATTTCATTGGACACCACGGGAAATTTTTACCAAGACTTTTCCTGATTGGCGTGGCGAAGCTGGAGACCTCACTGTAATTTCTTGGATTTTGCCCCAGACCGAAAAGACCAAGGCCGATAACCGACGGGAGATAACTTATCCGGCCGAGAGATGGGCGCGCGCGCGGATTTTTGGAGAAGAAGTGAATGTCAAACTTCGTCAATATGTGGTGGCGAAATTAGAAGAAAAAGGTATCTTAGCCGTAGCTCCTATGCTCTCCCCGTTTTGGGAGCAGAAAATTTCGGCGCGTTTTGGGTACGCTTCCACCTGGTCAGAGAGACATGCGGCTTATGCCGCTGGCCTCGGAACTTTTGGTCTTAGCGATGGTCTGATCACGCCTAAAGGTAAAGCCATGCGCTGTGGCTCAGTAGTGACGCATCTCGCCATTCCTCCTACGCCCCGGGCTTATACGGATCATCGGGCCTACTGCCTTTTCTTTTCTAAAGGAATCTGCGGCAAATGTATAAAAAGGTGTCCAGCCCAAGCTATTAGTGAAAAAGGCCATGACAAGGTCAAATGTAGGAATTATATGCATCCTCTTATAGAAGAATATGTGGAGAAAAACTTTGGCTTTAAGGGTTACGGCTGCGGCCTATGCCAAACAGGGGTACCTTGTGAATCTGGCATTCCTTTAACTGAAAGTTAAGAAGAGCATTGAAGCTAATAAGGATTGAGAAAGGATTGACGATGACTAATTTTAACTCCACTTTTCGGCAAGAAATGCAGAAGAAATTGGATTTAGAACTTCTGGGTTTTGCTCCCCTTGACGAAAAAACTCCCGAGGAATTGAGAACTCAAGCTCGCTCCCTTCTGCCACAAGCAAGATCAGTAGTAGTCTTGGGTAAAGAAATCTTTAAAGAAATAGTAGCCCTTCTCTCCCCCAGCAAGGCTGTCGGTGAAGCAGAACCAGGAGAATTATTTGGCCCACATAGCGAGTATTTAAACGGCCGTCTTACTCGAGCGGCTTATGATTTGGCTAATTTTTTTCACCGGGAAGGGTTTCAATGCCTCCCTCTTCCTGCTGCTGGCTGTCCCACTGACCAGAGATTTTTAAAAGCTATCTTCTCTTACAAGCACGCTGCTCAACTCGCCGGCTTAGGAGTCATTGGCCGCCACGGATTACTCATTACTCCTCAGTTTGGCCCGCGCGTCAGGCTGGCCTGTTTGTTGACGAATGCTCCATCAGAACCCTCGCCTCCTATTCAAAAGAATTTCTGTCTGGATTGCGCCGCCTGCATCCGCGCTTGCCCAGCGCAAGCTTTACAGATACCTAAAGCAGGAGAGCAATATGCGATGAATAAATTTGCCTGTCGGACTTACCGCCAGGCAGGCTTAACTTGCAGCATCTGTTTGAAAACATGCGCCGAGGTATTGAGGAAAGCGCATAAAATTTAACCTTAAATTTTCAACACCCTCTATCGCCCCGGAGGCTGGGTCGTAATTAGGCAAAGTGCCAAAGGCCGGCCGGAGGCAGGCCTGAATGAAGAAGCATTGGCGGGAGCAGAAGATGGACAAAGATCGCCAGCGATTTTCCGCAAAGAGAAAACAAGTTAAAAATTCCTTTAAATTAGTAGGGCAAGCCTTTATGGCTTGCCCATGCCGGCAAGGGACAAGCCCTTGCCCTACGTTTTAAGTCTTGATTCAAAATGAATTCCTTCTTGACCAACTATAGTCATACCCTAATTGGCCCACAGTCTCTCGGAGGGGAAAAGCAAGAGAGAAGGTCTAATCTTTCTATAGGGCGTCCAATTTTTCAAAAAGGAGGAAAAATGTTTCAAACTAAAGTAACCCAGATGCTAGGTATAAAGTATCCTATTGTGGTCGGAACCATGATGCATTTAGCCCGAGCCGAGATGGTGGCCGCCGCCGGCAATGCTGGAGCTTTAGGAGTATTGGCTTCCGCTATCTTTCCCAGCAAAGAGGAATTTCGGCAAGAGATTAGAAAGGTAAGGGATTTGACGGATAAGCCCTTTGCTGTAAATTTAAATCTCTTTCCCGCTATGCGCCCCATTGATAATCGGGAATATCTTGAAGTAATCTTTGCGGAAGGTGTCAAAATTGTCGAGACTTCAGGCCACAAAGCACCCGATGAATTCGCTAAAGATTTACGCGACCAGGGAATTATCCTGATTCATAAATGCGTAGGTGTCCGCTATGCAGTCAAAGCCCAAGCAATAGGGGCCAATATTGTTACCGTCGTAGGTTACGAAAATGGTGGAGCTACGGGTATTCTGGATATTACCACTCTTTGTCTTGTGCCACGGGTGGTCGACAGTGTTCAAATTCCCGTAATTGGCGGGGGTGGAGTCAGTGATGGACGCGGTCTCTTAGCCCTCTTAGCCTTAGGAGCTCAGGGAGTTATTATTGGCACGGCCGCCTTAGTCGCTGAGGAATGTCCTATTCATCCAAACTTGAAACAAGCTTTGATCAATGCTTCCGAGTTAGATACCATGATCATTATGCGCTCCATCCAAAATTCCCATCGCGTTTGGATCAATGAGGCGGCTAAGAAAATTGCTGAATTAGAAAAGCAACAGGCCGCCCTGGAAGCTATAGTGAAAGCAGCAAGCGGCGACAAAGCCAAAAGAATGTTTCAAGAAGGAGATCTGCAAGCTGGCGTTATCTCTTGCGGCCAAGGTATTGGCTTAGTAAAAAAGATTCGGCCGATGAAGGATATCATTGAAAGCATGATTTATGAAGCCAATGAACTTCGCCAGAAGTTGGCGATAATTTAAAACGGACGTAAGGCGCCAGGCGTGAGGCGTAAGTCTTCAGGTAATTGGATTAGCTTTTATAATTTAGAGAGGAAAATATGCGCAGGCCTAAATCAATCTTTACCAAGGCAGTCCATACTGGAGAACGCAGGCTCAAACCTGATTTTTATCCAGTTTCTACACCCATATATCAGACTGTGGGCTATATTTATGAGAAGATGGAAAATCTCGATGAAATCTTCGCCTACCGTCGGGAAGGATTCGTTTATACCCGTTACGGCAATCCCACTAATGCCGCCTTAGAGGAAGCCCTGACCTCTTTAGAAGAGGGGCAGTGTACTTTAACTTTTGCCTCCGGGATGGCGGCTGTCTATGCTAGCCTATTGGCTGCCGGTGTAAAAAATGGAACAAGTGCAGTTGCGGCTTATGATATTTATGGAGCAACTTACGCTATTTGCTCGCGCCTTCTCCCTGATATGGGCGTCAAGGTAAAATTTACCGACGTAACTAATTTGGAAGAGCTAAGTAAAATTTTGGCGCAAACTAAACCAGTAGCCATAATCTTAGAAACTATCTCTAACCCTCTCCTGAAAATTGCGGATATTCCCGCCATCGCGCAGATGGCTCGGCGCTGTGGGGCAAAATTGGTTGTGGACAATACTTTTGCCACTCCTCTTCTCTTACGTCCGCTGGCCCATGGCGCTGATTTTTGTGTTCATTCTACTACCAAATATATCGGCGGCCATGGAGACGTGCTTGGGGGAGCAGTAATTACTTCCCATGAAAACGGGGTTATTCTTCAGGAAATTCTCAAGATGACCGGCGGCAACTTAGGACCTACAGAAGCCTGGCTAACGCTCCGCGGCTTAAAAACACTCCCTTTAAGGATGCGACAGCACTGTCAAAACGCCTGGGAAGTAGCCAAATGGTTAGAAAAACACCCGCGGGTGGAAAGAGTAAATTACCCTGGCTTAAACAGCCACCCGCAACATGAATTGGCGGAAAAACTCTTTCCTCAGGGAATGTACGGAGGCATGATCTCTTTCGAGATCAAAGATGCTCAAAGAGCAGATATTTTTCTTTTTATGGAAAAATTGAAACTGATTCTACCGGCCACCACCCTGGGCGATGTTTATAGTTTAATTCTTTATCCGCCGATGTCTTCCCACCGAACTTTGAGCGCCGAGGAAAGGAAAAAAATAGGCATCAGTGACCGCTTGGTCCGTCTCTCTGTAGGCATCGAAGATGTTCAGGATATTATCGAAGACTTAGAAGAAGCTCTAAAATAAAAGGGCTGCTGGTCAGAATCAAAGCTAGCAGCCCTTATTTTATTCTTCGTTCTTTAGCTTTCCGTCCTATCTCGAAACCCAATCAATATAGGTCATCCAATCTCAAATTCAAAAGACGAGTGACGCGCTCTTTAATTGGCGGATGAGTGCTAAATAACTTCGTAAACCCTTCCGCGGAGAGAGGGTTCACAATAAACATCTGGGCTTGGGCTGGATTTACTTGCATGGGTAGACGATGGTTATACTCTTCCAATTTAATAAGGGCGTTAGCCAAAGGCCTGCCCGTTCCCATGATCCTCGCTCCAGTGGCATCTGCCTGAAACTCCCTACTGCGGGATATAGCCATCTGGATCAGCATGGCGGCGATGGGGGCAATGATGGCCATAAGCAGGACAGCAATTAAGTTGCCTCCACCACCTTCGTCATCATCACTTCGGCCCATACCCAGAAAGGCTCCCCACTGGGCCATTGTCGCTAAATAACTAATAGCCCCGGCAATAACTGCGGCTACGGAGCTGATTAATATGTCTCGATTTTTGATATGAGCTAACTCATGGGCCAAAACCCCCTCTAACTCGGCTGGACTGAGCAGGTGCAAAATCCCTTGAGTAACCGCCAAGGCGGCGTGCTCTGGATTACGACCCGTGGCAAAGGCATTAGGTGTGTCTTGGGGAATTATATAGACCCTGGGTTTGGGTATTCCTGCTTGCGCAGCTAATCTTTCCACTAGGCGATGCAGATCAGGAGCTTCATGAACAGAAACCTCTTGGGCTCCTGTCATGGCTAAGGCGATTTTATCGCTGAACCAATACCCGACCATGTTCATGATCAAGGCCATGAATAGGGCAACATAAAGTCCAGACCTTCCCCCTAACGCCTGGCCGAAGAAGAGCAGAAGCGCCGTCAATCCGGCTAAGAGAATGAATGTTTTAAAGGTGTTGCGGGACATATACTTACCTCCTTTTTCCGTCCGCTAAACGAGCGGCATTTCCTGTAAAAAAGCTACTAACATCGAACAAAGGCCCGTAGCTTTTTGCAAAGCTTGCGCTGCTAAAAGGCGCAGAGCTGGTTGTTCATTAATTAAATTTGCGGACCGCGTTTTTTTTATAAGTTTTTGCAGGCGGTCAAGATCTATGGTCACCTCTTCCATGATTTCTATACCGGATGTCTTTGGGGAAGCATTATTTCTATCTAAAATCTGCCGAATCTCTTTTAGGGAAAACTTTTGCGCCTGCAATTGCTTAATAATCAGCATCCGCTTTCTATCCCCTTCGGTATAATGGCGATATCCATGACCGGGAGATCCTTGTTCGGGATGGAGTAATCCCTGTCGCGTGTAAAAGTCTACTGTGCGCCGACTTACTCCCATAAGTCTGGAAAATTTGCCTATGGTATAAGTCTCTTCTCCCACGGCCGACCTCCTTCAATATCCTTGAAGAATATACAGCATAAGTGTATGTTTGTCAAGCTTCTCGGGATCTTGCCCACCTTCAATTTGGGGTCCGAATCTTAGGGCGTATAAGAGGCCAGGGTTTACTAAGGAAATAATGCTCCCTCATTTACTCCTTGGCCTCTTTATAAAGTTCTGGCAGTTAATCTTTTAAAATTACTATTGTTTTTGAAAAGTGAAGGTGGGCAAGCAGGGGAGGGGCGG
>FWPU01003139.1_pt1 | contig 42644 bp, 33 predicted proteins | sample 2228361 | NCBI WGS metagenome assembly FWPU01 (sample SAMEA103939777, study PRJEB20133) | metagenome | reverse complement strand
GATTGCCAGCGGGACAACGCGCCCGTTGCGAGAATTGACTGAGAGCGTTTCCCGTTTTGCAGCCGGCTCCCTCGAAACCCCTGAAATCAAAACTGCGCCGGATGAAATCACCAGCCTGACCCGCGCCTTCAACTTAATGGCAGGCAGATTGAAAGCGCAGATCAGCCAATTAGAGTACGAGCGCAACACTGTAGCGGCAGTTCTCCGTGAAATGACCGATGGGGTCATCATCGTCGATGCACAAGGTCGGGTTGAACTGGTGAATCCGGCCGCAGAGAATATGTTCCAAATAAGCGAGCAAGAAGCTCTAGGGCAAACTCTGCCGATGGTGATTCGCCATCATCAGATTGTTGATCTATGGCGCCAATGCCGGGATACCGGTAAACCGCAGAGCGCCATCCTGGAGATCGGTCTCTTACGGCTATACCTGCAAGTGACGGCTGCTCCACTGAACACAACCCGATCCGCCAGCAGTATGTTGCTCTTCCAGAATCTCACTCGACAAAGATACCTGGAAACCGTCCGGCGCGATTTTGTCAGCAACATCTCGCACGAACTGCGCACCCCTCTGGCTTCGCTGAAAGCCTTGACAGAAACTCTACAATCGGGCGCTCTTGAAGACCCTAAAATGGCGCGTCGGTTTCTCCAAAGAATGGAAACAGAGGTCGATGCGCTCAGCCAAATGGTTGCCGAATTATTAGAGCTTTCGCGCATCGAATCGGGTCGGGTGCCGCTGCAATTTCAACCCACGATACCGCAAGATATCATCCTTCCCGTCGTGGAACGATTGCGCCTGCAAGCAGAGCGAAGCAATTTAAAACTCAGCGTTGATTGCCCAGAGAATTTACCTGCCATCCATGCTGACAAGTCCCGCGTTCAACAGGTTCTGGTCAACTTGCTTCACAATGCAATCAAGTTCACACCCGCAGGCGGTCAAATCACTGTTGGCGCATACATACCCGCCAATGCTGATGAACCGCTCAGCCAGATGATCTTCTTTGTGAAGGATACCGGTATAGGCATACCCGAGGAGGATCTGCCCCGCATCTTTGAGAGATTTTACAAGGCAGATCGCGCTCGCTCCGGCGGTGGTACAGGCCTTGGTCTGGCTATAGCACGGCACCTGGTCGAAGCCCATGGCGGTAAGATCTGGGCACTGAGCCAGGTAGGAAAAGGCAGCACATTCTATTTCTCAATCCCCCTGGCTTCTGCCAGCAATTCTACAAACCTCGCAACCACATAACCTGAAGTTAACCATGCGCTAACAAGGTTGATAAGGTATCCCAATCCACCTGAGACTATACTATAGAAAAGCTTTTTTCAGAGTGGATAACAGACATTTGCTCTTGTGACGGGATACTCGTCAGCGGCTACAGGCCACCTGTGAACATCATGCGCCGTTTTATTGCACCTCTTGTAGCAATTATCCTGATATTTCCGGCGTTCCCCCACGGGCATGTCGAGTTGCTTTCCAGGTTTTCTCCCCCTCCGCCGTCATTGGGAAGCCCCGCTTTCATTGACGATGCAGGTAAACTCTCCCCCGCTTTTACCGGCTGTGGCGGGCAGACATCCCCAATTACAAACGCAGCTTACGAACAACAGATCGTTGATTTGGTAAATGCTGAGAGAGCGTCTCGCAATCTGCCGCCCCTCAAACGCGTCTCGCAGCTCGATGAAGCTGCTCGCTACCATGCCGCCGATATGGCTCAGGACAATTATTTCAGTCACGACACCTACGATCGCTCCAGCGGCAACCTGGTTTACCGGTGCGCCTGGTCAGAGCGCATCACCTCTTACTACACCAACTGGTCCACCTTGGGGGAGAACATCGCTGCTGGCTATCTGACGCCATCCGATGCTATGAACGCCTGGATGAACAGTGATGGTCACCGTGCCAACATCCTGCGAGATACCTTCTGGGAAATTGGGGTTGGTTACTTCGAGGGTGGGGGTTCATATTACCGCTACTGGGTACAGGATTTCGGCAGGCGCAACGGAATCTACCCCCTTATCATCAACAATGACGCCGAAACGACGACCAATCAGAACGTCGAACTGTATATCTATGGCACCTGGAGTGAAATGCGCATTCGCAATAACGCCGATGCCTGGTCAAACTGGCAGCCATTTCAGAACCGGCTGACATGGCAGCTTCCCGCCAGTTCCGGGTTACACACCGTCAGCGCCGAATTGCGGAAGACAGGTCAATCAGCAGCTAGCAGCGATACGATTGTTTTGGACCTGCCAATTCAACCGCAGCTTGGCAATCTCCCAGACATGGTCTCACTCACCTATAGCATACCCAGCCAGAGATTCCTTCCTCCTGATGTGGTAGAGCTCACCCCTTTGAACGTCTCCGATGGCACGCAGTTGAACTGGCGCGTGGACACCTCGGACAATTGGTATGAGCTAATCCCCACCACAGGTAGCACTCCACAAGGTTTCCAGCTTGTCGCCAGTGGGTTTCTCACAGACACCCTGGCTACATACACCGGCGCCTTCACAGTCACTGTCACCTCACCAGTTGGAGTGGTTGGTTCGCCGCACCGCAGCGATGTGGTATTATCGGTGCAAGCTGACCCCATATACACGGTGTATCTCCCCGCTTTGATTCACTAGGCGATCATCAGCTAGTGGGCAAATCTATCTGCGCCTGCCAGCCCACTGCAGAACCCTGTGACATTCTGCATGCCTTTCAGTGATGGAAAACACCTGACAGGCTTCGGGGCGCTGAGTACAAATTGTGAGAGATAAACTGGATTAATCACGGCGTAGCCTGTTGCCAATTCACGGAGTCGCTTTTATGTATCATTTGCGCAAGCCCATTATGGCTATATCGGTTGTGATAACCATACTGCTATGGACGATCTTTGTCACTCATGCTCAATCGAATAGAGTTGCAGCCGTCCTGTTTTACTCGCCCTCTTGCCCACATTGTCACTACGTCATCGAGCAAGTGCTCCCACCCCTCCTGGAAAAATATGGAGAACAACTGGAGATATATTTAGTTAACGTAAGCGAGCAAAATGGCAGGGAGCTGTATCAATTCGCCATCGAGACATATAAATTTCCTGAGGAAAGGCTGGGTGTCCCAACACTCATCATCGGCGATATCGTGTTGGTCGGCTCACGCGAAATTCCCGAACAACTGCCAGGGCTGATCGAAGATGGAATCCAGTCAGGAGGCGTTCCGCTGCCTGAAAAGTTGGATATCGCGGGAACCGCACCTGCCCCACCGCCAACACCCACCCCAACTACAACAACAATCGAACCTTCCCCACCATCCACATCAATCAGCCCACAACAGCAGGAGATGACCGCGTCTACACCAGCGCAGCCAGACTTCCTCCAAAAATTCAATCGCGATCCAATAGGCAACACGATATCTGTAATAGTTCTGATGGGAATGCTGGCTAGCATTGGAGCAATCATCTGGTTGTTCTTGGGGCGAGATGATGTTATTGCCACCCGTTGGTCTGAGATAGCCATCCCAATCCTGTGCATCGCCGGCTTAGTCGTCGCAGGATACCTGAGTTACGTTGAACTGTTTCGCGCGCCTGCGGTCTGCGGCCCAATCGGCGATTGCAACACAGTCCAATCCAGCCCGTATGCTTACTTGTTTGGAGTTGTACCAGTTGGCATCCTTGGCGCCTTTGGATACCTGGCAATCTTAGCGCTTTGGGGCGTGTACCGCTACACGACAGGAACAATACAAAAGGCTGCTATCCTTTTGGGGTGGGGCTTGGTTTGGTTCGGCGTCTTTTTCTCTGTCTACCTCACCTTCTTAGAGCCCTTCGTCATTGGCGCAACCTGCATCTGGTGTGTAAGCTCCGCCATCATCATGACCCTCCTGCTCTGGGCTTACCTGGCACCCGCCTCTAACGCCTGGAATTCTTGAGCTCAAGTGATATTTGAGAATTATGATATGATTTGTAAGTGACATCTCTCACTACGTTTCAACGCAGCCTTGTGGTATGCTTGCCTTGGAAGCTGCTATGCATGAACGCGCAGTGACAGAGAGCTTGCTTGAGATTGCCTTGCGGCACGCCCGCCAAGCTGGCGCCAACAGGATTACAGATTTGTATCTGGTGATTGGGCAACTGTCCTCAATCATTGATGAGTCTGTGCAATTCTATTGGGATATCATTGCAGAAAATTCTCCTGCAGCCGGAGCAAAATTACACTTCCGTCGAATTCCGGTTGAGATTGAGTGCCTGCAATGCCAAAATCGTTTTACCCCAAACGATACCGATTTTTCCTGCCCGGTTTGTAGCAGCGCCAAAATCAAAGTGATCGCCGGAGATGAGTTCTTCCTGGAAGCTATTGATGTCGAGTTAACAAGAGCCAATTTACCTCATAGATAACAATGTCTGACCCTCACCCAAAAGAACAGAAACGCATACCAGTTGTCGAAAGGATCTTAAGCGCAAATGATCGCCTGGCCGCCGAGAATCGCGCTGTCTTCGATCAGGCAGGTGTGTTTGCCCTCAACATTATGGCCTCGCCCGGCGCTGGCAAAACATCGTTAATAGAACTGACAATCAAGCACCTGACAAACCAGGTACGCGTCGGCGTCATTGACGGAGACATCGCCACAAGCCTTGATGCCGACCGGGCTGCGGCTGCCGGCGCATTGGCGGTTCAGGTCAACACTGGCGGGGAATGCCATCTGGACGCGGTGATGATCCAGCAGGCTTTGCCACAAATCGAACTGACCTCCATTGATCTGCTGATCGTTGAAAATGTGGGCAATTTGATCTGCCCGGTCAGTTTCCTGCTCGGAACACACAAAAATGTGTTGGTTGCGTCGATACCCGAAGGCGATGATAAACCCTATAAATACCCCTCTATGTACCGCGGGGTAGACGCGCTGGTGATTAACAAGATCGATCTGCTTCCATATGTACCTTTCGACATGGATTATTTCCGCCGCGGGGTTGAGATTCTTAACCCAGGCCTGCAAACCTTTCCGCTTTCCTGCCGAACTGGAGAAGGCCTGGAGCGCTGGCTCGAATGGCTTAATGATGGCATCTACCAGCACAGACGCCAGATATTGAAATAGAAAAAAACGGACGTGCAGAAACGATGAATGAGTTGTTGGGCGCCCGTATCCACATCACTGGGATTGTCCAGGGCGTGGGTTTCAGACCTTTTGTGTATAACCTGGCTCAGCGGTACCGATTGACCGGCTGGGTTCGCAATACATCCGCGGGCGTGGATATCGAGGTAGAAGGCCAGCCGGATTTCATCGTCAGCTTCATTCAATCGCTGCGCACCGAGGCGCCCACCCTGGCCAGGATTGACCAACTTCAAGCAGAATATATTCCCGCCAACGGGTATTCTACATTTACCATTATCCACTCGGCGCCCATCGCCGAGGCCTTCCAACCCATCTCCCCCGACGTCAGCATCTGTCCCGATTGTCTGCGCGAGCTTTTCGACCCGGCCGACCGCCGCTATCGATACCCCTTTATCAATTGCACCAACTGTGGGCCACGTTTTACAATCATTAAAGATATTCCCTACGATCGGCCTAACACAACTATGGCGGGATTCCCTATGTGCCCACAGTGTACCCGGGAATATGATGACCCGTTAGATCGGCGCTTTCACGCCCAACCAACCGCCTGTCCAACGTGCGGGCCGCATGTCTGGCTGGAAGCGCGCCGGCTGCCACAGCCAAAGCCTGAAGTAGACAAGGGCTCGCACCCTGCACTTGAAGCTGATGGGGTGGATCCGCTGGCAATCGGAGATCAGGCCATCCAGGCTGTCCAGCGACTGCTGGCAGAGGGTGCCATTATAGCGGTTAAAGGGCTGGGCGGCTTTCACCTGGCATGCGACGCCACTAACCGTACTGCGGTGCGTGAACTGCGCAACCGAAAACTGCGTGTGGATAAACCCTTTGCAGTCATGCTGCCAGACCTTGAAACCTTCCGGCGGCATTGCTATGTGGATGACGCCGAAGCTGACTTGCTCACCTCACGCCAGCGCCCGATCGTGATCTTGCGTCGGCGCGCTGAATCGAATATTGCTCCCGAAGTGGCTCCAGGTCAGGATACCCTTGGCGTCATGCTGCCATACACCCCGCTGCACTACTTGCTCTTTGCCGATCCGCAACCGGTTCTCTCCCCTCGCTCCGATGGAGCTACAACCCACGCCTGTGCAGAGGCGTTGGTGATGACCAGCGGCAACCTGAGCGAAGAGCCCATCGCTACAGACAACCAGGAAGCTCGTCAACGTTTGTCGGAACTGGCGGATTTCTTCCGGATGCACATCCGTCCCATCCTTACCCGCTGCGATGATTCGGTGGTACGCGCAGTCTCCGCGCTGCGCCTCCCGGTCTATCATTTGCGGCGTTCACGCGGTTACGCGCCATTCCCCATAGACCTGCCCATCGCCAGCCCGCCATTACTCGCCGGCGGCGCAGAACTGAAGAATACTTTCTGTCTGGCGCGCGATCGCTACGCCTTTATCAGCCACCATATCGGCGATCTGGAGAATTACGAGACTCTGTCTGCCTTTGAACAAGGGATTGAGCACTTCGAGCGCCTGTTCCGCGTTCAACCGGTTGCCTTTGCCTGCGATTTACATCCCGATTATCTTGCCACGCGCTACATCCTGGCGCGCGCCCGGCAAGAAGGACTACCCGCCATCGGCGTTCAACATCACCATGCGCACATTGCCGCCTGCCTGGCTGACAACGGTGTCTCTTCCGAAGAACCTGTCATTGGAGTCGCGTTTGACGGCACCGGCTACGGCGATGATGGCGCTATTTGGGGTGGAGAATTCCTGTTGGCGAATTTCAAAGGCTACCGCAGAGTGGCTCACCTGGAATACATCCCCCTGCCTGGGGGCGATGCATCCATCCGCAAACCGGCGCGCATTGCCCTGGCTCACCTGTGGCAAGCGGGTGTCGAATGGGAACCTCAATTGCCGCCGGTAGCTGCGCTCTGCGCTGAAGAACGAAGCGCACTGCGGGCTCAATTGGAGCGCCAGATCAATGTCGTCCCGACCTCCAGCATGGGTCGCCTCTTTGATGCTGTAGCGTCGCTCGCTGGCGTCCGCCAAAGCATAAATTATGAAGCCCAGGCTGCCATAGAACTGGAAGCCCTGGTTAGCGCTGATGATCTGGAGCCGTATTCTTTTGACGTCCAATTTCAGAGCGAGGCTGAGAGCCAACCTGATTGGATCATTCGCTGTACTTCACTATGGCAGCAGGTGATTGCCGATTTCAATCGAGGCGCTTCCAGCAGCATGATCGCCGCTCGATTTCATGCTGGTGTTGCCCACATGGTCTGTCAGCTTGCGTCTGATATACGCGCCAGATTTGGTATTTCCGCCGTCGCATTGAGTGGAGGCGTATGGCAAAATCTGGTTTTGCTACAGATGACTGTGCCAATGTTGGAGCAGGCAGGTTTTCACGTGCACCTGCACCGACAGACTCCCGCCAATGACGGCGGCATCTCACTGGGGCAGGCGGTCATAGCTGCCTGCAATCTCGCCTCAACTTGAAAGACGCACTCACTTCGCCTGGAGGTTGGTATGTGCCTTGGTGTACCTGGAAAAATTATCGAGATTTATCAATCTGGTGGCTTGCCTATGGGCAAGATTGATTTTGGCGGCGTTGTCCGCGAAGCTTGCCTGGCGTATGTGCCCGAAGCCAAAGTGGGAGACTACACCATTATCCATGTAGGCTTCGCCCTTCATATCATCAGTGAAGCAGAAGCCAAAGAAACACTGGAATTGTTAAATCAGCTTGCTCAGGCCAGAGAAATTGAGAACACTGAGTAACAAGTGATGAAATTCATCGAAGAATATCGCGATGCCAGGCTGGTGCAGGCGGTGATCGCCGAAATCCGGCGGATTCTCACCCGTCCTTGGGTCATCATGGAAATCTGCGGTGGGCAGACCCATGCCATCCTGCGCTATGGCCTCGATCAACTTCTGCCAGAGCAGATTGAACTGGTGCATGGTCCCGGCTGCCCTGTATGTGTTACCTCGCTTGAACTGGTTGATAAAGCGTTGGCGATCGCTGCGCTGCCGAACGTAATTTTCACCTCCTATGGGGACATGTTGCGTGTCCCAGGCACAAAACAGGATTTGTTTGCTGTGCGCGCTGCCGGTGGCGATGTGCGCGTGGTCTATTCTCCATTAGACGCAGTCAAGATTGCCGCGCAGAACCCCGACCGTGAGGTCGTCTTCTTCGCCATCGGCTTCGAGACAACTGCGCCTGCGAACGCTATGAGCGTACTGCAAGCCAGGGCACTGGGGTTGCCGAATTATTCCATCCTGGCGTCGCACGTACGCGTTCCGCCAGCGATGAAAGCCATCCTGGGCTCAGACGATAATCGGGTTCAGGGTTTTCTGGCAGCTGGCCACGTCTGCGCTGTGATGGGGTATTGGGAATATCCCCCAATTGCAGAGGCATATCGCGTGCCCATCGTCGTGACAGGTTTCGAACCGCTGGATATTGTTCGAGGGATTCTCATGGCTGTACAGCAACTGGAACAGGGACGATACACCGTGGAGAACGCCTATAGCCGCGTGGTGACCTTTCACGGAAATCAAGCTGCGCAACAGGTAATCTCGCAAGTATTCCAAGGATGCGATCGCAAGTGGCGAGGCATTGGAATGATCCCCGATTCCGGTTGGTGCCTGCGACCAGAATTTGCACACTTCGACGCAGAACAACGCTTCTCCGTTAGCCAAATCCAGCCAGCCGAATCGCCTCTGTGCATTGCCGGGCAGATTCTCCAGGGGCTGAAAAAACCGCTGGATTGTCCTGCATTCGGTGCTCCCTGCACCCCGGAGAATCCATTGGGAGCCACCATGGTCTCTTCTGAAGGGGCTTGCGCCGCGTATTATCGCTATGCCAGAGTCGAAGGATGAAGATGAGCGAAGAACCTTTGTCTTTTCAAGGCATGGTATGCCCGATCCCGATTACCCGCCGGGAATACATCATCTTGGGACACGGCAGCGGTGGCAAGCTCAGCCATGACCTTATCTCCCAGCTTTTTATACCTACCTTCGCCAACCCGGGTCTCGCTGCCGTGAACGATGCCGGTGTGGTGCAGCTCTCCGATGATACGCGCCTGGCTGTCAGCACCGATTCGCACGTCGTCTCGCCTTTGTTTTTCCCTGGCGGCGACATTGGCCGGCTGTCTATCTGCGGCACCGTCAACGATGTGGCGATGATGGGAGCGAAGCCGCTTTTTGTGACCGCCGGTTTTATCCTCGAAGAAGGTCTGGAGCTATCTATCCTGGAACGAGTGGTTGCCTCAATGCGTCAGGCATCCCAGGAAGCCGGGGTTCAAATCATCGCCGGAGACACCAAAGTTGTGCAAAAGGGAAAAGCTGACGGTTTGTACATAAACACTTGCGGAGTAGGCATAGTCCGTTCGGGTTGCCAGATCGCTGGAGACCAAGCCAGGCCAGGCGATGTCATCATCCTCTCTGGAACGTTGGGCGATCACGGAATTGCTGTCCTTACCGCCAGAGGCGAACTTGGCCTGGAAAATCAAATCTTCAGCGATGTCGCCCCGCTCAATCACCTGGTTGAGGGCATGCTGCAGGCAAGCGATCAGATACATGTGCTCAGAGACCCAACCCGTGGCGGTTTGGGAACCACACTGAACGAGATTGCCATGCAGTCCAACATCTGCATCTGGATTGATGAATCCAAACTGCCCATCAAGCCATCGGTCAATGCCGCTTGCGAGATACTTGGATTTGATCCTCTATACGTAGCCAACGAAGGAAAATTGGTGGCGATCGTTGCGCAATCCGAGGCTGAAAAAGTGTTGGCTGCTATGCGCTCCAACGACCTCGGTCGGGATGCGGTGATCATCGGCCGCGTAGACGAAAGCCCGGCCGGACGTGTGCTGATGAAGACCAAGATCGGCAGTACGCGCGTTGTGGATGTTCCCGCTGGTGAGATTCTGCCGCGTATCTGTTAGCCGATTAGAACCGCTTCTCCAGGGATATCCACAGGTTAAACCCATCCGCCATATGCCTGATGAAAGCCTCATCAGCGGGGAATAGGCTCACGATCTCATCAAGGGGGATGAAATGGCTGCGCATCATCAGAAGCCGCTCGAACATTGCCACCAGCTTTGCAGAGAAGCGGCGGATATCCGGCTCGACTATTAATACTCTTCCACCCGGTTTCAGCACCCGCCAGATCTCCCCAGCCGTCGCGCGTTGATCCGCAACATGGTGCAGGGCGTCCACCATCAGAACGCGTTCAAACGAACCATCAGCAAATGGCAATCGTTCACCCGGTGAACATACCAGCGCCAGACCGTCTTTCGACCTGGCTTGTCCCAACATCCCCATCGAAGCGTCCAAGACAATCACCTGAGTCGCCAGGTGCTGAAGGACCTGCGCCACCCGACCTGTGCCCCCACCAACATCGAGCATTATTCCCGCCACTGGCAATTCCAACCATTCTTTGATTTGGTTTGCCTGGCGTAGAGGGATCACCCGATCATAAAAGGGAGCAATTAATCCAAAATGATCCAGAAATGGCATGGAAAATCATCTAAACCGAAGGTCATGCGTCATCCATCGCTATAAAGGCGAGTGAAATTTAAAAGATTATAGCGCAGAGATGGGATGTTAACAGTTAGAACCCGCCGCAGATCAAATTCCTAAATGGAATGGAGTCCCCTCCCGTCAGGGCGAGGGTTTGAGAATCAGCGGCAATCGGACCTCAGTTTCGAATGGTCCGGATTCGATGAAATTCACCAGGATTAGATTTCGTTCACAATCCCCGTACGTGGTAATCAATATCCGTCCGGTAATCGCTGTGCCATCTCGATACACCTGCAGCCAGAGCGAGCCATCGGAAGCTACTGGATGATCGGCAAGCGTGATCGAATAACCGCCAGGGCCTAGAGCAGCCTCCCCGCCGGTGACTGCCATTGCCTGAATTTCTCGCCCTTCCAATGTCCCACCTGCTTCAATTACCAGACCGAGGATTGGTTCACCTGCCAGGTTGAAAATCTGGCCTGCCAAACCCATCCAATCACACCCCTTCTCCGGGACAAGGAAATTTTGCATCCCCATCGGTGTTCCGGGTTGCAAGAAAAAGCGAATCGGCGGCGCGGATGTCGGGCTTGGCTCCGGGACTGGCGCGACTTCAGTAGCCGGGCTTGTGCCCACGGGTGCGGGCATAAGGCTGGGCGTCGGGCTTGGCGCTGTTAGCGTGCCGTCTGGCTCAGAGACCGGTGTGTCGGTGGGAGCCGACTGACTAAGGGTAGCGACTGGGGTATCGGTGGCAGGCAGACCATCGGGCAGTTCCCCGAAGTTACAACCCGCCACTAATAGCGCTAACAATATCATCAGATAAAAAAAGCGGCGGCTCATCCAATCCTCCGGATCAATGCGTTTCCATTCAAGCTGTTCAACAGGATACAAGTTGCGTGCCAGCCGCTGGTTGTACTCAGAAAAACTGCTGACTCACCGCAAAAGTAATATTGGATAAGTTCAGGTATAATTCTTGCATCTTGGGTCATGCCAGAGGACTACATGCCGCCCACATCACCGCGCACATCAACCGTCGTATGGATCGCTGTCTTTTTTGGCGGCGCAGCTTTGCTGATTGCCAATGCAGCCTTGGCGGCTTCAGGACAATCGCCGCGCCCACAAGAACAAACCTCGCTGGTTGTTCCCACAGGCAGCGACCAGCCGATTTTTCAAACGCCCTCTCCTCAATCCACGGCATTATCGCTGACCACTCCAACGGTTGATCTTACAGCAACACCAACCAGCACGGTTGCCGCTCCTGATACACCAGGGATCACAGCCACACCGACGATCACGCCAACATTAACTCCTACCGCTACCATCAGTATGACGCTGCCTACTCCAGGCAGTTCTGCCGTCTACTCCGCTACTGAGATTATTACCCCTCACGAACCAGCAGATACCCTGTTCGTCTTCCTCCCCATAGCCCTGCAAAGACCAGCGCCAACATATATCCCTCCAGTCAAAGTGCTTTTTTGCAGAGCTCCTTCAGCGACGATCCCCGATAATACTCCCTCCGGCGTTGATAGCACCATAACCATCGGCGACGCGCGTTTGATCACGGACCTCGATGTCTCAGTCAACGTCAATCACACCTGGGTCGGCGACCTTAAAGTCAAACTCACCCACCACGAGACCGGTCGCACGATAACCCTGATCGATCGTCCCGGCTATCCAGCCACACAATATGGTTGCGGCAACGACAATATTCGAACAATCCTGGATGACGAAATCTCGTCATCGGTGGCAAACAAGTGCGCCACAGATCCTGCTGCCATCTCAGGGATTTACATACCCGAGGTGCTTCTCGCTGCCTTTGACAATGAGAGCCTCAACGGCAATTGGACGCTAAACGTCTCTGATCGCGCCCAAAACGATACTGGGCGATTTAACGAATGGTGTCTGATCGCTTCTATAAGCCCCGCGCCTCCCCCGCCAACGCCAACCCCAGCCCCGCCTTCTTTCCCACCCCAGGCTATCATCAATAACGTAACCGGAAGAGACCAGGCGCTTCCATTGGACTGCGAATCGCGCTCGGCAGTAGATTGGGCAAATTACTTCGGTCGCCGCATTGGTGAACTCGAGTTTTTCAACAATCTCCCAACCTCGGATAACCCCGATAAGGGTTTTGTAGGCGATGTCTATGGTCAATGGGGGCAAATTCCTCCGAATCCATATGGCGTTCATGCCGAACCGGTTGCCGCTTTACTGCGCCAGTATGGATTACAGGCTTACGCGCAACGCCCCTTGAGCTGGGATCGATTGCGAGCCGAAATTGCCGCTGGACGACCGGTAATTGTCTGGATTATCGGCTCTGTTGTAAATGGCATTCCAGTTTACTACACCCCCTCGGATGGTTTGTCAACGATTGTCGCCCGCTACGAACATACGGTTATCGTCACGGGTTATACTCAAACCACAGTCTACTACCTGAACGGAGATACGATTTACTCGAAATCTATCTCCCAGTTCCTGGATTCCTGGTCAGCCTTGGGCAACATGGCTATCACCGCCAGACCCTGACCCGTTTGCAGGAGAGACTCAGCGAAACCAACAGGATATTGCGCCTAGGCTTTCAACAGCCAATGCTCCGTACCGATTCCCGTCCTTACAAGCCTCTTCCAGCGACTTACCCCGTAGAACCGCGGCGATGAAACCGGCTGCAAAGGCATCGCCAGCGCCTGTCGTATCAATCACCTGTTTCGGTACGGTTGCAGCAATTTGGGTTGCCCCATCCCGGGTAACTAACAGGCACCCTTCTCCACCAAGCTTGATAACCACTGCGTTCGCGCCGCGGGAAAGCAAAGCCTCACCAGCACGTCGAGCATGATCTTCCCCAGTCAACCGACTGGCTTCACTGGCATTGCAGAAAAACACGTCTACAAACGGCAGGCATGGCCAGAGCGGCTGTGGATCAGACATACGCACAGACCTGACCACATCCAGTGTGACAAATAAGCCCATGCTTTTGGCTTGTTGCAGGCGTTCAGGCAATCCTCCATCGAGAACACCTGGCAACACAAAGAAGCCTCCAACGTGCAGGCTTCGGGCACCAAGCGCCCTTAAAGCTGGGATATCCAAATCTGCTGCCGTCAGGGTTTTATTCGCCCCTGAGGTATGAACAAAGCGCGGCTGGGCATTATGATCGATCAGCCCGATGCTGGTACCGGTAGGCAAATCCGGATATTTGCGCACAAAGCGAGTGTCCAGGTCAACTCGCTGCCAATATTTGCCCACTATCTCAGCGGCGTCATCCGAACCGGTGTGCCCTACCAACCCCGTAGGAATGCCCAGCGCGCTCAATCCAATGGCAACGTTGGAACCGCAACCTCCGGGTGATATACAAACCCGCTCGAAAGCCAGAGATTCGTATCGCGGTACATCGTCAACGGGATAGCACAGAATATCCAGCGTTACATTACCAAAAACAACCGCTTCCATTCAGACTAAAATCAATATTCGTCGTCATCAATCCACAATTCGTCGTCCTCTTCCTCCAGATCGAGGTCATCCCACTCCTCGACCTCTTCTTCCTCTTCTTCCTCCCACGTGTCTTCACGATCGATTATATCGTCCGAGCGTTTGTAAGTCATGCAACCGATATCTGGATCAATTTCAATGGCTGCTGCCCCACAATACCCGTCATCTAGCAGGATACAATCGATGTAATGGCACCGAATTCTGGGCATAGATACCTCCTGAAATCATTTGCTTGCTCGGTTTGTCAATCGAGCCAATCACACCAAGACAACCAACAACCGTTGACCACTGTCAACCGTCGTTCAAAAACCAGGCGGTTACCTGCGAACCAATCGGCAGCGATTTTACCCCAGATGGTACTAAAAGCAAAGCATTTGCTTCTACTAAAGACCGTAGATTTGCTGAACCTTGATGACCGATCAGGCGCGCCAGCCAGGTTTCTCCTTCCTGCCAGACAAATCCCCGCAGATAACTTTCCCGCCCGTCAGAGATCAGCGCATCTACGGTTTTCACCCGTTGCATCCGCCTCGACCAGCCCGTCATCCCGCACAATTTGGCGATAACCGGTCGAAGGAATACCTCAAAACCCACAAATGCAGATACGGGGTTGCCCGGCAAGCCAATAAACGGCACACCGCGGTAATTGCCAAATGCAATGGGTTTTCCCGGACGCATATTGACCCGCCAGACATCCAAGCTCCCGTATTTTTCAACCACTGCGCGAACATAATCGAATGCCCCCACACTTACCCCACCCGATGAAAGAATCAAATCCACCCCTTCAGCCACGATCTGATTCAGGCAATTTTGAATGTCTTCCTCTCGATCAGGTATGATACCTTTGGACAGCGGCTCCCCATGATACTGGCGGACTAAAGCTGCCAGCAGATAGGAATTGGAGTCATAGATTTTCCCTGGCTGCAAACTGGATCCCACCGGCAGCAGCTCATCGCCGGTCGCGAAGATGGCGATTCTCGGCTTGCGATAGACGTGTAGCTTATGCATCCCCAACATAGCCAGCAATGCCACTTCGCGAGACCGCAACAGGGTTCCTTTCTCGAGCAGTATTTCTCCGGCTCTCGCATCTTGCCCGCGCCGCCGCAGGTTTTCTCCCGCAACAACCGGACGAAAGATCTTGATCCTGGGCGGAGCGGCGCTGCCGGCTTCCAGGAGTGGCAGGTCGGTCTCCTCGACGGGTACAACCGCATCTGCACCAACAGGCAAAGGGGCTCCCGTCATCACTCGCGCCGCATCTCCCTGATGAAGGCTAACTGATGCCGATGCGCCGGCCGGAATATCTCCAACTACGTCGAGCTCAATCGGGCGATTGTGGTCTGCTTGGGCGACATCGATCGCCCGGACGGCAAAACCATCCATACTTGAATTGTCGAATGGTGGCAGGTCGATAGGGGATGTAATAGTCTCAGCCAGAATTCGACCAAGCGCATTGTCGAGGGAAATGCACTCAATGCCCAGCACGGTAAACGCCGCCAGCAGGATGCGCTGAGCCTCGCTGACAGCAAGCAAATTGCTCATTCCACACTCCCGATTGTGGGCGTTCGATGCCTTTCTGGGGTCACGGCGGGAAATTATACCACTATGTTGTTCTGAGGTTGCAAGTCCCCCATCTTTGAATTTGAATCATCAGCCGGGCTGGACGCGGCGGGCTTCCATCACATTGGGCAGGTTTTCCAATCTATCCAACACACGAGATAGCTTGGCAATATCGGGCACCTCGATCGTCAAGTCTAATACAGCCAGATTGCGAGAGACGTTGACCTTTATCTCAATAATATTAATCCCCTCGTCTGAAATCAAGGTTGAAATGTCTTTCATTAGACCATTTCGGTCATAGGCTTTGATGCGGATTGGAACCGGATATGTCCTCCGGACCTCACCCCAATTCACCCGCACCAATCTTTCCCGATCCTGCACCCGCAGGATATTCGGGCAATCCTGCCGGTGGATCGTTGCCCCTCTGCCGCGAGTGATGTAGCCGATTATGCTGTCTCCGGGAGCCGGATTGCAGCACCTTGCCATTACGGTCAATACCCCTTTCAGACCCAGGACGCTGATGGATTGGCTGGCGTCTGCACTTTGCACTGCGGATGGGCGGGAGAGAAACGCCTGGCCTTCTGCTGCCTCTTCTTTTTCACCCAGCGTCAGGTGGTTGACCAGACGACCAACCGGCAAATCCCCACAACCGATGGCTTCGTAAAACTGCTCGATATTGCGGTAATCAAATTCGCGCGCCAGCCGCTCCAGGTTCACATCGCTCAAACCAAGCCGCCGCATCTCTTTGTCCAGCATGGTCTTGCCTTGGCTGATATTTTGGTCACGCGCCTGGCGTTTGAACCACTGGCGTATCTTACCCCGAGCGCGCTGGGTTTTTACCAGACCGAGGTTTGGGTTCAGCCAATCGCGGCTGGGGCCGCCGTGTCGCGTGGTCAGAATCTCCACCTGGTCGCCGGTCCGCAACACATAATCCAGAGGGACTAGTTTGCCATTGACTTTGGCACCGCGGCAACGATGACCGATATCGGTGTGAATATGATACGCGTAATCAATCGGTGTAGAACCAACCGGTAATTCGATGATGTCGCCTTTGGGGGTAAACACATACACCAGCTCTTGTAGCACGTCCGCTTTCAACAGGGCGACGAAGGATTCCGGATCTTCCTGTTGAGGTTCGTCAACCATTTGCCTCAGCCAGGCGATCTTTCTCTCTAGAGCCCTATCGCCTCGGTCGCGGCGCAGCGATTCTTTTTCCTTATACTTCCAATGTGCTGCCACGCCATATTCGGCGTCGAAATGCATCTGCTCGGTGCGGATCTGGAACTCTACAATGTCGTTTTTCCCCGGCCCATATTTCACCGAGGTATGCAGTGACTGGTACCCCGAGGGTAAGCGCATGCCAATGAAATCGTCGAACTCTCCTGGAACCGGAGGCCATTCATTGTGAATCAATCCCAGCACTGTGTAGCAGTCCTGAACCGTGCGAACAATAATGCGCACACCCAGCTTGTCATAGATTCTTTCCACCCCTTTGCCTTCGTATTTGGGGGTATGCATTTTTTTGTAGATGCTGTAGATGTGCTTGCTCCGCCCGGTTATCTCGAAGGAGTCCGGCGAGAAACCATGGCTGATCATCTTCTTCGTCACCGTTTTGATGATGTTAGCCAGGATTTCTTCGTGTTCCTCGCGGCTTTTTTCGACCCCGTTGGCGATTTCCTGGAAGATTTTGGGCTCAAGGCATTTAAATGCCCGATCTTCCAGCTCACTCTTGATTTGCCAGATGCCCAATCTCTCCGCTATAGGCGCATAAATCTCTAATGTCTCCCTGGCAATGCGCTCCTTGCGAACGTCAGGGAGAGAATCAATTGTACGAATATTGTGAAGCCGGTCTGCCAGCTTAATAAGGATCACGCGCACATCCGAGATCATCGCCAGGAATAGCTTCCGAATCGCCTCAGCGTCCCTGCGATCACGATCGGGTTCGTCGTATTTGCTCAACTTGGTCACACCATCGACCAGGTTGGCGATGTCTTGACCAAATTGCTCAGAGATTTGCGCCAGGGTTACACCCGTATCTTCTGCCACATCGTGCAGCAAAGCAGCAGCCAGCGTTTCATTATCCATGCCCAAATCCATCAGGATTTGAGCAACCTCCAGCGGGTGGTAAATGTATGGCTCACCTGAATCACGAAGCTGATCCCCATGCGCAGAGCGCGCAAAACTGTACGCCATCCAGAGTAAGCGGATATCGCTATCCGTATAACGGTTCCCCTGCCGCCGCAGATCGAGGAACTGGATCAATTCTTCCACGGTTTCTGGGAGGCTGTTATATTTCGCCAGTGGCTTTAGCGCGCTCATAATTTACAGCTCCCACCAAAAATTCAATCAGATGGGATAGCAGACCGATAAACTCATCTCATCCTGATAAACTGTCGCGCATGCGGCTCAACAGTTCGAACATCGTGTTACGATCCTCCTGGTTCAGGCAATTCCAGGGTCGAAAGAAAAGCCGGTTGGTTTCGTCCTCAACCTGATTGCGGAATACCCGTCCGCTTCCGGTCAACCAGGGAGCATGATCAGGGCCATTGACATAACCATGATTACGCAACTCCGCAATACTGGTCTGGTAGACCACGCAGGGATGGCCGCGCGCCTCCAAACGTTTACAAAGTGTCTCCAGAGAGTTAACCTCACCCCTCCAGAGAAGGGTTAAGGTTTCCAAGGCGGTCGCGCTCAACCCGGATTTTTGCCAGGCAGCCAGATGGGCGTCGTCGCGGTAGGCTGCCAGAGCAGTGATTGCCTGTTCAATGAAGGGCATCGCTGGCTCAACCGGCGGCATTAACTTGTAACTGAGCTGGATAGACCACGTCTGCGGTGGTGGAGGTGCGTCCAGGCATGCTCTAACCAGGCGGCCCAGGATGTCTGCCAGCCGGTTAGCATCCGACGTCTGGAGAGGATCAACGGAAACCATTGCCTCTCGGCCAATATCCACCAATTTGAGCGCGACCTCCCGTCCGTGGTCAGTCAATCTAAATCTTCCCGGAGCCAGTTCCCGCAAGAAACCCGCCTTTGCAGCAGCATCCAGGCGACTTTGGTACATTTCAGCCGAGGTGTAAGGACCGCGTATCAATAAATGGGCGGGCGTTGTATCCTCGGGTTCAAAGGTCAGCACAGCCAGTAGCAATGCCCACATCCGTAAATCGAGATCCATGGTTCTTGCAGATTGCTCAATGACGGATTCAAAATGTCGTCTGAGGGCTTTCCAGGCTTCCTGCACCAATTGCCACATCTGAAGATCATCCATAGCCGGCTTCCTGCTTCTCCTCATGAGATTCTGTAGCCTAGATTATACTGGATACCCAGTCGAAAATGACCAAGCGCCTGACAATAAGATGAAGCACACTTGACGCTACCTCTGCCGCCAAAGCTAAAAGGCAGGCTTTCCAGCCTGCCTTTTGCCGATTTTTCCCTAATTGGAATCCGTTCTTGAAGAACCAGCCGAGATGACCGCGTCAGCGGTGGAGCTGAACCGGTGCAGCATCTTCTGTTGGAGCTGCTTTCGGCTCCGCAGAGATTGCCAGGCCGGATTCGATCATAATCCGCGGCACGATTTCCTCCCAACCGACCGCCATCAAGTGAATCCCGTTGACCCCCTGTTTCCCCTTAATTGCTTCGATCAACTCCAGGGCGATTTGCACTCCTTCTTCCTCCGCCCCATCGCCTGCCTTAGCCATTCTCTTCAGATATTTTTCCGGAATGGTAACCCCAGGCACCTCGTGATGCATATATTCAGCCATTTTCAGGCTCTTGAGCGGGGTGATTCCGATCAGGATATACACTTTATCCAGAATATTCCGCTGCGCCAGAGCATTTAACCATACTTCCAGGCCATCAGGGTCGAAAACCAGGTTGGTTTGGAAGAATTGAGCGCCAGCGTTGACTTTTTTCTGTTCGCGAATGGCCTGGAAGCGCGGTTCAGAAGCAAAAGGAGAGGCAGCAGCCCCCACGAAGAACTTCGGCGGGAATTTCATGCTGAGCCCATCCAGATAATTCCCCTCGTCTCTCATCCGGCGCAGAACCCAAAGCATCTGCACCGAATCCAGATCGACGATATCCATCCGTCCGCGCGGCTCTGGCGCCATGCGCATACTGTCTCCGGAGAGGCAGAGAATGTTGCGCACGCCTAACGCCGTAGCACCTAACACTTCGGCTTGCAAACCGGTGCGGGTGCGATCACGGGCGGCTATTTGCATCACTGGTTCTGCGCCAGCTTGTAGCGCCAGCGCGCTGCAAGCCCAACTCGACATGCGCGGCGTCGCTGACGGGCTATCGGTAAAGTTGATCGCCGTGACATAGGGTTTGATCAACTCGATATTGGAGATCAGCTTCTTTGTAGCTGTGGTTAACGGCGGGGCTACCTCGCTGGTGACCACGAATTCGCCGGCTTTGAGCCGCCTCTCGAGCTCGGATGCTGGCTCGCTGTACGCTGGAGGATGATACTCAGCATCTCCCTGCCACCAGTCCGGTTGGCGAACCGGTCGAAAAACTGCATCCCAAACCAGTGCACGGCGGTGGTGATCCCGACTGAGCAATCCGCCGACGAAGTTGCGCACACCAACCTTGCGCATCTGAGTGACTACATCGCCCCAGGTTTCACCACCCACCTTGTCCCAATCGAGCGGCGGTAAAACTTCGAGCAAGAGTTCCTCCCGGCCCATCCGAAATGCCCGGTCATAGATCTGGTACCAGATACATGGTCTGGTTTCGTCCACGTAACAGTGTTCTTCCGTCGAACCGCCGCAAGGACCGTTCCGCAAACCCTTTGGACACTCCATGGGGCATATAAACGCCGTCTCCTGGAGCAGACAATTCCCACACATTCGGCAACCGAACAACGGACCTTTCACCCACCGTTCGATGGCGACTAATACGCGTTCGTTGAACGATATCTTTTTGAAGGGCATAAATGGAGGCTGCCATCGGCGGCCTGGTGTAAAGACTGGCATAACGACCTATCTCCTTCCGATGATGAGCTGTGATGAAATGCGCAGTTACTGGCTTAGATAGGCATCTGCGTAGATCACCTTATTGAGTAAGATTTGTACAGTTTTCCAGATTGCCACCTGCTCCGGATCGTCGAAATCAACGTCATCGGCAGATGGTTCTTCCATATTGGCGATACGATCGGCGATCTTGAGATATAACCTGCCCACCGGCGTTGATTCGTCTCGCTCTTCGATGATGCGGATCATTTCCTTTAGTTTTTCATCGAGCGGATTAGCGATCATCATCCGCAGGCCAACGCCCATCAACATCGCCCCGTAAACACGGTTGATCAGCGGGCGGTTTTCCGCCGGCACCGCATTGGAAACGTTTGAAAGCCCAACCGAGATCTGCGGCGGCGGATCCCAGGCATACTGTAAAGTGCGCACCGCCTCAATCAACTGCGGACAATATTCCTGGCAGCCGGATACAGTGAGAACCAACGGGTCAATGATCAGGTCCGAAATCGGAAAATCAATCTCCAACATACGTGGGATAAGCTTTTCCAGGGCGATATTGACCCGCTCATCGGCGGCCACTGGAATTCCCGAGCTGCCCATCGTCAGTGCAATCAGCTTGGTGTTGTACTTCTTTGCCAACAGCGGCACTTTTTCCAAACGCTCGGGTTCCGCCGAAGTGGAGTTAATAATCGGCTGTGCTTTTGTCACTTTCTTCAGCCCGGCCTCGATGCCCAGGACATTGGTGCTGTCGAAGCTCAACGGCACATCGACCACAGCCTCGATGGTTTCAACGATCCACGGAAAGACCTCCTCCCCATCTTTCTTGCGTGGACCCAGGTTGATATCCAATGCCTGAGCTCCCGCCTCGACCTGCTTGACTGCCAGCTCTTGGAAGAACTTGGCATCCTTTTCACTCAGGGCTGTTTTTACCCTCTCAGAGATGATATGGATATTCTCTCCAATGATATACATTGCAGCATTCCCTCCAGATTGCATCTAAACAAATGTCCTGACTTCAGAAGCCAATACACCTATCGGCTTCTACGTTTGATCAACGCGCGTCTCCTGGCGCTCAAAGTATGCTGCAACGCTCGGAAAGCGCTTCAAATCGGTGTGCGGCAAGAACATCGCCGACATGAACGCCTCGTAAAATGTATTATCAGCCGAGAGCTCGATATACGTCATCCGTTTGGCAATTTCCTGCAAGCGCAACCGGGCATCTTTGTCCAACAACGCTAGATAAGCGCCTAGAACAGAAGTGTTGCCCAGGAACTTGAATTTTTCCCAGGGCATATCGGGCAACAGGCCAATCTGAATCGCCTTTTCAACATTAATATATTTACCGAATGAACCGCCGATAAGAACCTGCTCGACGGCTTCCAGCGGCACTCCAACGCTTTCCGCCAGGACAAAAAAACCGGCATATATGGCCGCCTTGGCTCTCATAAGATTATCGATGTCAACGCGGGTAATAGCGAGGTCTTTGCCTGTCTCGGTTTCATTTCCCCAGGCGACGACATACTCCATCCCATGTTCGCCATCACGAATTCGATTCGTTGGCAATCCGGTGGTGAAATTCCCGCCCTTGTCGATGATCCCTGTCATGAACAGTTCAGCGATCAACGAAATCAAACCGCTGCCGCATATACCGCGCGGTTTCACGTTCCCGATCACACGGTAGGTGGGTTCATAGGTTTGGCTATTGATCCAGACCTCTTCGATAGCGCCGCGGGTGGCGCGCATTCCATGCAACACGCCCGCGCCCTCAAACGCCGGTCCCGCCGAGCAGGCACAGGTTACCAGCCACTCGCGCGAGCCCAAAACCGTTTCGCCATTCGTCCCTACATCCATGAACAACGTCAGCTTCTCGGTGTCATCCATGCCGGAAGAGAGCACGCCAGCGGTGATATCTGCACCGACATAACTGGCCACTCCGGGTAGGCAATCCACCGTGGCCTCCGGGTTGATCTGTATGCCCACCGACCTCGCCACAAGGGATGGGATGTGGTTGATAGCAGTGATGAACGGCGCCAGGCGGATGTTGGTGGCCGGTATCCCCAGCAACAGGTGCATCATCGTGCTGTTGCCAGCGATAGACGCCTTGACGATTTCATCCGGTTGAATCTGAACGCGCTTACAGGCGATTTGCACCAGCTCATTGATCGTCTGCAAAACCAGCTCTCGCAGATGCTCGCTGCCGCCATCTTTGCTTGCATAGATGATTCGCGAGATCACATCCTCGCCGCAGGCAATCTGGCCATTGTATTCAGCTACCTGGGCGCGAACCTCTCCGGTCACCAGGTCAACTAACCATAAGGTCACTGTGGTGGTGCCTATATCAATTGCCACTCCCCACAGTGGATCGTAATCATCCACAATGTCAGGGATGAGATCAATAACCCTCGCCGGGCAATCGGGGCAATCCCAGGTCTGAGAATCGAGTATGGCAGTTACTCGCCAGTCGGATTCTCTCAGCACCCGACTGATCTTACGCAGTATCTCCAGGGAGACCTGCAAATCGCTGATTGCTGCTTTTCGCCGCAGTGCATTCTGCAGGCGGCTCCAATCGTCGGTCTGATCATCCAAGCTGGGCGGGTTGAGGAAGACAGAAACACGTCGAATGGTCTGAGAATATAGGGGGTTGTAACCCGGCGGTACTGTTACTTCCGCTACAGTTTTATCGGTGGTTAGCCGTCTCTCAATTCGTTCCTGCGGAGGAACTGTTACGACGAGATCCCCCTCCACAACCGTTTGACAGGCCAACGCAAACCCTTGTTCAATATCTGCCGGAGAAAGACGTAATGCACTGCGGCGACGTGCGCTTCCCGATGTCACCTGCACTACGCACCGCCCGCAGCGTCCCTGACCTCCGCATGGTTGAACGAGCGATATCCCTGCCAGGCGCGCCGCCTCGGTGATCAATGTGCCGGTTGGCACACTGACCGGTTCAGCGGCTATGTCGAATTTCACCTTGTGATCTACCATGTCTCAGGGAAGCGCACTGGCAGGGTTACGCCTAGAGCAGCTATCACGGTTATAACGCTTGTTTCATGAACTTGGGAATGTCCACCGCTTCGCGTGGTCCAACCCGGATTTCCCAGTCAGGCAGTTCACTTTCCACTTCACCGGAGAGAACTGCCACTGCCCCTGGCAGAACCAGGCGCTTGCGCGTTACCTTATCACTCACGCTCGATGACTTCACGGCTTTGGCAATACGCTCGGCATCAAACTTACCGGCTGCCCAGGCCGTCAACACACTCATCCCTTCTGCATCTGCAACCAGTAACCAGGCTGGCCATCCAGAGCCCTCGACTTCGTTGGCAACGCTGAAGTATGTGATGCTGAAGTTTGTGGTAACCAACACCGGATCATCAGCTTTGGGATTATTAATCTCATACAACCCTGGTTGCACCTGGATTGGTTTCTGTGGATCAGTGTAGATGTTCTGGCGCAGCACGAGCAAAGGATAGACAAGCTCTCTCTCAAACTTCTCCAACACGATGAAACCAGCATATTTGGTGATCGCCTGTGCAGCGCTGGCTGCATTGGTTGGGAACGCGATCAGCGGGTAACCCAGCGGTCTGAAATTCTTTTTCAATGCCAGGCGTCGGATAAGGGTACTCTGCACCAATGCGCTGTTCAAGTCCTTCTTGGCTGGATCCAGCACCAGGTCTTCCACCCCCTTATCCTTGATCTTTTCGGTTAGATCAGCGAGTTCTTCGAGCGAATCACCGCTCACCGCCAGCGCAGCTTTATGTTGCTTAGCCAGGTCAGCCATGGCTTCCCAATTGGCGGAGTTGGCGCAATGGATCAGAGGCGTTTCACCGTCTACTGCTTGCAAGCCAGCAGCAAGCACGGCTGGTTCCTTGCCGATCAAGATCAGAGGACGCTGAGTGACCGAACGCACCGCGCTCACCGCAGCGGCAAATCGGGAGGCATCTCCGCTCACCGACTCAACCGCAAATCCATCCAGCGTCAAGGAAATGCCCACATAATTGACAGCATACGCCTCTGCAGGCTCCAGATATGCCCGTATCTCATCGGGGCTCAGGCTATCCTGCACCTTGACAAAGACGCCAGGCTTATTATAGAAAGTCTTCTCGTGCCGGAACATGACCACTTCGTTCCCGGCCTTAACTTCATAGCCGTCGGACTTTAAGGTAACCAGGCGGATTGGCGGCGCTGACGATTCGGCTAGTTGAGCCTTTGACTCCTCGCTAACATACGGGCAGGCTGATAATTCCACCTGCTTTGCCGCCAGTTTCATTGCAAAAGCCAGACAGGTTGGAAAGCCACACTCTTTGCAGTTGGTTTGCGGCAAGAGTTTATAGATTTGAATTCCTGATAGAGCCATAGCTAGTTCTCCATCGTACTTGGCAACTTAAAGATGCCGTTAAGCCGGCTGTGGGATGCCCATCAATTCATCAATCGCCGCCTTAACCTGGCGCACGCTCTCCGGATGGCGCAGGACAACAATGTCCGCTCCGGATTCGAGCAACGATACGGCTGTGAGCACTTCCCAGTTGATCGCCCGCGGCAACCAGTTTCCCCAGGCTTTGGGCACACCTTCGCCAACTTTAGCCTCTTTGGTTTTCCAGGCTTCGAATCCGGGCGTTACGATCATCGGAAACTGGGTCATGCTATCGCCCTGCAAGGCAGCCAGGCGCAAGCGCTCCATCACGGAGAAGCCATACTCAATCCCATATCCCAGCGCGCCTGTCGTGGGATCCATCAAGATACGATCAGGAGGAAGCCCCATATCTGTAATCAGAATGTTGAGTTGCTTGGATAGGTTGACATCCATCGGGGTGCGCGCACTGACCAGGTGTCCGTTGGCCATTGCTGTAGCCACAATGGTGCGATAATTCTTATCCTCGCAAATCCCCAAAACCAGTCGCTCCCCCTTAGTCGCCTCTGAGACTGCAACGATCAGGGTGTTATCCAGCTCAGCCTGTCCAGGTCCAAACACCAGTAACGGCAGGCCAGTGGCGGCCAGTACCGCCTTCACCGCTGCCACCGCAGCCTCGGGCGTGTTCGTCTGGCCGGTTTTATCGGTGGGACTTAACATGATTTCAATCAGATCCGCTCCAGCTGCTTCAGCAGCTTGAGCCCAGCGTGCGGGATCATCAACCACATCCCCCCAGGTTTCGAGCAATAGAGGAGACCAATCGTCAGGTCGGCGATCCCTGATTTCAATGGCAACGACGGGCTTGTGGGGCATCTCTCCCTCAAAATGTAAATATGGGAGCGTTTTTTCACCGCCAACCGTTACCGTGCGCGACCGGGTACCCCCCTCCGCCGCAGTCGCGCCCAAGGTGACCGTGCGCACGGCGCCCGGCCATTTCTCAACAGGTATCTCGATAGGCATATCTTTTCACTCCTCTACGGGTCTTTTTTGATGTCGGGCAGCATTCCGACGCTGAATAAAGGATTCCAGCGGCGACTTCCTCTCCGCATATATTCCCAAATCTCTTAAATCTTCATCTTCCTGAGCAATCATATGACGCAAGAAATGTCGGTAGGAAATGACTGCTGCAGGATATTCGATCCCGCTTGCGTGGTGCATCAGGAATACTGCGCTGCGGTGTTGATCCAACATGATTTGAGCGGCTGCAGCCAGGGGAATATCTGCCGGGATCTGGGGCACCCCCTCCTGAAGGATGTCCCTCGCTTTGAGCTGCTGATACTCACCCTGTGCATAAGCTTTCATCACCTGAGCTGTCCCAACCGTTCCTAAGGCATGACCATCCTCCAGGACAATGATGTCCTGACCACCATTTTGCAGCAGGAGACGCGCCAGGTCTACGACTGGTGTATCGGGAGAACAGGTCTCCACACCCACAGTCATCAGATCGCGAACAAGTTTACGTGTCATCAAAGCCGGATTGCCGCAGCATAATCACCAGGAGGGGGAATGCAGCGATTGTTTCCGCCACATCCCCCTCCGAACCTCTAGAAGATTGGTTCCATCACCAGGGCAGGATGGTTGTGCTCTTCCATCCAGGCTAACAACTCCTCCACCGTAGTGACGTGGCGTTCATCCGCAATCTTGTCCAGCAAATCGGGATCGCCCTCGCGAATCGCAACCGCCTTCAGCTCTTCCGCCATGGTCTCTTTCAAAACGCTGCTCATCCAAACCACGCGCTTGAAACCGCCATCTGCAGAGATGAATTTCGGGCTGATCAGGTAATACTTGCCCACGCCCATCACCCCAGGCGTTTGCAGACCGCCTCCAGCAATGCCGGCCAGGGTGCTGAATGTCATTCCCGCAGGCGTCATGCTGGTATCCTCGCGACTGACTACCATGACGCCGTTAGCCTCTGGGATCAGCATCACAATGCATTCGAAACAACCACAGGCTGTCATCGGATTCTCCATGATGGAATACATGGAGACCTCTGAGACGACCCCATGGGAACCGATCTTGGCGTACGCGTTCGTCCCCTCCCAGTACCCCTTCACCGGATCGATCACTTTGCCAAGCCTTATCGGTTGGTTCGGCCCAGTAGGATTGATGTTGTAAGATGCCTTGCAGTCCAGCCAGTTGTACGCGCCGCACAAGCCCAGGCGTTCAGGGCTGACCACGCAAACATGATTTGGAGCGAAGGACTGGCACAAGGTGCAGGAATAGAATTCTTCTACCTTGTCATCTGTCAGGTCCGCCAGGCGTTTATTGCGGTGATCATAAGCCTGGCGCGCTTTGGCTAACCATTCCTGATGTTTTTCCGGATCGGTGTAGATCGTCACACTGACCTTGTCAACGATAGCCCCAAAGTCGCTGTGGTATCGGGCATGCAGAATCTTGCCGAAATGTTCCAGGTTGAAACCCTTCTCAGCCGCATTCTTGGAGATGCGCACCCAGGCGATATCCCGTTGGCCGATGTGCTGGATGCCAGAAGCGCCATTGATGAAGTAATGGATTTGCCGTTCGAGCACCGGTTCGAAATCCTCCTGCATCTGCCGACCGGCGACTTTCACCACAATCCCCATGTCCATGCTGCCTTGTTCGGGCACGTTTTCAAACCCCGGTCCAACCACCTCGATTTTTCCGTCCACCACCTCGTCAAGGGGCGCCATGTAAAGGTACTCAAAGCAGCGCGAATGCTTGCCGCCAAACTCAACCCGCATATCGGCTTTGCGCACCACTTCGCCTTCAAACGCTGAACCATACGGCACAGGGACAGGCACATCGGCAACTTTCACCTTTACGCCGCGCACCTCGATGCATTTCTGCACCAGACGTTCGGCTCGTTCCAGGTCATCCTTGCCCTCGATCTCGTTGAAGGGCATGCTGACAACGTGCTCGTATCTCGTGATCCCCGTTGGCAGAATCTCGGGAATGACTGTATCGGCAATGACCGGGAAGCCAAAGTTAATCGCCCCGGCTGCGGCGGCATATTTCAAATCATCCACCTCGCCGAGCGCTAACACGAAGGCAAACACGCGGTCTTTATTGTAGAGCAGGATTTCACGCGCCTGACCGCCTTTCAAGCCGCCAAAAGTTAACGCCGAACGCACCGCGAAGCCCAAGGCATATATCGCGCTGATGGTATCTGTTCCAAATGGCACGGTGTACGTATCATATCCCAGTTCGACGCCTTCTTCGATGAGCTGGTGAATGATGCTCCTGCCGTTCACATTTCCGGAAAGGAAGCACAGAATATTCCGCCTTTGCAGCTCGCGCACGATTTTGACCGCTACCTCGTTGGATTTCGCTGCGCCGACTATGGCGGCAAAGCCCGGCATCCGGCCGTCCACCAGTTGAATGCCCCACGATCGAAGTTGAATATCATCGATTGGGCCGTTCAGGTGACCCTCTAAACCGCTGGCACCGGCGTTGGCATCTGGGCTGGTGAAGGAAGTGCCGCCGGCGAGTTGAAAGCCTGGCATCGGCTCTGGCTGCAGACCATAGATATACCGGATCGCTTCGATGGTCTCTGCAGCCAACAGCGTTGCCATGCCGCTATCCAGCGTCTCGCCCAGATATGGCGTCCAGTGTTTACCCGAGGGGATTGGGTGCAATAAGCTGCGAGCAAGCTGCATGACGGGTTTCAACTGACCCAAGGTTTCCACCGCTACGCCAGTCATCCCGTAAATCAGCGGCAGGTAATACGCTGTGTTCGGGAAAGAGACCGGTTTATCCGGCCCGTGCTCCTTGATAGCCTTGTCAAGCATCAGTTCCGCTTCTGCAACCAGCGCGTTCGCCCCGCGGATAGCTCGTGTTGCAATGTAGCGTGACATGTGACCTCCAGATATCGCTCTAACTAGAGTATCCTTATGAACGAACCCGTTGCGCTAATCCGCTGCCATACCATAAAGCGCTTCTCGTCGCGCCTCGATGGGCAGTTTCTCCAGCTCTAGCATGCGAGCATCGCCACTGCGGCCGAACCGGGTAGGATCGTAGGCAGGTAGACCCAGCGCAGCCCGTTTCTTATCAATATGATCCAAGGTAGCCTTGATCATCTCATCGGGGTCTTTCATGAACTCAAGCTTCCCGCCATAGAGCTTTTCCCACCCCTGGCTGATATAGCGCAAAACGATGTCACTATCGGCAACGCGGTCGGGCATGCCGCTGACCGGAGAAGAACCGCCAAAGATCACGTAGGCGCCAGAAGCTATACAATAGGTAGCAATCGCCAGGGCTTTTTCACTCATCCACTCCGGCGCCAGGCCGACAGCCGGGATCTGGTCAATGTCGTCACCCAGTCCACCCTCTTCAACCATCTGGGTCAGGACAGTGAGAATACGCGAGTTATCAACACAAGATCCCATGTGCAACACCGGCGGGATACCCACCGTTTCACAGACCTCGCGCAATCCAGGACCAACTTTTTCCAACCCCGCTTCTCCTAAGAGAAGGCCAAGTTTTGCAGCCGCGATGGCACCGCAGCCGGTTTCAACCACCAGCACGTCTTGTTTGAGCAACTCCTGGGTGACGTAGGTATGCAGATAGTCTTGCCTGCTGCGGGGGTTATTACATCCCACGATAGCAGCAACCCCACGAATGCGGCCAGCCATAATGGCATCGTTCAACGGACGGAAAGAGGCGCGATAGGTACCGCCCAACATGTAGTTGATGTATTCGTGGGAAAACCCAGGGATCAGGTCTTCGCGCACCTGCGGGATGTGGGTTGCCCCGCGGTTCTTGTAGTTATCAATCGCTGTGCGCAGGATCTTCTTAGCAATCGTGAGCGCATGTGCTTCCTCGAATTCGATGTGCGTGGCGCCTTTGATCTTCACCTTCGGTGATGTGGTGATGACCTTCGTATGGAAATTGGCAGCCAGATCTACCAGCGCCTGCATAATGCACTGAACATCAACGATCATCGCCTCCACCGCGCCGGTCAGGATGGCTAATTCCTGGTGCAAGAAGTTACCTGCAGCCGGGATCCCCTGACGCATCAGGATTTCATTAGCCGTGCAACAAATCCCCGAAAGATTGACACCCTTAGCTCCTGCTGCCTGGGCGTAGGCGATAATCTCCGGATCCTGGGTGGCAACAACGATCATCTGGCTCAACGTGGGCTCGTGACCATGCACGATTACGTTGACCATATCATCTTTAAGCACTCCCAAATTCGCCTGTCCAAGCAGAGGAGCCGGTGTGCCAAATAAGATATCTGCCACATCGGTGGCGATCATGCTGCCACCCCAACCATCGCCAATCGCTACGCGGATGGCGTGTTGCAGGATGTGTTCGGGATCCTGGTCGTCGCCAATGTGAGTGCGATGCAACGCCTCCACCACTTCACGATCAATGCCACGCGGCACCACACCCAATTCGCGCCAGAGCTGCTGGCGTTTCTTCGGTGCCCGGATCACTGGTGCAACCTCGCCTTGTTGCTGACCAAACTGAGCAATGTAGAGATCGGCAAGATCATTGGCAATTTCTTGAGGAGAGCGTTTTTCGATCGGAATCCCATATTTTGCCGCGATGATCCGCAATTTAGCCACATCGCGGATGACGTAACCCTCCGCTTGATTGTTTGCGACTGCCTTCAGGGTGAACGCCATGTCACGGCCATGGTCCGAGTGGGCAGCAGCGCCAGCAGCAATCGCCCGAATCAGATTGCGCGCCTGGATAGTGTCAATCGTCGCACCGCAAACCCCCGTTTGACCATCCTTAGTCAGGCGGCAAGGTCCCATCCCGCATAACTTGCAGCACATTCCCGCGCCACCAATATTGCAGGGCACCATCTCTTCGGCGCGGCTGAAAGCGGTTTTCAAACCCAATTCATCTGCCCGGATGAGCATCTGCTGGGCAGCCTGGTCAATGGTCTTTTCCTCGTAACTGCGTTTTTCCTTAGCCATGCTCTAATCCTCCATGTGGTCTGACCGCAAGACGCCAAATCCAGGACAAGGCCATAACGGCCGCCCAGAGTAACTCACATTTTGGGCAAAACTGACTACCTGTTGAGTATTTTCATAAACTATAGTATGCCGGAAAAAGGCTCTCCCATTGCCTTCCGAGACGGCTGCAGCACCAGCTTCTGCAGAAATCGGCAGTTCATCCAGGTAGCCGGCTTCGCCCAGTCGGGCTTCGATTTGTTCGGGGCTGATTTTCTCAGGATCGTAACGAACTTCCACGAACTTGAAACTGCTGCTGGCGTAAACATCCTCCACCCCTGGCAGTTCAAACAAGATTCGCCGGACTTCGATCACATGATGATCGCCGTACATCGCAGGCACTTTCAAGGTCAGTGTTTCCATGTCCTCCTTCCTTCCTGATGAGACTTGATTATCATGTTAAGAACATAATTTTCCGCCAATTCTTTCCGGTTGAACGGCGGGCTCTATCCAGGATATTTATCCGACTACACACCGCTAGCAGATTCCCATTCAATTCTAAGACCTGAACCGAAAATCAATATAGCAAAAATGTCATGATTGCACAAGTGACATTCATAACTATCTTTTCCCGACAATCTTTATAGGAAATGTGAGTTTGATTCAGGGAAATAACGCATCCGCCAGACGAGCCGCGAAGTTCACTCAAGCCTCATGGCAGGCGACCCAGTGATGCGGGCTAATCTCACGCCATTCAGGCTCCACTTCTGCGCAGATGGGTTGCGCAATTGGGCAGCGCGGGTGAAAGCGACAGCCAGTGGGCGGATTAATCGGGCTGGGCACATCTCCGGCCAGGATGATCCGCCGCCGTGATCGGTCTTTCTTCGGATCTGGCACAGGGACGGCAGATAGTAACGCCTGCGAATAAGGATGGCGTGGATGCTCATACAGCTCATCCCGTTCCGCAAGTTCGATGATCTTTCCCAAATACATCACCGCCACTCGATTGCAAATATGGCGAACCATACTTAAATCATGGGCGATGAACAGGTATGTCAGGCCAAACTGATTCTGCAGATTTTCCAATAAGTTCACCACTTGCGCCTGGATCGAAACATCCAAAGCCGAGATTGGCTCATCACAAACGAGAAATTCTGGTTGCGAAGCCAGGGCGCGTGCTATACCGATACGCTGCCTCTGCCCACCGGAAAACTCGTGCGGAAAACGGTTGATCAACCGACCGCTCAACCCCACCAATCCCAACAATTCTTTCACCCGCTCGGCGCGTTCTTTCTCCGAACTCACCAGCTTGTGCACCCGTAATGGCTCGCTGACAATCGCGTTCACGGTCCACCTCGGGTTGAGCGAGGCAAACGGATCCTGGAAAATCATCTGTGCTTTGCGCCTGAGCTCCAACATCTCTCGGTCACGCGCCTGGGTAACATCGATTCCGGCAATGGTCACACGGCCGCTGGTTGGTGGATATAAGCCGAGGATCGTTCTACCAGCAGTCGTTTTTCCACAACCACTTTCTCCCACCAATCCAAGCGTTTCACCGCGATGTAGACTAAACGATATCCCATCAACGGCGCGCACCTCACCTGCGCGGCGCTGAAAAACTAGACCGCGAGTGACCGGGAAATATTTTTTTAAATCCTCTACACTCACCAACGCCTCAGCGTCGCTCATCTTGGCTTACCAGTTGTAACGTCAATCCAGCATGCCAGGCGATGGCTTAAACCCACCTGATCCAGATGTGGGTTTTCGATCTTGCACTGGTCCATAACGTAATCACACCGGGCTGCAAAGGGACAGCCATGCGGCTCCACCAGCAGGCTTGGTGGCGCACCCGGGATAGATTTCAGGCTGCCGGTCCGCCGGCGATCTACACGCGGCAGTGCCTGTAAGAGCGCCTGGGTATAAGGATGAAGAGGCTGATTATACAGAGTGTACACATCAGCTTCCTCGACAATAAAGCCGGCGTACATCACCAGCACCCGGTCTGCCAGCCCGGCAACCACCCCCAGGTCGTGCGTGACCCAGATCATGGACATGCCAAACTGTTGCCGGAGACGGATCATTAACTCCACAATCTGCGCCTGGATGGTCACATCCAGCGCCGTGGTGGGTTCATCGGCTATCAGCAGTTTTGGCTGGCAGGCAAGCGCCATGGCAATCATCGCTCGCTGACGCATGCCCCCTGAAAATTGATGGGGATAATCACCCAGCCTTTGCCGGGCATCGGGAATGCCAACCTGATCGAGCAGCTCTACTGCGCGTTCATTTGCCTGCTCCTGACTCATCCCAAGGTGAACACGCAACGATTCGGTGATTTGTCGGCCGATTGTCAGCACCGGGTTTAGCGAAGTCATCGGATCTTGAAAGATCATAGCGATATCCTTGCCACGGATGTGTTCCATCTCGCTCTCGCTTTTTCTGAGCAAATCTTGTTCGAAATAGAGCGCGCTGCCGCTGACAATCTCACCCGGTGGAATGGGAATCAAGCCCATGATGGACAACATACAGACCGTCTTTCCACAACCGCTCTCGCCTACCACGGCCAGAGTTTCACCGTCATCCACATGAAAGCCAACCCCATTCACGGCATAGACGGTGCCTTCGGGAATGTGAAACCGTGTCCGCAAATCCCGAACTTCTAAGATGGTACGCATCCCTCACTCACCGCCGATTAAACCACCCGGCTACGCGGGTCCAACGCATCTCGTAGCCCATCACCCAGAAAGTTAATGCTGAGAACCGTCAGCAGGATGAGCAAACCCGGAAAAAACCACAGCCAGGGTGCAGACTCCAGGTAATTGATCGAACCATCCAGCATGTTTCCCCACGTTGCTGTTGGGGGTTGCACGCCCATACCCAAAAAACTGATGTAAGCTTCGGCCAGGATCGCATTAGCCACGCCCAATGTCCCGGATACGACAATTGGTGCCATGCTATTGGGCAAAATATGCCTGACGATGATGCCAAAGTTAGACGTTCCCGTAGCGCGCGCTGCAAGGATAAAATCGTTTTCTTTCAAGGAGAGAAACTGGGCGCGCACAATCCTTGCCAGGTACATCCAGCTGGTCAGACCAATGATTAGGACGATCACAACCACGCTGCCGCTAAAAGCCCTACCCAGGATGGTGATATTGGGGATCTGCCCGCCAAAAAACTTGGCCATCACAATCAGTAGGAAGATCTCTGGGATATTCAGCATGGCTTCGGTGAAACGCATCAAGATACTATCCAGTGCGCCTCCATAATATCCGGCAATAGCGCCTATGATAATACCCACCAGCACTTCGATAAGCACCGCGGTTATGCCAATCAAAAGCGAGATTTGACCGCCAGAGATCGTCCGCGCCAGGATGTCCCTTCCGATCGTATCAGTTCCAAATGGATGTTCCAGGGAGGGCGGTTGCAGACGCTGGGTAGTATCAGCGTAGTTTGCGTAGCTCTCCGGATAGATCAATGCACCTGCAAAGGCATATACGAAGAGCAACACCAGCATCACCGCCCCAAACATCGCCATCCTGTGCCGCCGAAAGCGACGCCAGGTTAATTGCGCCAAAGATAAGGGCGGCGTTTCTAGCTCATCGGCAAGAAGCTGTGGAACTGGAGAAGTAACCACGTCTGAGCTATGCAAGTCGACCCTCTACTTCTGATCATAGCGGATGCGGGGATCTAACCAGGCATAGACGATATCGGTGAGGATTTGAAAGATCACCACTGCCGTTGCCACCATCATCAAAATACCCATTACCACGGGCGTATCCCCACGTGAGACATGATCCAGAAAGAGGCGGCCCATCCCAGGCCAGGCGAAGATCCGCTCTGTTACCACTGCCCCCGCCAACAGCAGCGGCAAATCAAGACCTACGATGGTCACAATAGGCAATGCAGCATTCTTTAGTGCGTGCACATAGATGATCTCGCGCCGCGGCAAGCCCTTAGCCCTGGCTGTGCGGATGTAATCCTGGCTGTTTACCTCGAGCATCGTGCTGCGAACATATCGGCTATACGCAGCCAGGCTGATGGTCGAAATGCTCAGCACCGGTAGCACCATATGCCAGGCTACCTGTCCAATCGTCTTACCCACTGAAGGGTCAAACATCCCCACTGTTGGTAAATACGGCAATCCCCATCGCTTGAATAAAACCCCAAATATGTACATCGTCAGCAGGGCTATGAAGAAGATCGGCATCGAATAGCCGACAAATGACAGCCCCGTAACCAGATGATCCATGAACGAATATTGCCGCAAGGCCGAATACACGCCCACCAGCAAGGCGCCGACGATGATGACCGCTTCGGAAACCAGCATGAGCAGCAATGTATTGGGCAGGCGCTCCCCGATTACCTCAGTGACCGGCTTCCCCCGATTTACCAGAGAAGTGCCGAAATCGCCTCGCAACACCCCCTTGCGTCTTCCGGGTGTTTCGGCAATCCCATCTCCATCCAGGTCAATGCGCGTCCAGTCATTGCCGATCAACCAGTAGAGATATTGCATCGCAACCGGCTTATCCAAACCAAGCTGCCGGCGCAACCGTTCTCGATCGGATGAGCGCGTCACCCGGCGACCGCCCATCGTGGCTATCGGGTCGCCCATGTTCATCATCAGCACGAACAGGATCACACTGATGATCAACAGCAGTGGTATACCTTGTAATAATCGCCGAATTATATAGCGCGTCACTTTCAGGCAGCCGATAAAGTCAACTCAGGCTGGATATCTGTTTTGCTTGCCTAACTTGCCTGTACTCTCCTGCGAGCGCCGGTGAGCGCTCGCAGGAGAGAAAACACAGAACAATTTACTTGATGTCCCATTCTGCAATGTTGAAGAACATTGTGACGCCCGAAAACTTGACGTTTTGCAAGCGCGGGCTCACGGCGTAGACATCTGGGTCCTGCCACAGGCCAAGCCAGTAAACGCGATCGTGCATGAGCTGGTTGATCTTGGAGATTGTCTCCTTACGCTCCTCTGTATTCACCTGGGTGGCCTGGAGCTGAATTAAGGCATCCAGCTCTTCGTCGCAGAGGAAGAACCAGTTTGAGCCAGCCGGATATTCATCGGATGGAATCTCGCTGCACAGCCAGTAATAGATATCCGCATCTGGCCATACCGGTCCATCACTCCACTCCATGATGTCCAGCTCACCAGTGGCAGCCGGTCCGCCCTCGCCATAACTGGCGAAGTAGATGTCATCCTCGAAGCTAAACAATTCGACTTTGATGCCAACAGCGGCTAGTTGCTGTTGAATCACCGCCTGTGTATCCTGGCGTACCTCACGGATGTTGGTGCCATAGCTCAGAACCAGTTCCACGCCATCTTTGTCGCGCACGCCATCCCCGTTGCTATCCACCCATCCCGCCTGATCTAACAACTGCATCGCCGCTTGCGGATCATAGGGATAGGGTTCCAAGGGAGGGTCATTGTAGAAAGGCATGGCATCCCAAAAGCTCTCTGGAACTTTCGTCAGGCCAAGCAGCAGGTCGCGGGTGATAGCCTGGCGATCAATCGCCATGGCGATTGCTTTACGCACGCGCACATCCAGCAAAGCCGGGTGTCCAAGTTCCTCATTCACCAGGAAGAAAAGACCTTCATTATAACCAGATGGTTCGGTCACGATGTTCAGGCCGGCGGCTTGCAAACCCGGTATATCGCTATAGGCAATAAACGTGCCCAAATCCGCATCACCTGCTTTCAAAGCCGCCACCTGAGAGGCGTCATCAGGTACGAACTGGATGAATATCTCGTCGATTTTCGGCTTTTCTCCCCAGTAATTGTCATTACGCACAAAACGAGCATAGCTGCCTGATTCCCACTCCACAAAAGAATATGGCCCAAGACCAACAGTGGGGCTCCTGAGCCAGTCTGCGCCATCAATCGTCCCTTCCGCGTCGTAGATGGGTCTCAAAATGTGCGCCGGCAGTATCCCATGCCACAAAGTGGCCAGCCACGGCGCAAACGGCTCTTCGAAGGTGATCACCACAGTCTGCGGATCAGGAGCTTCCATCTTCTGTACTTTGTCATACGGATACGCCGAGGTCACTGTGTTATTTGGGCTGACCGCCATTTCGTAAGTAAAGATGAAATCCTCCGCTGTCACAGGTTCTCCGTCGGACCACTTGATGTCATCCCGCAGTTTGATGGTGATTACCTTGCCATCGGCAGAAAGACCCCCGTTTTCCAGCGAGGGTATCTCGGTGACCAATCTTGGGAACGCTTCGTTCTTCTCATCAAACTCCCAAGCCCAATGGTTGAACATCTGCCAGGTAGTCCAGGCAAACCACATGTCAGTGTAGAGGGGTGCCAGGTTGTCAAACTCCTGGGTATAGATCAACTTAGCCACCTTACGCTCGGTAACAGGAGGCTGGGTCTCAACCGGCGCAGGGGGAGTTTCTACCTCAGGCGCCTCGGTTGGCACTTCGGGGGTTTCTACGACTGGAGGTTGGGTTTCTATGGCTTGGGGCGTCTTCGGACCTGTGCACGCCCCTGCTATCAGGCTGATCATCAATGCACACCCAATCAGCACGGATGCTTTTTGCCAATTAGCATGCTTTTCGCGGAACGATTTTGGTGACATGGGCTCCTCCTTAGTTGATTAGCCAATCGAACAACGCGCCGTAGCAACAAAGTTGCGCTCGCTGCACCGCAGAATTATAATTAGAGAAGCTGCCCGATGACTCATGGTGCAGGACAGGGCGTTCATCTCACTATCTGTATTATAGTCTCGAACCACATAATTACAAATCTATTCCACCTAAATCCATGCCAGACAGCTCCCCTCGATGACGAGCAAAACCTTCCTCACTCCCGAAGAGATCAGCGCAATCCATCAGGCAACCCTGAGAGTGCTCGCAGAAGTCGGCATCATCATTGATGACACTGAAGCAAGCGCCATGTTGCTTGACAATGGTTGTCAGGTCAAACAAGGCAGATATTGTCTGCCGCCTGAGCTGGTAGAGACCTGTCTGAAACTCTGCCCGGGGCAAGTGAAATTGAAAGGCAGGCAGGGTGAGGTGATTCTGGGCGATGGCAACCTGCACGTCCACAATCTGGGCGGCGCCCGTGATGTTTTTGACCCTGACCATTTCACTCTCCGTCCAGCTACTGCCGCCGATGTGGCTGAAAGCGCTCGCTTGTTGGATGCTCTTGACAATGTCACCACGGTCACACCACTCTACACCCCCCGTGACATCCCCGGCGAGAAAATGACCTTCTACATGTTTGCTGATACCGTGCGCAATACTCTCAAACCCATCAATGGTCCAGGTGTCCACAGCATCGAGGACGTGCGCGGTATCGCTGAGATGGCTGTGATCGTCTTTGGCGATAAGAGCGCGGTATCTTTGGGTGTTTCGCCAGTCAGCCCGCTGAACTTTGCCGGTCATGTTGCGCCAGTAATCCAAGAAATTGCTCGACAAGGGTTTCCGCTCGGACCGCTGCCCTGTCCAAATGTTGGTGCCACTTCACCAATGTCCCTGGCTGGTTCGCTTGTCCAACAGAACGCTGAGGTGCTTGCCACGATTGTGCTCGCCCAATTGGTCAGACCTGGACTTCCGATTGTCTACTGCGGACGTCTGTCGGTGTTGAATATGCGCAGTGGGGCGCCAATTTGGGGCAATCCAGAAGTCGGCATGATGTCGGCAGCGACGGTTCAAATTGGTCATCACTACGGTCTGCCGGTAAATGTTTACGGTCTGGCAGCCAGCGGTTATGCACCAGATATTCAGAGTGGTTATGAACGGGCAATGAACGCCCTTGTCCCCGCCCTGATGGGCGCTGACGAGCTCTCCGGCGTGGGCGAGATGGCAGGGGGAACATATTCCTGCAATGCCCAACTTGTCATCGATGACGATATCTATGGCATGGTGCGCCGGATTTGCCGCGGTTTTACAGTTGACGAGGACTCACTGGCTGTAGACGTTATCGCTCATGCCATGTCAACTACCCGTAACTATCTGGCAGAGAAGCACACCCGCAAATATTTGCGCGCTGGAGAAGTCTGGCAAGGCAGATTGGGAATACCCGAGATCGGTTGGGAGATGTGGCATAAAGCCGGTAAACCAAGCGCCGTGGACCGCGCCATCCATTTTTCAGCGGAGATACTTCGCCAGCATCAGGTACCCCCATTGGCCATTGAGCAGGAACGCGCCCTTGGGGAATTCTTAACCTCCTGATACCAAGAACCTGGAGACACAATGCCGCCGCTTAAGCTACGCATCTTGGATAAACCAATGATAGACCAGATCATTGGCGAAGCGCTCCTCTTGCTCGCCGACCCTGGAGTACGCGTTCACAACACACAGGGACTGCATTTGCTGGCTGAGGCTGGCGCGGAAGTCGATTTCGCTGCGCGCCAGGCTAAGATTCCCGAACGCCTTGTGCAAAATTGCCTGGATACAGCGCCCAAGGAGTTTACCTTGTACAGCCTGGATGCCCAACCTACCGTCCATTACGGTGGTGATGCGGTTCACTTCGACCCTGGCTCCACCGCTGTATGGCTGCTGGATAACGCTGCCGGGCAACGCCGTGCGCCAAATACCAATGATTTCATCCAATTCATCAAGCTTGTAGAGGCTCTCCCGCAATACGACGCTCAAAGCACAGCGTTTATCTGCCGCGATGTACCCGAGGAAATCAGCGATTTATATCGTCTTTACCTGGCTTTGCTCTACATGCGCAAACCGATCATCACCGGAGCGTTTGGCATTGACACCTGGTGGGTGATGTACGAAATGCTGGCGACTGTTGCAGGTGGAGAGAACAACCTGGCAGCCAAACCGCTTGCGGTATTCGACGTTTGCCCAACCCCGCCATTGCTATGGAGCAACTTCACCTGCCAAAATTTGATTGACTGCGCCCGCAAAGGCGTCCCCGCTGAGCTGGTGTCCATGCCGCTGGCGGGAGCAACCTCGCCAGTTACCCTGGCCGCCGCAGTGATTCAGCACGCCGCCGAGAGCTTGAGCGGCATCGTCATCGGTCAACTGGCCAGCGCCGGTTCTCCGATTGTCTGGGGAGGAGCTCCGGCTGCCTTTGACATGCGCACCGGCACCACCCCAATGGGCGATGTCAATACCTGGCTGATTGACCTTGCTTATATCGAAGTCGGCAAGGCGCTTGAACTGCCAACGCACACCTATATGGGTTCGAGTGACGCCAAACTGCTGGATATCCAGGCGGGCATGGAGAGCGCTGGCGGGACAATCCTGGCGGCTCTATCTGGCGCCAATATGATTTCCGGAGCAGGCATGTTGGACTTTCTCCGCGGCCAAAGTTTTGAAAAATTGATTTTGGATGCAGAAATGATCGGTATGGCAAAACGATTGATTGCCGGCGTCGAGTTTCGCGATCAACCGGTTGCCGTGGAGCTGATGCGCCGGTCTGCTCATCAGGCAAATTTCCTCTCCCAACCGCACACGCATAAATGGTTTCGCAAAGAGTTGTACATTCCATCACCTGTGATCGATCGAGGTTCGCTCGAAGCCTGGCAAAATGCTGGCTCGCGTTCGGCGGATTCCCGTGCTGCAGATCGGATCGAAATGCTGTTAAAATCCTATAAACCATCCCCGCTCTCAGTCGAAATCAAACACGCGCTGCGCGAAATTACCCAAACTGCGGCAAGGAAACATGGGATGGATACCTTGCCTCCCTTGCCCGATGATTAAGTCCACCCACCCGCAAAGTCGCCAAACACTCGAACCATTCAGTCTACTTAATAGCAGGAGCATGTATTATGACCAACGAACTGTTTGCCAAACTCGCCGATAGCCTGGTTGAAGGTGATCCGGATGCTACTGTCGCCCTGACGCGCCAGGCGCTGGAAGCTGGACTTGAACCCATGGAGATCATTCGAGCCGGGTTGATGCCGGGCATGAATGCAGTGGGTGAAAAATTCTCCTGCGGCGAATACTTTCTGCCAGATTTGATCATCGCCGCTGACGGCATGAAAAAAGCCATGGAGCTGCTTGAGCCAGAATTACGCAGCAGACATCAAACCCTCGATTCCCCCGGCACGGTCATCTTGGGAACGGTCAAGGGAGATATTCACGAAATCGGCAAGTCCCTGGTCGGGACGATGCTCTCTGCCAACGGGTTTAAGGTTATCGACCTGGGCGTAAATGTGCCTAACGAAGCGTTTATCGACCAAATCAGGCAGACAAACGCCGATCTGTTAGGATTATCGGCGCTTCTCACCACCACCATGACCGTCCAGCGCGAGATCATCCAGGAGCTCAAGGAGGCTGGTATTCGCAACCGGGTGAAAGTTATGGTAGGCGGCGCACCAGTAACACGCGCCTGGGCTGAGGAAATCGGCGCAGATGGCTATGCCGAGGACGCGATGGGCGCTGTTCAGCTTGCCCGCAAATTGCTCAGCCCGTAGTTCTAACCCAGGCAGACCAACATGCCCCAAAAAATACTCTCCATCTCGAACCCCAAGCTCAGCCTGAACATACTCACCCAGGCGGAAGTACAACAACTCCACACAGCAACGTTGGACGTGATTGAATCGGTGGGGGTTAAGTTCCCGTCGCCCAAGGCGCTGGATATCCTCGAATCGCATGGGGCTTCGGTGAATCGCGACACCATGATTGCCAGAATCCCCGGACAAGTTATGGAAGAATATCTGGCGCTGATACCGCCAGCCTATCCCCTGGCGGCTCTAGATCCCGATCTCGACCTTCCGCTTGACGGGAATCATAGTTACTTAGGCACCGACGGCTGTGGTGTGGAGATCATCGACGCCTTCACTGGTGAACGCAGGCGCACAACCAAACAGGATGTCTCCGACGTTGCCAGGGTCGCCGATTACCTGGAAAGCATTGCCTTTCATTGGGTACCCATATCTGCTCAGGATTGCCCGCCGCAGAGTCGCAGTCTGCACGAGCTGGAAGCAATCTGGCGCGTCAGCAAGAAACATGTGCAAACCGAATCGATCGTCACCGAGAGCGAGATGCGCGCTGCGGTTGAAATGGCGGCAATCCTTGCCGGAGGTCGAGAATCCCTGCGCCAGAGGCCGGTATTATCCATCATGCAGTGCACCATCAGCCCGCTGGCGCATGATGGCGGCAGTCTAGATGCTGGTTTGATCGCGGCTGAGGCGGGCCTGCCCATTGGTTTCATGACCATGGCGTCTTGCGGCTCGACCGGTCCAATCACGCTGGCTGGCAATCTGGTAGTTGGCAACGCCGAGGTACTCTCCGCGCTTGCTCTGATGCAAATGGCATACCCCGGCTGCCCGGTATACTACGCGGCGGCGCAAACCGCCACTGACCTGCGCACGGGCGCGTATACTGGCGGTGGACCGGAAGACTACTTATTTGGCGCTGCTACCAACGTCCTGGCTGACTATTACCATGTTCCGCTATCTATGGGCGCTTTTGCCACCGGGGCAAAACAGCCCGATTGGCAGGCTGCCGTGGATAACAGCCTCTCGGCTTTTATGGCTGTTTCTACCCTTTCGGATATGCTGCTGGGGGCTGGCCTGTTGCATGGTTCCAGAATTCTGTCCTATGAGATGCTGCTCATGGATTCGGAGATCTGGTCTATTCTGCATGCCATGTTCCAGGGCATCGTGGTAAACGAAGAGACGCTTGCTTTGGATGTGATCCGGGCAGTCGGACCAGGCGGGAATTTTCTGGGACAACGCCATACCCGCCAATATATGCGCCAACGCTGGCAACCCACATTAATGGATCGCAGACCCTACGATCAATGGCTGGAAAAGCAAGATGGCGCCCGTGAGTGGGCGTTGGAGAAAGCCAGGCAGATTTTGCAGACACACCATCCAGAGCCGCTCGACCAACGACTGGCTGAGGAACTGACCA
>FWPU01003138.1_pt1 | contig 42650 bp, 31 predicted proteins | sample 2228361 | NCBI WGS metagenome assembly FWPU01 (sample SAMEA103939777, study PRJEB20133) | metagenome | reverse complement strand
GGACGCTTGCTCTACGTAGCACAAGCGTCCCCGCCGTAGCACAAGCGTCCCCGCTTGTGTAGGCCGGCGCTGGAAGTTGGTTGGCCTTTCTGAGCAAGCGGGGACGCTTGCTCTACGTAGCACAAGCGTCCCCGCCGTAGCACAAGCGTCCCCGCTTGTGCAAGCCGGCGCTGGAAGTTGGTTGGCCTTTCTGAGCAAGCGAGGACGCTTGCTCTACGGGGTAAGGCAGTTCAGGGGGCAAGGTACGCTAGCAGCACATCGCCATTGTGCTCGAGTCTTGGGCAGGCTATGGTGCAGCCTCTTCCTGGGCATCCTAATCGGCAAGATTTATGCGCTTTTCCCTGCACCGCGAGCCGATATAAGAGGGCGCGGCGGTATTTGCCGAGGGGTGGGGATACGGGCCCTGGTCCGGCTCGAGAGATGGAAGCGGGGTACCGGGCAATCGGGAGGTTCACGGCATGGCAGCAACACGGAAGATGCCGACGGCGATCGCGCTCCTTCTAACCACGGCTTGCTGGTGCCTGGCAGGCGAGGTGCCTTTAGCAGCAGGCCAGGAACCGACCGAACCCAGCGGCTTGTCTTGGGAAACCAGCCTCGAAGCCGCCCAACGGCGAGCGGCCGAGAGCGGCCGCCTGGTGCTCGTGCACTTTGGAGCCCCATGGTGCGCCCCGTGCCGGCGGATGGAACAGGTCTTTTCGCAGCCAGGCTTTGGACGGGAGCTGGACCAGCATTTCGTCGCTGTCAAACTCAATCGCGACCATTACCCCGCCACCGCACGCCGCCTGGGTGTAGACGCCATTCCCGCAGACGTGGTACTCACCCCAGATGGCCAGGTGCTGCACCGCATGCAGGGTGCCCGCTCTGCCGAACGCTACATTGCCACACTCCTCGCGGTGGTTGACGAAGCCCGCCGTCCAGACCAGGCCGTGGCCCAAGATGCACGCAACGCCGCGAATGCCCAGACAAACCCTCCCCCTGTGACCACCGACGCGCCCGGTGCTCCGAGCCCGCCAAATCCCGACATCGCACGGGGCACCCCGCGGCGGCCACCTCGCAATACCGGCACCGCCTGGGACGACCCGGCCTCCGCGCAGCCGCCGAACGCCATGGCACAAGCCACGGTCGCTCAGGGAAATGCCAGCGCCGCCCGCGAGCAAGCGCCGCGACCGGCTAAGAGCCGCCAAACCTCCGCGGCACCGCAAAGACAGGCTCCTCCCATCCGCCAAGAGGACCTCCCACCTGATAGTCCGCCCCTGGCGCTCGACGGCTATTGCCCTGTGACGCTCTGCCTCAAGAAGCGCTGGACTATCGGCGACGTGCGCTACGGCGCCGTACACCGGGGACGCACCTACCTATTTGCCGGGCCGCAAGAGCAACAGGAGTTCCTTGCCAATCCAGACCGCTATAGCCCCGTGCTCAAGGGCCACGACCCTGTGCTCGCGCTCGACGAGCATCGCTTGGTGCCGGGCGAGCGCCGTTATGGCCTGTTCTGCGGCGGCCGCATCTACCTCTTCTCTGGCGAGCAAACACTGCAAACCTTCGCACGCAACCCGCAACGCTACATGGCCGAGGCGGTCCAGGCACAGCGCTAAACGACAGCTCGCAGCCGCGTATTGATCGAGTATCCGTAATTACTTCTTCCACCGTAACGCTTGGCATGGTGCAGGCCGTGAGTTTTCTCTGCCCAACCGGCCGCCGGGGTGGCCCAGGGCATCGCGATCGCCGCGTACGCGCGTAATCGCTGCGCACCCCGCGGACGCGCCTCAGGTGTGCCCCCGGCGTGACGTATGACCTGGACCGGCACGGCTGCCGATAGCGGCCCCTCCTCTACGGCCGCTAGAAAAGCCGGCCTTGCGCATCTCCGGGCAGAGCCAGGCCCAGGTGCTCATAGGCCGCTGCCGTAACCTTGCGCCCGCGCGAGGTACGCACCAGCAAGCCGGAACGAAGCAGGTATGGTTCGACCTCGTCCTCCAGCGTGTCCACAGCCAGGTTCATGGTGTGTGATACGGACTCTACGCCCACCGGACCGCCGCCGAAGATGCGGATGATCGTCTCGAGGTATTCTCGGTCCTGCGCATCCAGGCCGAGGCGATCGACCTTTTTCATTTCCAGCGCGGCATGAGCAACGGCGAGGGTGATGCGGCCGTCTCCGCGGCTGGTGGCATAGTCGCGTACCCAGCGGAGGCGGTTGTTCGCCAGCCGCGGGGTACCGCGGCTGCGGGCGGCGATTTCGCGGGCTGCCTCAGGCACGATGGGCGTTTGCAGTTTGGCAGCATTGCGGGTAACGATTTCTGCCAGCTCATCGACGGAATAGAAGTCGAGGTGTTCGCGGAGCACGAACCGGTCGCGCAGGGGTGCGGAGACCAGTCCGCTGCGCGTGGTCGCTCCGATGAGTGTAAACGGCTGTAAGCTGATGTTGATGGTGCGTGCATTCACCCCTTCGCCCAGGGTGATGTCGATGCGAAAGTCCTCCATGGCGGGGTAGAGGAATTCTTCGACGGCCTTGGGGAGGCGGTGGATCTCATCGATAAACAGCACGCTGCCGCGCTGTGCGTTGGTGAGATAGGGCACGAGGTCCTTGGGTGCGGTGAGCGCCGCGCCGCTGGCGATTTGCACGCTCACCTCCAGGTCGCGGGGTATGGCGAGCGCGAAGGTGGTTTTACCCAGGCCTGGAGGTCCGTCGAAGAGGATGTGGCCCAGGGGCTCGCCGCGCTTGCGCGCGGCATCGACGGCGATCGACAGCCGCTCGAACACTTCTCGTTGGCCCACCATTTCGTGCATTCGCTGGGGGCGCAGGTCGCGGTCGTCGTCGCTGCTAGGGTTCGTAGCCGAGCTTTGAAGAATCGGGTTACGGGCCATACCTGGCGCGGGGTACGGGGCTTCACGTTGCCGTCCGACTATACCAGATATGCGGAGAATGCGGCCAGGCGTCACAAGGCGGCTGGCTTTTTGCTTTTCTTGGTGGTGTGCAGGCCGTATGCTAGGCAAAGTGTGCCCGAGCGCTGCCAGCGGCCGAGGGGTAGCGGCTGCCCGCACTGGCAACCTTGGCGAGACTTGCACGGGGCCATGGACGCGCTCATGGTGACGAGGGAACTTTGTCGGGCATGGCGGCGTTGGTTTAGGCTTCTGTGATGGATCCGCGATGTCCAAGGCAAACTTCGAGCATGCAAGCGGGGTTGGTGCCGGCGCAGGTACGGCGGCGCGGGGCGGTTTGCAGGGGCGGCTACAGGCCGGCCTGGCCCCGGCTGCCGCAGTAGCCCTGCTGGTATGCTTTTCCTGGTGGCCGGCGTTTCGCGAGCTGGCACGCTGGTGGCGCGAAGACGCAGACTACTCGCACGGCTTTCTGGTTCCGCTGGCGGCCCTATATTTCGCTCGCCGGGCATGGGCGGCCAGCGGCCCGCCATGGCAAGGCCACGTGGCTCCGGCAGCCGCCGCGGCGGGCTATGCCATGATGGCGCTTGGCCTGTTGGGGCACGTAGCGGCATGGTTTGCCGCCGTGCTGCTGGGGGACGTCGTGGCGCTCATGCTGTTGCTGGCGGGGGTGCTGTTGGTGGCGGGCGGTGTCCGCGCGTTAAGGGCGTACGCATTCTCGGTGTGCTTCTTGATCTTCATGGCGCCGCTGCCGCCAGAGTGGTACCGGCCGCTGGCGATCGGCATGCAGCAGGTGGCGGCGGTGTGTTCGACGCGGATGCTAGAGTTGTGTGGCGTGCCGGTGTACCAGCAGGGCAACATGATCTTTCTAGCCGACTACCGCATGGAGGTGGGCGCGGCGTGCAGCGGGCTGCGACAGATTCTGGCATTCTTGGCGCTGCCCGTGGCAGCGGGAGAACTTTCTGGTCGCAGATGGGGATACCGACTCGTTCTGGCCGGTTTGGCGCTGCCCACGGCCGTGCTGGCGAACTGCGTGCGGATTGTAGTAACAGGCGTGATCATGATGGTTGCCGGCAAGCGCTGGGCCGAGGGGGTTTACCATACTTTGGAGGGGCTGGCGACAGCCGCCATTGGGCTGATCCTTCTGCTCGCAATAGCTTGGGGATTGGCGCGGATTGAAGATCGCTGGCGAGGGCTGGCCAAGGGAGGCGAGCCATGAGCTTGAGCCGGCGAATGTGGGTGGCGGCCCTGCTGGTAGCGACAGGGCTAACAGCGCATGGGCTGCTTGCGCGGCACTTAGAGGCTGGTGGGAAGGGGCAGCCCGGCAGTCTCGTGCGGCCTTTGGCCGACCTGCCGCTGGTATTGGAGCAGTGGCGGGGGGAGGAGCAGCCGGTTGAAGAGAACCTGCGGTATGCAGACGAGCATGTGCGGCGCATGTACGTTCATGCTGCGAGCGGGCAGTCTGTGCTTCTGTGGCTGGCATATTCCAGGGTAGGCAGCGATCGCGGGCATCATCCCGAGGTGTGCATGGCTGTGGCCGGGCAGCCTGAAGACACGAGCGTACGGCAGACGCTGCCGCTCCCCGGGCACGGGGAGCCGGTGCAGCAGTACCGTTTTGGAGTTCCGGGCCAGCGCCAATGGGTGTTCTACTGGCATTACGCGCTGCCATCTATCGAGCCGCCGCGATTAGATGCATTGCAGCGGCTGCGCCGCCGCCTGGTCGAGCGCGAGGCCAGCGTTACCATCGAGGTGTTCGCCGCCGAGAATGCCGCTGAAGACGCCGAGTTGGCGCGGGAGTTTGTGCGGCTGGTTGATGCAGCGTTGCAAGCTCACCTGCCGCCAAATGCACGGCGGGGCAGCAGCCGCGAGCCTGTGATTATGTTGAAATGACGCTGATTGTTGAAACCTGGCAGTCGTTCAGATTTGTGGTTACCTCGAATCTGCCCGGTACGTTGAATCTGCCGGATACGTTGAGTCGACCGGATACGCTCTATGATGCGGGGCCGAGGCCCCATGCCAACCGTTAACTGGGACTTAGTCTGAAGAGGTCGCTGTGGACATGGGACGCATTGTTATTCGCTGGGTGGTGGTGGTGTTCGTCTTGGGCGCGCTTGGGTACCTGGGGTTCGAGGCGTACCGTCGCTCGAAGCCGGAGTATTTTTGGCAGCAGGCAGAAGCGGCCCAAGCCAAGGGAGACCGTCAAGCAGCGCAGTTGCACTTGCGCAATCTGTTGGCTCGCCGGGGCGATCATGCCCAGGCGCACCTCCGCTTAGCCGAGCTGCTGGTCCAAGAGGCGCGCGAGTCGTCCAAGATCGACTCGTTGCGGATCACAGATCATGCCGAGGCGCTGGACCATCTGTTGGCGGCATCGGCATCGCAGCCTGATGACCTGGCACTGCAAACGAGGGTGCTGGGCGAGCTGCTCGCTGGCGGCAGGCTGACGAACGCCGTGGACGTGGCCGCGCGCGTGGCGAAACTTGACCCGAAGAATGCGGATGCCCAGTACGTGGCAGCTTGGCGGGTGCTCAACAGCGGCGATCGCCCTGGGGCCGTGCGCGAACTGGACAAGCTCGATGAACTCGAGGGCAAGCCGACCGTGCGTTCGCTCGCACTGCGGACTGCCGCCACAGATACCGCCGAGACGCAGGAGGCATTCCAGCAGGTGCTCGAGGAATGCGTGGAGCGGATGTGCGGCCTTACGGCAGCGAATCTCGAGTCTCTGCGTGCCACGGAACGGCGGCTGGTGCGCGACGCGCTTAGCCTGGCGGTACTGCGTGCGCCCGACAGCAGCACCGCCACTGCACGGTTTCGCCGTGTGCTTGCATGGCTGGAGAGCCTGCGCGAGGCGAGCGTGGCGGGCGTGCCGCAGGCTGGTCCGGCGGCCGAACTGGCCGTTGAGTTGTCGGACCGGCTGGCGGTGCAGTTTCCCGCTCGCGACGGGGCGGAACTCGATACGCGCCGAGAGCTGATGCAGCAGGCGGCGGTGCTGGTAGAGGCGGCTATAGATGCCAAGGCGGGCACGCCTCACCTGTACCACTGGGCGGCGCGGGCGGCATTCTCCGCCGGTGCCGAAGAGAAGGGGCTGCGGCTGCTGGCCGAGGGAATCAAGCAGGGGGAGGCCGAGTTGGCGTCGCTGCAAGAGCAAATCGATGAAGATCGTCGGCAGAGCCGCACCAATCGGGCACGCCAGGGTCAACTCGCGCAGCGCACGCGCGAGGTGCTCCAGCTCCGCGAGCTGGCCGCGCGCCGGCTGATCGCCCTGCGGCGCTTCACCGAAGCCGAGAAGCACATCAAGCCCCTCTTATCCGAAGAGGCGTCTGCGGGCTGGGGGCACCTGATCGCCGGGGTGCTGGCAGCCGAAGAACGTCGCTTTCAGAAGGCTCTGGACCACCTGCTGTTAGCGCGCAAGATGCTGGGAGACAACCTGCACGTGCACCTGGCGCTGGCCCATGCTTACTTGAACCTGGGCCAATGGGCTGACGCACTGCCGCATCTGAGCGCATTGCATACCGACCCAGCAACGCTGGACCCGGAACAGCGGGCCTGGCTAGCCAATACATTGGGTGGAGGTGCGGCCATCCACGTGCTAGAGGCGCAGGCGCTGCTGGCACTGGATCGCTGGGAGGCCGCCCAGCCGCACCTTGCGGCCCTCAAGGGCACGGCCCAGGAGCCGCGCGGCGAGCAATTGCGTGCCGCCTACTACTGGACCAAGGGCCGCACGGGCGATGCCCTCAACATCCTCCGGGCTGCCCATAGCCGGCATCCGCACGACCTGGGCGTGCTGGTCTCTTTGGCGGCCACGCTCGTGCGCTTGAACCAGGGGGCCGAGGCGGGGCGATTGATTGCCGACTTTGCCGCCGCACATCGTGACAACCTCGCCGCACAACTCTTGCTGGCCCGCTGGTATGCAGAGCAGGGCCAGCCAGACGCCGCTCTGGCCTGGCTCGACGAGCTGGCCACGCGATTCAAAGATGACCCGGCCCTTGATGTGCTACGCGCCCAACTGCTGCTACAGCAAGGCAAAACCGCAGAGGCCTTGGCAATCGCCGAGCGACTGAAACAACAGCCCGAGACGGCCAACATCGCCACCGTGCTGGGAGCGCAGGCGGCACTCAAGGAGCAAAACCTCGGCCTGGCCGCTGAAATGTTGGCCGCTGCCGATCCCGACACGCAACGCAGCGGCTTCTTGCAGCTCTGGCGAGGAGAACTTGCCGCCGCCCAACAAGACTACGAAGCGGCCATCGCCAGCCTCGCCTCGTCGCTCACCACAACGCCCACCCAGGGCCAGGCACGCGCGCGGCTGCTCAGCTCGCTCTTAGAACTCGCCCGCCACAAGTCTCCCGCCGCAGCTCTCGAACGCGTCGACGAACTGCGACGCGAACACCCCCGAGAACCCGTGCTCCTCCTGGCACGAGCCGAACTCTGCACCCGCCTCCTCCGCTTCGACGACGTGCTCAAGAGCCTCGACGATCTCGAAGCTCTCGATCCTCACAGCCCGATCGGTCCCTTCTTCAAGGCTCAATCATGGGTCTCGCGCAACCGTCCGGATAGGGCGCTCGAAGAACTCGCGCGGGCGCTCAAGGCCGATCCCCGGCACGTGCCCTCCTTGGCCCTGGCGGCCCGCTTGATGCTCGACGCGGGACGCGCCGCCGAGGCGCTCGACTACTCGGTGCGCGCCCTGCGCGAGAACGCACAACTTGTGAACATGTACCTCGTACAGGCCGCCGCGCTTGGCCGGCTCAACCGCAACGCAGAAGCACGCAGCGTCCTGGAGGCACTCATCCAGAGCCAACCCACCATGCCGCTCGCCTACACTACTCTCGCCGATTTCTATGCCAATGCAGGGGAAACAGAGCAGGCCCTGGCGACCATCGCCCGTGGCCGCAACGCCCTGCCCGACAACCTCGCGCTGGCACAGACCGAAATCGCCCTCTTGGTCCGCTTCGACCGTTTGCAAGACGCGCAGCAGGCTGCCGCCGCACTGGCCGGAGACCCGCCAGACGCATCGCGTGCCGCCGCCGCCGCACGCGCCTTTCTCGCAGCAGGCCGCCAAGAGTTGGCTCAAGAGTGGGCCGCTCGCGCGCTCGGCGCCGCTGACGAGCAACAGCAGCCGCAGATTCAATGGTTGCTGGGAGACATTCACCTGAACCTCGGGCTGGCCGCCGAGCAGCAGGGCCACGCCGAGCAGGCACAAGCCCAGTTCCAGCAAGCCGCAGAGGCGTATGCCGCCGCCTTCGCAGCGGCGCCGCGCAACTACGTCGTCGGCAATAACCTCGCCTGGCTCCAAGCGGTCAAGTTCAATCGCCCGCAGGAGGCGCTCGAAACCGCCAACAAGGTACGCGAGAGCATTGCCTACGGCAGTATGCCAGTCGAGTTCGTCGACACTCTGGCCACCATCTACCTAAGCCTGAGCCAACCGGACGAAGCCCGCCGCGTGGTAAACCAGGCTCTGGAGATAGCACCCAATGACCCCAAGCTGTTGCGGCTAAGTTCTCAGCTTTTCTTGGCCGCAGCCGAGTTCGCGCGAGCACGCGAAGAGCTAGGCAGACTGGAACGTTTGCTGCCTGCATCGGCCGAGCCGATCCTGCTCAAGGCCAAGGCATGGCTCGCCGAGGGGCGCGTCGACCCCGCCATCGCCGAGTTGGAACGCGGGCTGAATATCAACCCTCGCGACCTGGGCATCCGCGCCCTCTTGGCAGAGCTATATCTGGCGCGCAAGCGCGATTCCGACGCCCTCGTGCAGGCAGGCGAAGCCTTGCGCATCGACGCCCGCGCGTGGGATGTCTATCTCATCCAGGCCGAGGCACTCTGGCGCACGGGCCAGCAGGATCAGGCCCTGAAAGTGTTGCATTCTCTTGTGAAGAGCCAGCCCAACATGGCAACTGCCCGCGTGCGCTTGGCTCGACGCCTCGCCGACCGCGGCGATGCCGAAGGTGCGCTGGCCGTGCTCCGCGAGGGACGCACGCTGCTGCCTGCCAATCTCGACCTTTTGGCCGCCGAGGTTAAGCTGCTCGCCGAGCAAAACCGCTCTGCGGAAGCCTTGGAGCAGGTGACCGCCTTCGCCGGCGCAGAACCCACTCCTCAGACCTGCTTGGGCTTGGGCCACGCCGCCCTCGGTGCCGGGCTACTCGACGCTGCGGCCGCATGGGCGCAACGCGCCCTCGACCAGGCACCCGCCGACCAGCGTGTGGATGCACAGTTGCTGCTGGCCGAGATTGCCATGCGGCAGGGGCGGCAGAGCAACGATGCCTCGCTGCTGCAAACGGCCCGCCGCCACTACGAGCAGGTTTTGCAAGACCATCCCACGCACATGGTGGCAGGCAACAACCTGGCCTGGCTGCTGGCCGTCGATCTGAACGAACCACGAGGGGCACTTGAGCTGGCCATGCGCGTGCGCGGCAACTTGCCTGTCAGCCGGTTGCCGGTGAACTTCATCGACACGTTGGGCACCGTGCTGCGGTCCAACCGACGCTACAACGAGGCACGCGACTTGCTCGAAGAGGCCGTTGGCCTGTTCCCAACCGAGGCGCTTGTACGGCTTCAGCTCGGCCTTACCTATGCGGCGATCGGTAACCCCGAGGGTGCCAAGGCCGCCCTGGAGACTGCCTTGCAGCTTGGGCTGCCCGACGACCGCGCCCTTGAAGCCCGCCAGGCGCTAGCCAAGCTCAAGGCCCAGAGCGAGTCTGGGTAGGCGATTGCTGAATGACCACTGCCGTCGGCCCTTCAGAGGGGGCGGTCCAACCGGCCCCCACACCGCCCGGTGCGGGTGCCCGCTGGGCGGCGCAGTTCACAGCGCTGCACTTGGCGTACGCACTCACGTTTGGCGGGCTGTTCCTTTACTTCAACTACCTGCCCCTATTTCACACGGACTTGTGGGGTCACGTCGCCTTTGGCGAGTGGATTATCCAGCATCGCGCGCTTCCCACAGAAGATCCGTGGCAGCCGCTGGCCGTCGGCATGCCGCTGGTCGACTCGGCATGGCTGGGTCAGGTGGTGCTGGCCGCAGTACACAAGCTGGCCGGTCCGGCGGGCCTGGCGGTGCTATTTGCGTTGCTGATGGCGGCTGCATACGCACTGTTGGCTCGGGCGGCCGTTCTCGTCACGGGCTACGGCTGGGCGGGGTTGGCATGTGTGGCGCTGGTGGTGACTATCGGCTGGAGCCGGTTGATGACGCTGCGCCCCGAGGTGCTTGGCAGCGTCTGTTTTGCGGCCGTCTTGTGGTTGTCTGTGGTGATCGACCGAGCCTTGAGCGGCGAGGCGCGACAGCGCACAGACGGCTCTCAGGGAGCAGAGGCCCCCCCTTCGTCCGAGCTGGCGCAAGCGGCTCGGGCCGTGCGCGTGCCGATTAGGATCTGGGTCCTGCTGCCGCTTGTCATGATGCTGTGGGCCAACATGCACGGATCGTTTGTGTGCGGCCTCGGCATGCTTGCCTGCCTAGCAGGCGGAGAGATGGTAGAAGCCGCCTGGCGGGCGCGCAGCCCATGGGCGGTGCTGACCGACGCGCGTGCGCGCCAGTGGATCCTAGCAGCCGAGCTGTCAGCAGCGGCCACGCTCGTGAATCCCTACGGCATCGACCTGTGGATCGAAGTGCTGCGGTTTTCGGCCAACGAAAACCTGCGAGACATCACCGAATGGTATCCCCTGGTGCTGGCCAGTCCCACGGGCGTGCAGTTTGCGTTGGCCTGGCTGGCGTGCGTGGTTCTGGTGCGTATCAGCCCGCTGGGCATCAGGGCCGCCGAGGTGCTGGCATGGGGGCTGTTCTCATTCCTTGTGGCCACAAGCCTGCGGATGATCGGCTGGTTCTCCATGGTGGCATCGCTGCTGCTTATGCGTCACCTGGGCGGAACGATCCGCTGTGCACTTGCCAGGCGGCATGGGGCGCGCAGGGCCGCCATCCCTCTCGGCCCGTCTCAACTGGCGGACGCCGTTTCCGAGGCCGCCCTGGCCATTGAGAAACCTTCTCCGGCTGCCGCCGGCCATTGGTACTGGTGCGCGGCAACGTTGTTCGTGGTATGGGTCGTGTTCGCCCTCTCTGACCTGGCACGCCCGTTGCTCGGCGGCCCTCCGCGGAGCGAAAGCAAACTTTACAGCCGTCAAACGCCAATCGCCCTCACAGCCTGGCTGCGCGAAAACCCGCCCACAGGGCAGGTCTTCAACCCTCAATGGTGGGGAGACTGGCTGGCCTACCGCGGCCCGGCCGGTATTAGACTCTTCGCCACCACTCATGTGCACCTCATCCCTACGCGCGTGTACCGAGATTACACTCGCGTGGCCGCCCTGCGCGACGGATGGGACGAGACGCTGGCCCGCTACAATGTGACCACCGTGATCGTCGACAAGCAGTTGATGCAGCCGCTCTTGGCGGCCATGCGGCAGAAAATCGGCTGGGGCCTGCGCTACGAAGACGATCTGGCCGCCGTGTTTGTCAGGCAGGGGCCTAGGCCAGCCACAGGCAATGGCGGAGCTGCTCCGGCCAAGGCCGCCGGCCCGCCCGGCGGGTAACAGGGGTAAGTGTTCGATGAACGACTCTCCCCCTTTCCGTGGCGTCTTGCGGAGCACGGCCTGGGCGTTGGCGGCTGTGGCAGCACTGCTGCTGCATGGGCTGCCGATCGTCGACAGCTTGCTGCCGCGCGACCGAGGCCTGAAAGACTTTTTCCAAGAGTGGGCCTCGGCCCGCAACTGGTGGCATGGTCGCGGCCTTTACACGCCGCATCGGCAAACTGTGCCAGAGTACCTCCATCGCGAGCTGGCGCCGGGAGAGATCCAAGTCAACGCGCATCCGCCGCCGGCGGTACTGCTGGTCTTGCCGCTGGCGCAGCTCGAGTATGCCACGGCATTGCAAGTCTGGAACCTGCTGGGGGCCTGCTTGATTGGTGCCAGTGCGTTGTTGATCGCGCGGGAGCTGCGCCTGGGCTTACGGCCGTCGTCTTGTCTGCCGCTGGTCGTTCTGTTTTGTTCCAATCCCATGCGGGCGCAGTTCGACCAGGGGCAGCTCAATGCGGTGTTGCTTGCCTTGCTGACCGCTGCATGGTACTGGGACCGGCGCGAATTAGCCTTGGCCAGCGGGTTTGCAGTGGGAGCAGCCTCAGCCATCAAGGTCTTTCCGGCGTACTTATTGCTTTATTTTGTATGCCGACGGAACTGGCGTGCCGTGCTGGGAGTGCTGGCGGGGGTCGCGGTCTTGGCAGGCATCGGATGGACGGTATTTGGAACGCAGGCCTATGTCACATATTTCACGCAAGTGCTGCCGGATGTTGGGCACTGGCGGCTGGCAGGCTTGAATGCCTCGTGGCATGGCTTCTGGCTGCGGCTCTTCGGGCCCGAGGGCTCCCGTTTCATACCGCTTGTCCCTGCGCCGAACATGGCCAACATACTGAGCGCCGCAGCGTGCCTGGTGGTTAGCATCGGCGTAGCACTCGGCACATGGCGTGCCTGCACCGAGCAACAGAGAAGCCGTGCGTGGGCAGGCTGTGTCACGGCCATGCTGCTCTGCTCGCCCATTACCTGGGACCACTACTTTGTCTTACTGCTGCTTCCCTGGACCGAGTCCTGGCTGGCCAGTCGTGTCTGCTGGCGGCAGCGCCTGGCTCTTGGCCTGGCATCCGTGGGGCTTTGGATCAATCCCGTGCCGTTGTGGTCGCTGTGGTACGGCACGCAGAGAATTGCACAAACGGCCGTACAGCCGCTGGAGTCTCTCGTCTTGTTTTCGTTCGGATGTTATTCGCTGCTCGTGCTGTGGGGGATTCTCGTCTGGCCGCGGCCACCGGAGATTCAACAACAGCCGGCATGCGGCATTGTTATGCCTACGCACCGGTCCGGTTCTGCTCCCGCATAGCTTTGAGGTAGCAAGCATTTCGCACAATTGACTGCTTAACACGCCAATGGCTCCTTCCTCGGGCATCGTAGCACGCATGGTTCTCTTGCTCCTCATCGCAGGGGCGGCGGCGCTGCTTGCGCACGAGATTGTCGTGGCGCGACGCAACCCAGCCGGCTATTGGACTACCGCGCGCAAAGCGGCTTGGAGTGTTATAGCCCTGTTGGTTATTTGGCTGCGCGGGCCGCTGTTCGTGCAGACGCTGATGCCGCCTGAGCGAGTGCTGGTCGACTTCTTTCAAGAATGGTCCTCGGTCCAAAACTGGCGGCGCGGGTTGCCGATCTACGAGCATCAAGTGCAGGCCGCCGCTAGGTACCTGGGTTTCAGTTTCGATCCGCGCGAAGAATTCGCCGTCGAGTTCAACGCACACCCGCCGCCGGCGGTGCTCTTTGCCATCCCGCTTGTGTGGCTCAGCTACCCGCATGCCACCTTGGCGTGGAACCTGCTTTCCCTCTTGCTGGGCGCAGCGGCGTTGTGGGTCATCAATCGCGAACTCAAGCTGGCGTGCTCTTGGAGGCCCTTGCTGGCGCTAGTGCCATTGGCCCTGCTCTTCGACCCGCTCATCAGCCAGACGTTTTTTGCGCAGCTTAACCTGTTTTTGTTGTTCCTGATCGTGGGCGCCTGGTCTGCAATGCGGCAAAACCGTGAGGTGCTGGCTGGCGTGTGCCTGGGTACGGCCGCGGCAGTGAAGCTCTTTCCCGGCCTATTGTTCCTCTACTTTCTTCTCCAGCGCCGCTGGGTTACTCTGGCGGCTGGGGTACTAACTGCGTGCGGTTGGTTCTGCATGACGCTGCTGCTCTTCGGCTTGGATGCGCATATAGACTATATTGCTCATGTTTTACCAAAGGTGCAGGAGTGGCGTTCGGCGTTGCCCAATATGTCCATACAAGGTTGGTGGGCTCGTCTTTTTTATCCGGGAACAAAGGGGGGGTTAGTGCAGCCGCTAGCGTACTGGCCCGCTTTTGGACGGGTGGGCGCTCTTGTTTCATCGTTGGGGCTTGTGATTGGCGCGGCCAGCATCTTGTGGCGCACTCGGGATCTACGTTGCCGAGAGCTTGGTCTAGCTTCGATGACCGTCACCATGTTGTTGGTTAGCCCGACGTGCTGGGAACATTACCTATTGCTTCTGTTACTGCCCTTTGCACAGGCGTGGCGCTTCGATGGCAATCACGCGCGCTTTGTTCGGGCCGGCTCTTTACTCCTGACTCCGGTATGGCTGCAATTTGATGTGATTAACTGGCTGGTAACGGGTCACTTGGTGCTTCCACGGCCCGTTTCCCCGATCGTGTCCCTACTTGCATTGTCACTTAAGACATACATCCTCTTAGGTTTTTGGGTGTACATTGGCTTGCTAGCCTTGAAAGAGTAGCAGGCAAGTTAGGAAGCCTTTCCCTCTCGTTCATTGGCATTGCCCATACCATGTTAGAGCCTAAGGTCCATAGCCATCCGATGCCTGCGACCCCAGCCACCTGCCTCGGTGGTAGCGCCTTGAGATTCGCCGCCTTGCAATTGGTATTTGCTATGGCCGTACTGACCTGGGGCGGCATGCGCTGGACCCGGTTGGAGCAAGAGCGCGCCCTGCCGGAGCCGCACAATGAACCGCTACGCATCGGCCCGCTGTACGACATCCCGGAGATTGTCACCGATGAGCAGCTTGCCCAGGTGCTTGTGCGGCTGCGGCCGCGGTTCCGGGTGCCGCAGCCCAAGATTAACTTTGTCGACCACGCCCTGCGCTGTTGGGGCGTCGAGGCCGCTTTCGAGGACCCCGATTGCCTTTCTGGAGAAGAGATGCGGCGGCTTCTCACGGATCATGCCCGGTTTGTCGAGGCCTGGGGGCAGCAGACCCCGCCGCTGCTGATCGATACGGAGCAGGGCGGCGTGCGCGTCCGCGTCCAAGAGGGGCAGTACAGCTCGAGCCACTACGACCACGTGCTGGGCTGCCTGGCGGAGACGGGCACGCCGCTCGACTATCCCTTGCGCAGCCCACGCCGCCAGACCACCGTGCGAGCCATGTTCGAGCAGAGCCTGCGCGACTTCAGCCTCAATCAGGCAGAATACGAATGGTCGGCCATGGTCTTCGCCCTTTACATGCCCCACGTGAAGCGCTGGCGCACGCAGGAAGGGCAGGAGATCACCTACGATCGCCTGGCAGAGCGCATCATGCGCCAGGAGCTGCCCCAGGGCGTGTGCCTGGCCAACCATCGCATGCACACGCTGGTGGTCTTCCTGCGGATCGACGAGCGACAGCCGCTCTTGAGCCCAGCCATGCGGCAGCAGGTCACGGCATACCTGCAAGACGCGACCCAGCTTCTAGTCCAGAACCAGCATCCGGACGGGTATTGGACGCACACCTGGCCGGGGTACGACGTCAGCAGCGAGCGGCCCAGCCAGGCATACGAGAATCGCCTGTCGAATTGGATCCTGGCCACGGGCCATCCCATGGAGTGGTGGGCCCTTGCTCCGGAGGCGATCCTCCCGCCGCGCGAGGTGCTGGTCCGCGCCGGACAGTGGCTGGTGCGCACCATTACCGAGATGCCTGAGCAGGACGTACAAGAAGGGTACGGCTTCCTCTCCCACGCCGTGCATGCCCTCGCCCTCTGGCGCAAGCGCGAACCGGCGCAGGTGCTGTTGCCCAAGATCCCGCCGCCGCCGGCCAATTGAAGAGGTTCGCCAGAGGCCGCTGTTCTATGAGACTGGCCGGTACGCGCGCGGCTACAGCCGCCCCCGCAGCTCGCTTGCGTCTCCTGAACCCGCTACGCGGCAAGGGTGGCGGCGGTGCGCGGCGATCTGCCAAAGAAAGCCGCAATCGCTAGAGCTGCAAGAGCAACGCAAGCACAATCACCAGCACAACCACACATACGCACGCGGTGATCCAATTACGGCGGGCACGCCGTACTTCTTTCTCTTCCGGCGTGAGGCGGCGGGCGAGGCTGCTCGCCCGTCCGGGGGGACGCGCTGCGAGAACCTCGCCCCTCGCCGCAGGGGCATCTGGTGCCGCCTGCGGTGCTGAGGGCGCCGGCATTGCTCTGGCCGATACCCCGCCCGGCTTTGCAGATGGTGCTTGGCCCGCTCGCCCAGAAAAAGGAGCCGCCCCTAGGCCACTCTGTTGTGGCTCGCTGCCCACCGGCACAAAGCCAACGGAAGGTGCCGTTGCGGCGGCGGAACTAGCCGGCGCAGATTCTGCGGGCAACGTGCCCGCAGCTCTCGAGGATGTTCCCCCTCCGCCGGGCGTGGGGAGAGCAGCCGGCAAAGGCGCCACCCCGGTGGCCGCTGCGTCTGTTGACACAAGCGCAGTCGCTTTGGTTGCCGGAGGTGCCACGCCAAGGGGCGAAGGTGCTGCGACCGGAGGCGGGGTTGCAACTGGGGGTGGGCCAGAAACCGGCGGTGCCGCTGCGACTGGGGGTGCGCCAGAGACGCTTGGCGGAGGCACAAGCGGCAGTGGGCGTGGGCCGGTAACAGCGGTGTGCGGGGTCTCGGCCGAGCGTGGGGCGCCGCCGTCCGAAGTTGGTCCCATGGCGGCAATAGGCGGCGCTCTGCCAGACACGGGTGGCGGCGTTACCGAAGAGGAAGGTCCGGCTGCGTATGGGGGGGGGTTGGGCGGCGCAGGTGCGGCGGCGGGCCGTGCGAATTGAGGCGGTGGCGCAGCCACGGGCGGTGCAGCCGCAATGGGTGGTGCACCTGGCGCCGTTTGGGGCGCAATCGGCAGCGGTGGAGCGGCTACCGGCGACGGCCCGCCCGCGACATAAGGGGGGGGAGGGGTGCTCGCCCCAAGCGTGCCGGGTGGTGCCGCGGGCACATGCCCCCCCCCAGCCATGTGCGAATAGAGGGACACGCCGGCAGGCACGAGGAGCACTCCACCACAGGCGGGGCAAGTTGCTTGCCTTCCGGCCATCGAGGCATCGATTTGAGAGATGGCACCACACCGCGGGCAGCCAAACTGAACGAACGGCATTTGTTCATGTTAGCTGCGATGGGGCGGCAGGTGAATTGGGTGGGGATGGGCTTGGGGTCGGGCTGGGTGTGGCGTCCTGGCCGGAGGCCTGCTAGCCGCATTGGCCAGGGGCTAGAACGTAGAGGCGGGCGGCTTGCCGGGCCGGGGCGCCTGGCGCAGAATGGCAGTTGCGGACGTTCGAGGTTGGCCGACACCGTTGGATGACAGGCCATGATCCAGTGCGACGAGGTGTTCGAGATTCTCACGCGAGGACCCTTCCCTACGGGTGCAGCCTCAGACAGCCTGGTTGAGGCGCACCTGGAACACTGTGCCGAGTGCAGGCGCTTGGCCGAGGCGTTGCGGCCGGCCATGGTGGCGGCACCGGAAGCAGTGGCACCCGAAGAGGGCGTCGATCTGCCCTGCTACGGCGGCGTGCTAGCCGGTCGGCGCCTGGAGCGGCCCGGTACCGGCCAGGGGCAGCGCCGCGCCGAGTGCGCGTCTGGTGCGTCGACATGGCCCTCGCTAGGCAGGTTGGGGACGCCGCTGCTGCAATTTGCAGCGGCGGCAGCCGTAGGCAGCGTGCTGGCTGTGGGCCTGGTGCGCTGGGACGGCAATCGCTTTCCCCTGGGTATCGGCGCGCCGGCCGATGCGGGGGGCGAGCTGGCGCCAAGCAGGGTCGTGCCTGCTCGCACCATCAAGAGTGCTCCCGAGGGAGCGGGCCCCATGATCATCCCGTCCGGGCACGCCATGGCCGGCGGCCCTTCTTGGACTGCGAACATGAGCTTGGCCTGCATTTTGGGGGGGGATCTAGCCGGCCCGGCGACCCTCGTACCCGCAGCCGGCGAGGCCGGCAGGCATGCCGCCGAGTACCAATGTTGCACGCGCTGCCATGCGGCTTGCAGCCCCGCGCCGGTCAGCCGCGGTACGGCTCAGGTGGCCGCCGCCTGCCGCTCGTGCCACTAGAGCGAGTGCAATCCAGGCACGGCGCCTTAAAATACCGTACCGAACTGCATGTAGGGAACGATGCGCGGCTCGCCTTGGCGGCGGCGCAGCACCTCAGAAACCTGCCTGGAACTGGCTGCGAATCAGCACCCCGTCGTCCCCTGCACGCAGATTAGGACCGGAGTTTTCGGCCGGAGAGCCCTTGAGCTGCGTCACGTCCAGCGTAAACCGGTAGTTGTGCGTGCCGTTGACGAACCAGTTGACGCCGGCCGCATACTCTTGGCCGTCTCCCAAAGGCCCAGATACCTGCGACATGCGAGCATTGATCTCAATGCGCCGTGGGACCAGAAAGCAACCCACTTCTACGTAGAAACCATGATCGAAAAGCTTGCTAGCAGGCAGGGGACCATCGCCCCGAATCGCCTGCAACCAGCGAAAAAAATACTCCGCATTGGCACTGAATCCGCAGAACTTGAAGGCCGCGTCGACGCTATACAGGTAGATATCGAAGTGATCCACCGTGATGCCAGGCGCCAAAGCACCCACCTGCGACAGCCGTGTACCATCGCTCAAGCGCACAAAATTTTGCTCAGCCAACGGCGCACCGCCCGGACCGCGTCCCCTGTCGCTCGCAAAAGTGAAGCTGTGGCCAACCTGCGCGACGGGCACAACGTGCAACTCTAAATCCGAGTAACCATCGCCGTAGTCGCCAAAGTGCTTCCACACCGAGCCCGAATACACGAACTGCGTATCGATGGCGTCCGGCTTGAGATCCGCCGTGTTGAAACCGTTACCTACCATGAACCGGTAGAATAGCCGTTCCAGCGGCTCTCCCATCGCCCAAATGCCTACGGTGCGGTCGGGCCGGAAGAACGTCGTCGCCATCGACCGGTCGGCTAGCCGCATGCGAAAGCCGCCGTTCAACCAATCGCGGCTCCCCGGCACAAACGCCTTGCCCACGTACAGATCAAACGCTGGGCTAAAACGATAATTCACCCAGTAGTCCTGCAAGATCACGGCGTGCCCATCATCCGTGTCGGAGTCCATGTTGATGAAGAACTGCAAGCCGGGATCGATGAACGTACCCCGAAACTCAAGCCGCCCGCGCTCGATCTCAAAGTCGTTCCGGTCGGTCACCGGCCGCACGACCCCCGCATTGTCTCGCCAGGCACGCACTTGCCGCGCAAAGCCCGTATGGCGAAACTGCATCCGCCCATTGATTCTGAGTTCAAAAGGGGCGCTCTCCGCATCCGCTGGACGTATGTAGAACCCGCGCTCGTACCCAGCAGTCCAGGCCGGCGGTGGAGACGCACCATTCGCTCGCGCCGCGCCTGCCCCGCCCGGAGCCAGACTGCTGGGTATTGCCTCCAGTTCCCCCTCCCCCTCTTCCGCGGCCATGGTCTGCGGGGCGTTGCTCGCATCCCTTGCAGCCGGATCGGAAAAAAGCACATCGTCCCCAGGATAGAGTTCCTGGCCAAGTGCCACAAAGGCACACACTGCTAGCATGGCAAACACGACCGCCGTACGGCCAGCCTGAAGCATGGCGATTGCGTGGCTTGCACGCCCGATCCAGATAGCCCGTACGTGCCGCAGAATACGGCATGCGTCTCAGAAGGGCCGGCAAGAAATATCGGCTCGGTAAGTTAGGGCGCTTCAAGGCAAGTTGCGCCTGCGCCGCGTTTCGTGCATCGCCCAGATGCAGCCCAGCAAATCGGCAGGATCTAATGGTAGCACCTTGGCCCCATAGGGGAGCGGAGCGAGGCTGGCAAAGCCAACCTTGCCCACTGGCAGCGGCGGGCGTTACGCTCTTCGGCCCGCACGCCTCATGGCGGAGCCAAGGGCTGCGGCACGTCTTCATCGGCCCATGCAGGCTACTTTTTAGCTAGCCTCTGGGCGAGCTGCGCGGCCTGTTCTTCCAGAGCCAGGTGGGCCAGCGGGTCTGCCACGGTCTGGGCACGGTGGGGCCAGGGCGGAGCGCTTCCCACCAATTCGGCGGGGAGTGTCGGTTGCAGGGCGACGAGGCGGAAGGAAAAGTAGGGCAGCTTCGGCTGCTGGGAATGTCGCAATGCCTCTGTCAGCCGCTCGATGGCCTTGGGAGAGGGCGGCTCGCCCTCTGCCTGTGATGCCAGGTGCAAAGCTGCGGCTTGTGTGTAGAGTTCCACCGACGGAGGTCCCAGTTCGATGGCCTTTTCGATATCGTCAACCGCGGTGCTGGGCAGGGGAGTACCGTCGCGAAAGGCGATAGACCGGGCGAGCACGGCGCGGTTCAGGTACGCGGCTTGCAAATCGGGTTGGTGCTTGATGGCCAGGTTGAGCCATGTTTGCGCCTCGTCGAGCCGGTATCTCATACGGCAGGCTAGGCCGAGGTTGTTGTAGAGGCCGGCCGTTTCGAGTCCGTTGCGATGTGCGTCGCGCAGATGGGCCAAGGCGGTGGCGGAGGGGCCCTTGTTGCGCAGGATGGCTGTGCCGAGGCAGGCATCGATCCAGGGATCATCTGCACAGTCACGTGCCTGCTGGTAGCACTGGACTGCGCAGTCCCAATCGCCGAGTTTTTCGTGTGCGCGTGCAAGCAAGAACCAGGCGACAGCCCGGCTCCGTTCGCGCTCGACGCAGTCTTGCAGGGCGGCGACGGCTGCTTCGGGGTCGTCTGCCTTCAGGCACGCCAGGCCGCGCTGGTAGGCGCGGTCGGCCGGACTGGGCAGGTTCTTCCAAGCCCTGCCGGCCGCTGCAGCCAAAAAGAGTAGGCACAAGGCGCAAACTCCGGCCAGGAGGCGGTGCCCCTGGAGCCAGCGCGTGGAACGTGCCGGGACGGAAAGGGCTTTGCGCAAGCCGTGTGCCAACGCGGCGGCGGTGGGGCGCTGTTGCGGGTCCGTGGCCAGCGCCTGGTGCACCAACCGGGCCACGCTCGCATCGACTCGGCGATTCAGCGTGCAGATCGGCGCCGGGTTCGTTTGGTAGTAGCGTCGCAGCGTCTCTGGCGCCAGCTTGGTGTGACCATCGTGCGAACTCGCGGCTAGGGGATGCCGTCCCGTAAGCAGCTCGTACAGAACAATGCCCAGCGCGTAAACATCCGCGGCAGGGCCGAGATCTGCCGTCTTGTCTCCGGCCAGCATGGCCTGTACATGTTCAGGCGCCATGTAAAGCGGCGTGCCTCCCATGGCACAACCACGGCGGCTGGCCAGGTTGAAGTCGAGCAGCATGGGGATGCCGCCAGGCGCCATGAGGATGTTCGAAGGCTTGATGTCAAAGTGGCAGACGTGCGCGGAATGCGCGGCGGCTAGCGCGCTGGCGAGCTGCGCCCCGAGATGCACCACGCCATCGACATACGAAAGCGTTTGCAGCCGATGGTCCGGTGCCGAGCGCCGCAGGCTCACCTCCGCCGGCTGCGAGCGTTCGCCGCTGCCAGACCCATGACTCGCCAGATCCTGAAAAGCGATCACGTCGTCGCTGTTGACCGCCTCGATCGCCTCCAAGATGGCGCTGGCACGCCGGGGCAGGCCGCCCGAGGCAAACAACCGGTCCATGACTGCCTTGAGCGTGGCCCGGCCCATGTAGGGCATGCACAATGCTGCCAGCTCCGGCGGCTCCGGCGGTATGGCACACAACACGGGCACAATGTTAGCGTGGTCCAGCCGGGCGAGCGCCTCGGCTTCCACGGCTAGGCTCTCGCTGAGCTTGAGAACTACGGGCCGCCATGCCAGGGTCGTGTCGGCAGCCAGGTATACCCGCGCAAAACCGCCAATACCAAGCTCTTCGATCAGGTAGTAATGCTTCCACAAGTCGCCCGGCTGAGGCCAGGTGCCAGGCTCTGCCGCGTGCGGCCTCACCATGTGCAAGGCACGATGCAGGCTCGCCATCCGGCGGAACGAATTGGCCAGATCCGGGAAGCGGCGGCAGATGGAGTCCAGGTCGGGATCCAGACCCGCCGCGTAACGCTGCAACACCTGCTCGTACACCAGGTCCAGCAGCTCGTCCCGGGTGAGTGCATCCACGTTTACACCTTCGAGCAGGTCCAGGGCACTGGCTCGCTCGCCCGCTGCCCACCGCGCGCGCAGCTCCGCGGCCAACGTGGACCTGGGCGCCCGCGAAGGTAAGAGTACGCAAGAAGCCTCGGCTGCCAGGGATTCCGGATGAATCTCCGCACTCGGCGCATCCTTCCCCATTTCGCCGTGCCCCCCAGGCTCTTGGGGGCAGGGCCGATCGTCGCTCTCCCGACCATCCAGCAACCCCGAAGGGGCGGCGTGCACGTGCTTATTCACGGCGGTACTCCCTTATGAATTCTCGGAGCAACCGCCGCACATCGTCGGGATGACGGCCCAGTTGCTCGGCAATCTCCACAAAGCTCTGGCCCAAGATATATCGACGCACGACCTCGGTTTGCGGATCGTTCGCAGGCCCTTGCAACCGCATCAGCAGCTCCATCGCCGCCGCCGCCTGGCTGGGTGTTGCATCTTTGGCAAAGATGGCGCTGTCGTCCGTCAGACCGTCCAACGAACGGGGCCTGGCTGGGGCCTGCACGCTTCCGTTCCCTCGCGTGCGGCGGCGGTACTTGTCGATCAAGCGGTTGCGCACCGCCCGCGACAGGTATTTAATCACATCGGCAGGCTGCTCCAGTGCGTAAAGCCTCTCTCGCACATCGAAGATCGCTCCCCATACCGACTGCACAATGTCTTCCGAATCGAACTCGCGGCGCATCCAGGTGGCAAGATGCCGACGGGCAATACGCCGCAGGTGGGATCCGTACGCCGCGACAAATTTCTCTTCGGCCTCGCGCGAACCAGCCCGCATCGCCGCCATGAGCTGCTCGAGGCCGAGATCTTGAGATGAGTCCATGCACGTCGACCGTGGATGAGGAGATCCCCCTAACGCCGCATTCTAGCCTGCCCGCCCCTAAAACGGAAATGCTGCTACCGCGACTTGCACCTCTTTGCACCCGCCGCGGCCAGAGACGGTACAATGAATCGCTGCCTCGCCCCGGCCGGCGTTGGGCTTCAGCCAACATCGCGGCTCTTGCCGACCTGAACGGCCAGCCCTTGCTGGCAGGGATGCGCACGCCCATCCCCCTTTCGACCGCGACCATGGCCAACGGCAAACCTACCCACAGCAGGATCCCCCTCGCTTGCCCACGCTGCCGGGCCTTGTGCCAGATCCCCGCCACGCTGGGCGGCCAGCGCGTGCGCTGCCCCGACTGTGGCATGCCCTTTGAGGTGCCCACAGACGCGTCTGGCGCCGATATACAACCCAAGGCCGCAGCGGCGGGCACGAGCACCGCAGCGTACAAAATGTGCGAGCCTCGCCCTCGAACGCTGTCTTGGCAGCCCGAGTCTGCCGCCGCTGCCGACGCCATGCAACAGGCAACAGCGTCCCTCGCCCCAGCGCGCCACCCGCGGCCTCACACCGGGCAGACTGCTGCGGGCATCCCTGACCACGGCGCCCCTCGGCGGGACACACCGGCAGGGGACGCCGGGGCCGAGCTGCCAGCACAACAACACGCAGTACCGCAGCAGGCGATACCGCAGCACGCACCGGCGATGGAGGCAGGTGGGGTGAACCCAAGATCCCAAGACACGCCGGCAGTGCACTCAGCCGCGGAGTATCCAGCGGCGGTGCAATCGCCGCCGCGCGAAGAAGATCTGGTGCGCGTCAAGTGCCGCGTGTGCGGCACGTTGCTCTACTTTAGCGTGCACGAGGTGGGCCAGCAGGCCCGCTGTCCCGACTGCGAGGTGGCGTTTACGATCCCGCCGCCCTCGCCCCCTGCGCCGCCCCCCACTCCGCCAGCCGACCCTGGCGAATACGCCGTTGGGGCGGAGCCGCCCCGCGTACGCCCCACCTTCGAGTACTTGGCGCGGCCACGCGAGCAGCCCGCCGAGTCGCCGAAAAGTTCCCTGTTGCCGCCGCCCGCAGATGATGAGCACCCCCTGCCGAGGCTCTGGTATCTGACGGGCGTCGTCGACCTGCCGTGGCGCCGCAATAACATCGTGCGTTGGGCCGTGCTTGCAGTGCTGTTGGCCGCGGCAGAACTGCTTTCGCACAAGGTGGTACAGGGCCTAGCCGCCGCTCAAAGCTGGGGCGCGGCGCTCGTGCCCCTTATGTTGATGGTACCCGCAATTCTGGCCGTGATCGGTGCGCTCTTGTGCGGCCTGGCATGGTTTCACATCATCTTTCGCGAAACGGCGGCGGGAGAGGAAGAGATCGAAGACTGGTCTGGCGGAGACGTGCTTGGCTGGATCACTTCAGCCTTCTTCATGGCGTACTATGCCCTGCTGGCTTGGGCGTTGGCGGCGGTGATCGTGCGCGTGCTTCCATGGGCCGCAGACTCCCAAGTAGTGCGGCTAGCCGTTACGCTGCTGCTGTTCTGGGCATGGCTGCCCGTCGTGCTTTTGGCCTCGCTGGAGGCCGAAAGCCCGTGGATCCCTTGGTCGGTCCCCGTGTACGTTCGGCTTGGGCAGCGAGCGCGCGACTTTGTCAAGGCGTACCTGACGGAGGTAGGGTTCATGGTACTGCTGTTCGGCCTTGTTTGGATGGCCGGGCAGGTCTCGGGCGTGCTGGCCATGGTGGTAGGCTCGATACTTGAGGCGGCGCTGGTGTTCATCATCGCCCGGCTACTGGGCCGCTTGGCGGTTCGCATGCGGCAGAGGCGCAACGTATGAAGCCGCGTGTGCTGTTGGCCGGGCTGTACCACGAGACGCATACGTTTCTGGATGGCTGTACGGGTTTGGCCGAGTTCGCCGTGCGTAGGGGCGATGAGATTCTCTCGTGCGCGGGCGATGGTTCGCCGCTGGCGGCGGTGGTCGAGGCGGCCGTCGAGTATGGCTGGGACCTGCTGCCGCTTGTGGACTGCCGAGCCACGCCGAGCGCCACGGTGGCAGACGAGGTCGTCGAGCATTTCTGGGCCGAACTGAAGCGGTTGGCACTGCCGCCGCTTGAGCAAGGCGTGCAGGGGATGATCTGGGTGCTGCACGGCGCTATGGCGGCGTCTGGCTTCCCCGACGTCGAAGGCGAGATTTTACAGCGGCTGCGCTTGCTGCCGGGGGCCGGGCGCATTGCAATCTGTGCGGTGGCCGACCTGCACGGGAATATCTCGCCGCGCATGGCCAGCCTGCTGGACGGCCTGGCGGTCTACCGCGAGAATCCGCACACCGATGCACACCAGGCGGCGCGCCGTGCTGCGGCGCACTTGCAGCGGCTGCTCACAGAGGGCCGCCGTGCCCACACGCTGCTCTGCCAGGCTCCGGTGGTCTGGCCGCCCACCGGCACCTCCACCGCCGACGAGCCCATGCAATCTTTAGAAGCTGCGGCTCGCGCGTGCGAACGCGAGAATCCAAACCTGCTCGAAGTGTGCGTGTTTGCCGGCTTCTCCTTCGCCGACACGTACGACACCGGCGTGAGCCTGGCCGTGTCGACGTGCGGACCGCCAGCGCCCGCCCTCGAGGCCCTGCACAGACTGGCCGCCCTGGCTGTCGAGCGCCGCCAAGAGGGCGCGCGCGAAGACCCGCCGCTAGAGGCCGTGATGCCCAAGCTGCTCTCGATGCTGCAACTTCCAGAGTCAGAGACGGTTGGTCCCATTCTGTTGGTCGAGCCGGCAGACAATATCGGCGGCGGCGCACCGGGCGACGGCACCGCGATCCTCCGCGCACTTGTCGCGCACGGAGTGCAAGACGCCGCCGTGGCCATCAACGATCCCCAGGCGGTGGCGGGTCTGGCAGATGCCTCGCCCGGCTCGCGGCGGCGGCTGGCCATTGGCGGCAAGGGCAGCCGCTTCGATCCGGGGCCGTTCGAGCTAGAAGTGGAACTCCTGGGCCGCACCAGCGGCCGCTTTCGGCTACTCGATCCTCACAGCCACCTGGCCTCGATGTGCGGCACCGAGGCCGATATGGGCCCCACGGCCCTGGTGCGCGCCGCAGGCGTGTACATTCTGCTCACCAGCCGCAAGACGCCGCCGTTCGACCTGGGCCAGTGGACCAGTGTGGGGCTGGATCCGCGGCGGCTGCGAGTCATCGGCGTGAAGGCGGCCGTGGCGCATCGCCGCGCCTACGACCCGATTGCACGGGCCAGCTTCACCGTCGATACCCCTGGCCCATGTTCTTCCAACCTGCGCAGTTTTCCGTACCGGCGGCTGCGGCGGCCGATCTGGCCGTTAGACGATCTTGCAACGCCAACTGCCTGCCGGTAGGTTGATGTGGTCCCATCACCTGGAAGCGCATGCATGGCCTGGTTTCCCAAGCAGACGGTGTTGGCGCCCGTCGACTTCTCCGAACTTTCTTGGGAGGCTGTCGACACCGCGTTGGAGTTGGCAGCCCACGCTTCGGGCGTACACGTCATCCACGTGCTGCCTGTGCTGGAACCAGCCGAGCCTGGAGTCATCTGGCACACCATCGATGACGAAACGCGCAGCCGCCACGCCACCCAAGCCGTGCGCGAGCGGCTCGCCGATGCCAAGTACCGGGATGTGCAGGTGCACATTGCGTTCGGCGATCCGGGGGTTGAGATCGCAGACTATGCCCGCCAGATCGGTGCCGATCTGATCGTCCTCCCTTCCCACGGCCGCACCGGAATTGCGCGGTTTCTCATCGGTTCTGTCGCCGAACGCGTCGTCCGCCTGGCGCACTGCCCAGTGTTGGTGCTAAGAAAGTAGGAGCAGACCGTCACCCTCGCGTCTTGAGATCGCAAGTACGTCGCCGCAGGAGATTGCCCATGACAAGGAAGAAGGCAGCCGGCGCTTCGCCTAAGAGCAAGCGGGGGCGCAAAAAGTGGCATCTCGGCACCCTGGCGGCCGAGCGTGCGGTCCAGATACTCACAGCAGCCAAGCATCTGCGGGCAGCGGACGAGGTGTTCGATGAACTGCCGCTGAGTGAAGCGGAGCTGAGCTGCATCGGCCGAGCTGAGGGTCTTGATCAGGGGATCCGACAGAAGCTAGGGCTGGGCGTTCCGCTTACGGTCAGCGAGGCGGCGGCGCTCGCTAAGTTCGCCGCAGACAGCGTACCCAATGCCAGCCCGCAGACACAGCGGCTTCTGCTTTCGAGTGCCGAAGAGCTTGTGCAATCGCTGTGGGAAAAGCTCACTGAAATCTCGTGCGACGAGAGCCACGATGCCCCCCCCGCGGAGTGCGTGTTCCAGATCAAAATCACGTTGCTAGGCACGGACCCGCCCATCTGGCGCCGCGTCGTGGTGCCGGATTGCACCTTGGGATCGCTGCACGACCTGATCCAGTGCGCCATGGGTTGGGGTGACGAGCACGCGCATCAATTTGTTGTTCAAGACATCATCTACGGCGACCTGGAGCAACTCGGCGATTGCTTGCATGAACAAGCGGTCTTGCTCAGCAACATCGTTCCCCTTCACTGTCGCCGGTTCCGCTTCCATTATGAGTATGACTTTGGAGATAGCTGGACACACGAGATCCTCTTCGAGAACCGCCGTGAGCCAGAGAAAGGGCAAACGTATCCTCGCTGCCTAGAAGGAGAACTCGCCTGCCCTCCCGAAGATATTGGCGGGGTGTGGGGATACTACGATGCGATCGAAGACTTGAAGAGCATGAAAGAAAAGTACCTGCAAGAGCTGTGCGACCTGCCCCTGGACTTCGACCCCGAGGCATTCAGTCCTATTGCCGCCACGCGTGCCATGCGGCGGGCACTCAAGCGCAAATGCTAGCCGCCACGCCAGCGCACGGCGCGTCTGCACGCTGCGGGCACTTGCGGAGCAGCTCGTTTTGGGCGAGACATCCAAACGAGAAAAGGCAACTCACCGACAGGATGCAACATGGTCAAGGACGATCTACAACGGTCCCGTACGGTAGCGGGCTCGCCCGCAAGCTCGGCAGGCAACCCCAACGCGTGCTTTGCGGGAGCGGCCGACGATTCCATTTCGTCTGGCACCGATGCCGCAGGCACTGCGATCGCCCTAGCAGATGGCGAAAGCGGGCAAGGACGGCCCGCGGCATGGTGGAAAGAGCCGCATGCCTGGAGCGTGCTGCTTCTGGTGCTGGCAATCTATTTTGTCCGTCTGGGTGCGCCTACGCTGCAAGGAGAAGAGACGCGCCGTGCCCTGGTTGCGGAGGAGATGCTCCGTACGGGCGATTGGATCGTGCCGCGCGAACAGGGTGTACTCTTTCCTGACCGGCCGCCGCTAGGGAACTGGACTATCGCACTAGTGCGGGCAGTCTCGGGCAGCCGGGAGGCGTGGGCCGTACGGCTGCCAAGTGCCCTGGCCACGCTGCTGACAACCTGGCTGGTCTACGTGTACGCGCGGGCTTCCCTTTCATCGCTGGGAGCTGCGGCGTCTGCGTGCGCGTACGCGACGCTGGGTCAGGTGTTGCAGCTTGGGCGGCTGGCCGAAACAGAGGCGGTATTCACTCTGCTGGTTGCGGCCAGCTTGCTTGGCTGGCACTTGGCCTGGGAGCGCCTCTGGCGCCTGGGCGCGTGGATGGTGGGATATGGATTTGCGGGGCTGGCGGCGTTGGCCAAAGGTCCTCAGGGGCCGATCTACTTTGTCTGCGCCGCCGTGGGGTGGCTGGCACTGAAGCGAGAGTGGAGGGAGATCGTCTCGTGGCGGCATCTGGCCGGATGCATGGTGGGCGTCGCGATCGTGGCCGCCTGGCACGTGCCCTACGCCCGCGCGGTCGAGTGGCCCCTGGTACTGCAAACCTGGGGTGGACTTGCGACGGCCCGCTTCGACTACTCTGAACCGGCAGAAGTGCTATGGCATCTGGTGCGATTTCCCGTCGAGATACTTGTCTGTCTGCTGCCTTGGTCGTTACTGCTGGCCGCGTACGCGTTGCAGCGTCCGCGGCGGGCGTTGGACCGCGGCCCGGCGCAGGTGCCATACTTATTACTGGCGATCGGGTTAGCCTTTTTAACCTGCTGGTTGGCGCCCCAGGCCAGGGGCAGGTACTTCATGCCGCTGTATCCGTGTTTCTGTCCGCTCATTGGGCTGGCAATCGAGCGGGCCTTGCAGGTACCGGACAGCGTCTGGCAGCAGGCGTGGCGCCGGTTTTGCACTGGGGCGGCGGCAGTCGCGGTGGCAGCAGGCGTTGGGCTTCTCGCCGTAGCGCTCTTAGGCTGGGTTCTCTCCAGGCCACGAACGATCGGGGCAGATTGGACCGCCCGGGCAAAGTGGGCACCAGCGCTGCAAGCACAACCGCTATGGTTCGGGTTCGGTTATGCCGCGGTGGCCATCCTAGCAGCCGTGCTCGCCTGGCGTGCACGCGGCTGCAAGCCGCGCGACGCGACCGCATGCGTGTTCGGCCTGGCGGCATTCTTGGGGCTCACATACGTGGGCGCGCTGGTGAATTCGCAGGTCCACGCGCAGAACGACGTGGCAGCCGCCGTGGCTCGGGTTAAGCGGCGCATACCTGAGGGCGAGCGGCTCGTGAGTCTTGGCAAGGCTTATCACCGCTTTGTCTATTGGTACGGGGAGCCCGTAGAAGTGGTTGACCCGGCGCAGGCCGCGCTGCGCAACGGTGACTGGCGGTATTTTTGTTTCCACCTCGCGGGCTTGCAGGCTCGTCCCGAGGTGCCGTTTGCGTACGAAGAGCTTGCGGTGGTTCCCTGCGACCGTCGCCGCGATCAGCCCCTCTACGACCGAGTTGTGGTTGCACGCCGCCTGGATGTAGCGCCGCGAGCGGATAAGTCGGTACCGAACCGGAGCAGAACTCGGCGTTGAACGATGCTGCGCGTGGTTTGCTGCTGGGCCGATGCACCGCGCGAAGTTTCGCGATGGCGTGGCTTTCACGCCGGCCAGCAGTGGCCTGGCTGCAAACGGCGCAGAGCGAGAATGTTCCTCATGTCAAGCTCACCGTCACTGTCTTGGTCTCCAGGTAGGCCTCCAGGCCCTTTTCTCCGAGTTCGCGGCCAATGCCAGACATCTTGAACCCGCCAAACGGCGCCGCCGCATCGAACACGTCGTAGCAGTTCACCCACACCGTGCCGGCACGCAGCTTGCTGGCCAGATAGTGCGCCTTGGCCACGTCCCGCGTCCAGACTGCTGCCGCCAGACCGTAGAACGTGTTGTTGGCCCGTGCCACAATCTCGTCCAGGTCTTTGAACCGCAGCACCGACATCACAGGCCCGAAGATCTCGTCGCGAGCAATCGCCATCTCGTCCTTCACGTCTACAAACAGCGTGGGCTCCACGTAGAAGCCTCGGTCGCCAAAGCGCTTGCCTCCCGTGAGGCAGCGTGCACCCTCCTGCTTGCCCAGCTCGATGTAGTGCATGATCTTGTTGAACTGGTCGCGGTCCACCTGCGGGCCCTGTTCGGTTGTCGGGTCGAACGGGTCGCCCAGCTTGCGCGCCCTGTTCATCTGCACCATCTTGTCCACGAAGGAGTCGTACACCTTCTCTTCTACGAACAGGCGGCTGCCGGCACAGCAGCACTGGCCTTGGTTGAAATACAGCCCAAAGTGCGAACCGGCAGCGGCCGACTCCAGGTCCGCATCGGCAAAGACAATGTTCGGGCTCTTGCCGCCCAGTTCGAACGTCAGCCGCTTCAGGGTGGGCGCCGCGTCCCGCATGATGATCTGGGCCGTCCGATACTCGCCCGTGAATGCCACCTTGTCGATCCCAGGGTGCTTGACGATCGCCGCCCCCGCCGTCGGACCATAGCCAGGCACCACGTTGATCACGCCGTCCGGGATGCCCGCCTTCTGCGCCAGCCGCGCCAGCCGCAGGCAGGTGAGCGGCGTCTGCTCCGCTGGCTTCATCACGATGGTGCAGCCGGCCGCCAGCGCAGGCCCCCACTTCCAGCACACCATCAAAATCGGAAAGTTCCAGGGAATGATCTGGCCCACCACGCCCACCGGCTCCTGCCGCGTGTACGTGAAGTAACGACCGCGAACCGGGATCGTCTGGCCGTGGATCTTGTCGGCAAAGCCCGCATAATAGCGGAGGCAGTCGATCGACAGTGGCAGGTCGGCCGTGCGCGCGTCGCGAATGGGCTTGCCGTTATCGAGCGTTTCCAGGGCGGCCAGCTCATCGGCCTCTTCTTCGATGAGGTCGGCCAGCTTGTGGATCAAGCGGCCGCGATCGCGGGCATCCATGCGGCTCCACGGCCCGTTCTCGAAGGCGTCGCGCGCAGCAGCAACGGCGGCGTCGACATCGGCCGCATCTCCCTCGGCAACGTGGGCGATCACCTCCTCTGTGGCGGGATTGATGGTCTCGAAGGTCTTGCCGCTGGCGGCCGGCACCCACTTGCCGCCGATGAAACAGTCTGTGTGGCGAACTTTGGGCTGAGGAACAACTCGAGCTTCTGTTGCGGTGGCCATAGAACACCTCTTGGGAGAACGGGCACTCGCTGGCAGCGCGGGCAGAGCAACGAGAGTGGGGATGCGTGCGCTGCGCAAGCACCATTCTATCGTCTGCTGGGTCGGTTGAAAACGCACACCAGGCAGTGATACGCGAAAGGTGCGTGCGGGCCGCCCGATGGCAGCTTGAGCGCCTAGCACACGGCTTGGTGCTGAAGAACTCTAGAGATCGCAGACCGATGCGCGCGATCTGCTTCCAGACGTGCCCACAGATGGCAGTGTACGCCTGGCACCTTGCTCATCCTGGTGCGAATCGCCCTGTTGCGCGGAGTCGCTAGCGCCGCCTTGCACGCCGCAACAGAAACGCCAGCGTGCTACGGACGTTGCAGTTCGCGAGGCTCGGGCGAATCGGCCGGCGTCGGCTCGCCCTCGCCCACAGCACGATCGGAGATGATTCTGAAGTCTTGCACGCCTTCCAGCCCGAACTCGGCGGGCGTGCCGCGGGGACCATAGCCGCCGTCGCTGTAGGCAGGCTCATCGGCAGCCGCCTGGTACGGCCGTCCGTATGCGGTGTAGCCCCGGCCGCAATGCTCGCAATACTCGTGGGCTCTGTGGGAGTGCGCTGCATAGCCGTCCCACGCTAGAGGGGCAGGACCTCCCACCCAGTTGCCGCAGGCATCGCACGGCTCGCCGTATTCGAGCCAATCTCCCCAGTACCACTCGCCGCATCCGAGGCCGCACACACATGGGCGGCCGCAGGGACCGCAACAGCAGCCGGTCAACCCAGCCATCAGCACGGCAGCCATCATTGCGAGCCAGGCGCGGGGCATGCGCAGCACTCCTTTACAGCACACCAATAGGCGGTCCTCTACACTGCTTTATCGGTATGCGGCACACACCAGTCGAGAAATTCGATACGACCGGTTACGGCTGCCTAAACCTTCCAAATTGCTCAGTTTATTGCGGCACGCACTCGCGTGGCATCGCTTTCCGTCTGCCAGGCCGCAAAGTATGTTAAGGGCCGGAGTTTGTGACTCGTGCATGCCCGTGGTTTGGCCGCCCAACATATGACCGACCTGTTGCGCCAGGAGATAGCCGCCACGGCTGATACCATTGTGGTGAAGGTGGGCACGCGCGTGCTTACGGGCGCCGAGGGCAAGCTTGACGAGGGGCGCATCGCATCCCTTACGGCCGATATCAGTGCCCTGATGCAGGCCGGGCGCAAGGTGGTTCTGGTGAGTTCGGGAGCCGTGGGGTCAGGGATGGGCCTGTTGGGCCTTGCAGAGCGGCCCAAAGATCTGGCCCACTTGCAGGCTGTCGCGGCTTTGGGGCAAGCAAGCCTGGTGCAAGCCTACGACCGGGCGCTGCGCGCCTTCGGCCGACATGCGGCGCAGATCCTGCTAACCGCGGAAGACTTGAACGATCGCACGCGGTACCTCAACGTCCGCAACACGATCCTCGCGCTGTTCGAGTACGGCGCCGTTCCCGTGATCAACGAGAACGACACGGTCAGCGTCGAGGAGCTGCAAACCACCTTTGGCGACAATGACCGGCTGGCGGCCCTGGTGACGAACCTGATCCGGGCGCCGCTGCTGGTGCTGCTTTCAGACGTCGAGGGACTCTACGACGCTGATCCGGCAACGCCCGAGGCACGGGTGATTCACACGGTAACGCGGCTCGATGAGAGCGTCTTCTCGCTAGTACGAGACCGCCACACCGGCCTCAGCAAAGGCGGCATGGCCAGCAAGCTGAATGCAGCCCGCATGGCCACGCTCGCGGGAGAGAATGTGATCATCGCCAGCGGCCGCCAGCCGGGCGTGCTCCGCCGCATCTTGGCCGGAGAGGTGGTCGGCACCCTGGTCGTGGCGCAAGGCGCCGCCGTGCCAAGCTGGAAGCGTTGGATTGGCTTCGCGACGCAGCCCCGCGGCACGCTCGTACTCGACGAGGGCGCCTGCCGCGCCCTGGTTTCGCAGGGCCGCAGCCTGCTGGCCATCGGCATTGTGGAAGTGCGGGGAGAGTTTCAGAAGGGAGACGCGGTCGCTCTCTGCAATGCCCAGGGCCAGGAGCTAGCGCGTGGGCTGACGAACTATTCTGCTGCGGAGGTGCGCCGCATTTGCGGCTTGAAGACGGACCAGATAGCCCAGGTTCTGGGGCATTGCCCGTATCAAGAAGTTGTGCATCGAGACAACATGGCCCTGACGGTATAAGCAGCATGGCAAAGCAAGAGGCACCGCGGAAGATTGTGATCACGGGAGCGACGCGTGGGCTGGGCCGCGCGTTGGCCATGGGATTGGCGGCGCGTGGGCACGTTGTGCTGGGATGCGGCCGGAACCGCCAGTCTGTAGAGGAGCTGGCCAAGGCACTGGGGGAGCCCAGCCGTGTGGCTGTGGTGGACGTGCGCGATGACGGCCAGGTGCGCGCGTGGGCCGAAACGGTACTGGAGGAAGGCGCGCCGGATCTGTTGGTGAATAACGCTGCGGTAGTGAATCGGAACGCCCCGCTGTGGAAGGTGCCCCCCGAAGAGTTCGAGTTGCTGGTCGATGTGAACATTTGCGGCGTGGCCAACTGTATTCGGCATTTTGTTCCGGCCATGGTGCGCCGCCGCCGAGGGGTGATTGTGAACCTCAGTTCGGGTTGGGGCCGTTCGACCTCTCCGGAGGTGGCGCCGTACTGCGCCACCAAGTGGGCCATCGAGGGCCTCACCCGTGCCCTGGCAGAAGAACTCCCGCAAGGTATGGCCGCCGTGCCGCTCAACCCCGGAATCATCGATACCGACATGCTCCGCAGTTGCTTTGGCCGCGAGGCGGCACACTACCCCAAGCCCGACGCCTGGGCCAAGAAGGCGGTACCTTTCTTGCTGAGCCTGGGGCCGGAACACAATGGCCGGCCGTTGACGGTGCCCCAGTAGCGGGCGACCGGCGCATTTTGAACCGCGGCGTTCTTGTGGCAGACTAGCCGCACCGGCCATGGTTTTGCCCAAAGTAGGCGGCGCTACGTTCCCCCCCGCGCTGCGCGGCGGTACCATGCATCGCAGATTTCGTTCATCACTAGAACTCAAAGGCCGCGTTATGACTGCACCCACTGCTACGTCTGTGAGCACCAGCTACGACGAGCTGCCCTATCCGAGCCACGCCATCCACGTGAGCCAGCCGCTGCACGTGGCGACCATCGCCTACCTGATGGGCCTCGATCCGCCGCCGCCTGCCACGGCACGCGTGCTGGAAATCGGCTGTGCCAGCGGAGGGAACCTCATCCCCGTCGCCTTTAACAACCCCCAATGCCGCTGCGTGGGGATCGACCTTTCGGCCCGGCAAGTCGAAGAAGGGCGGGCACTGATCAGGCAGTTGGGCCTGGCGAACATCGAGCTATTGCCCATGAACGTGATGGACGTCAACCGCGACCTGGGCGAGTTCGATTACATCATCTGCCACGGTGTCTACTCCTGGGTGCCGCCAGAGGTGCAGGATAAGATCCTGGCCGTATGTCGGGAGAACCTCGCTGCCAACGGCCTGGCATACGTGAGCTACAACACGTACCCCGGCTGGCACCTGCGCGCCCTGATCCGCGAAATGATGAACTGGCACGTCCGCCAGTTTTCCGAGCCGTTGGTGCAGGTGCGCGAGGCCCGCTGGTTCTTGGATTTTCTGGTACAGCACGCGAGCGAGCCGCAAGGGGTGTATGGGGCGGCACTGCGCGAAGAGGCCGAGCTGCTCGAGCGGCTCAGCGACAGTTATGTGTTCCACGAGCACCTGGAGAAGGACAATCGTCCGCTCTACTTCTTTGAATTCGCGGAGCGATTGGCGGCACACGGCCTGCGGTTTGTGGCCGAGGCGCGGTTCTCTGAGCAGGCAGGCGTGATGCCGGCCCGCGTGCGCGACGAGTTGGAGCGGCTGGCTCCGGACGTGATCCAGCGCGAGCAGTACTTGGACTTTCTTCGCAACCGCACCTTCCGCCGCACCTTGGTGTGCCAGGCGGAGCAAAACGTGCCATACGAATTGCACGTCGAGCGGCTGCGACAGTGCCACTTCACTGCACACGCCAAGCCGGAATCGGTGGAGCCCGACGTGGCCGGAAACACGGTGGAGCGTTTCGTCACGCCTTTGCAGCGCGCCATATCGACAAACAATCCCGTCATCAAAGCGGCGCTGGTCGAGCTGTTTGGCGTCTGGCCCTGTTCCTGGAGCTTCGACGAGCTGTACGCAAACGCCTGGCGGCGATTGGATGGCGTTCACCTCGCGGACAACCTGCTCGCTGCCAAGCAGCCCTCCGCGTTCGCTGGCCTGTTGGGGCAGTGCTTCATCTCCGACGCCGTCGAGGTCCACCTCGCCCCCTTCTCCTTTGTATGCGAGATCAGCGAACGGCCGGTGGCAAGCCTGCTCGCCCGGCTACAGGCCTCAGAAAGCGACGTGGTTTGCAATCTGCGAAATCGCGGCGTGCCGCTCAACGACCTGGATCGCCTCGTTCTCCCCTGGCTCGATGGCACCAGAGACCGCGCAGCCCTGCGGCAGCTCCTTTGCGAGGCCGTAGCCGCAGCCCGCATCAAGCTGCCCGACGAACAGCCCGAAACGGTTGACAAGGCCCTCGACGCCTCGCTCACCCGCCTGGCGGGCTATTCGATGCTCGTCGCCTAGGCTCGCATGGCGAGCACGCCTGTAGCTTCGCGTACGCCGCAACGCGAGTCGTCGTCGTAGCACGCGCACAAGGCGGGCGTTCTGTAAGCGCATCGGCCGCAACGCAGGCCCTGGCTGGATCGGTGCTCCATCGTCACGCTGGCCGGCAATCTGTCGAGCGCGACTACGCTCTGCGGCAGTATCACGCCTCTACAGAGAGTGCGGCTATGAGCCTGCGGCATCACGCCGCAGCTACGCTCTGCGGCTATAGCGCGCCACACGCGCGTGGTGCGGCCGCATAACACCCCCCAAAAGTGGGGATTGAGCTTTCTGGCCCTCTGGCCTAATATACGTCGCATAGACGTACGTCGGCATGGCAAAGTTCGCCTGCTGGCTGCCCTGTTTGCTTAGGTCCCCTGCCACCGGAACGGCAGTGAGGCACGGCCGGTCAGTGCCGCTGCGCAAGGTGCCAAAGCGGCCGGAGCAAGCTCCGCACTCGCTCCCTCCAAGGAGCCATTGCCTAACCGCATTTGGAGACTCTGCACCATGAACAAGCCTGCGATTCTAAAAAGACTGGCCTTCACTCTGGTCGAACTGCTGGTGGTGATTGCCATCATTGGCGTTCTCGTCGCGTTGTTGCTGCCTGCCGTGCAGGCTGCCCGCGAGGCTGCCCGCCGCGCAAGCTGCAACAACAACTTGAAGCAGCTCGGCATCGCCCTGCACAACTACCACGATGTCTACAACCGCCTTCCCATGAACTACATCGTCTGGGACAACACTCAGGGCGGGGCCGGAGACCTGCGCGGCAGTTACCTGGTGCGGCTCTTGCCCTACATCGAGCAAGCGGGGCCCTTGTACGACCGGATCGACTTTCGCGTGTGGAACTTCGACCAGAACAACGTAGGCCCTGTGATGCCGGACGGAGACTACATCTACTCCAAGGTCGTGCCGGGCTTCCGCTGCCCGAGCGATAACTCGCCCGACACGAATCGCGATAACAATCGTGCGTTGGCCAATTACGGCATGTCGATGGGCGCACAGAACATGCCGCCACAGTATTGCGTTCTGGCAAACTTTGTGGGCTACGGTCCAGGGTTTGCCGTCCACGGCGATGCGGCCCGAACCGATTGGTTCGGCACCGGGCCTGAAGGCCATGGGAACTGGTCCTGGGGAGAACCAAACCGGGCCATATCGGGGATTATCAGCCGTGGGGGCTATCGGTTCGAGCCGGGTTGGGCCGGAAGCTCGGTGCCCGTCAACCATGCGCCGTGGGCGGCTCGATTCCGAGACGTGGTGGACGGTACGGCGAACGTGATTGCGATGGGCGAGTTTCGGCCCTATTGCGGAGATCACGCGTACAACGGCTGGTTCCACGCCAATGCGATGTGGTTCGCCACGACGGCGCCGATCAACTTCAACACCTGCCCTGGCGAGGGGGGAAATCCGTCGGAGCACTGGGTCAATCCACCTCCGTCGGGCCGCGAGTGCCACGCCATCTTCAACTGGACGACCTCGCAAGGCTTCAAGAGCCGTCATCCGGGCGGGGCGCAGTTTGTGTTTTGCGATGGCTCGGTGCACTTCTTGTCTGAGACCATCAACTACGACATGTACCAGCGCCTCGGCGACCGCCGCGATGGCCAGCCGGTATTCGGCTTCTGACCGCTGCACCCCGGGCAGCCGTGCGTGAAAGCCGAAGACCGTGCGGCGTGCACGGCGGCTGCACCGGGGGCCGGTGGTCGGCTGGTCTTTGAGTCTGGGGCCTGGTGGGATGAGCTTGCGGCCAGCGAGCGCGCGGCCAGCATGCCTGGCATGCGGCGAGCGTGTGAGTTTCGATGAGTGTTTTGCCCCTCGCGGCCCATGGGTTGTGCCTCACTGCAACCTGGGCCGCTTGGGGTATGCGTGCGCGCGGCATTGGGTGTGAGGCCTACCGCCGTGGAAGCAGACGCCCGGCCAAACTGGCCGCAACTCCCCGCTCTAGGTGCGTGCTGCCCGCGGGGCCGCCCGTGGGAGATTCTGGCTGCTGCGTTGCAAATGCAGATTGTCGCTGGCATATGCTAGGCCGCGCTGGGAAACCTGGGCTTGGCGAGCGGTTGAAGAAACTGCTTGCGAACGGGCGTTTTGGGTTGCTAGGATAACTGGCGCGGCCTGGTGGAGCGATGGGCTTCATCTGGCTGGCATTGGGGGGTGCAAGTTGGCTCTGTTGTCTGTTGATGGTTCGCATTACGGTCCCAGAGATTGAGGTACGATGGGCCTCGCGATGGGCCGACTCATGAGGCTGCCAACGATTGGCGGGCCGCGCCGAGAGGTGCGCGGAAGGCGAAGCGTTACGTGTTCATTCCATTTTTCGTGTCTCTGCTGCATGGTGTCGATTTTCGGTCAGTGTGCAGCGGCAGGGGAATCTGTTTCGGAGGACATCCAACAATGACGTGTTTGCTGCGACGTGCTGGATTGGCATTTGGGCTGGTGGCCGTGGTTTACTTGAGTGGGTGCGGGTCGGACGCGCCCAAGATCAACACCGTGCCTGTGACGGGCAAGGTGACGTACAACGGGCAGCCGGTGGCGGGTGCCACAGTGGCTTTTATTCCGAACAATCCGGATGGCCGTCCCGCACAGGGTGTGACGGACGACCAGGGCGTCTACACGCTCACGACGTACCTTGGTCCAAACGATCAGCCTGCGGGTGCAGAGCCGGGCGATTACAAGGTAACGATTCAGAAGAAGCAGCCGGCTGCGGGGGCCAATCTGCCAGGCAAGCCTGCTGAAGGCACCGACCCCACCAAGATGATGCAGGACGTGTTCGACAAGAGCAAGATGAAAACGGAAAACGAAGCGGAGATGCGGTCGAAGATGATGAGCGGCCAGGGGATGAGCCCCATGCAGCAGCCGGAGATGCAGGATCTGATTCCTGCCAAGTACGGCAACGTGAGCACGTCTGGTCTGACGGCGACGGTGCCGGCTGGGGGCGGGACGATCGACTTTTCGCTCACCGACTAGTTCGGCACAAACCTCGGGGGCGAGGGCGTAGAGCCGATGCGTGGTGCGATTCGTTGGGTGTTGCTGGCGGCGGTGCTTGCTGGCTTGGGGGCAGGTGCCGTACCGCTGTGGAGCAAGTTGGGCGTTGAAATCCGCCTGGTAAAGGTACGGAGCCTGCTGCGCAAGGCCCAGCCGCGGGAAGCCATACCGTTGCTGGAGTGGGTGGCGCAGCGGGTTCCGGACCGGGCGGAGGTGCATTACCTGCTGGCTGTTGCCAACCGGCGAGCCGGGCGTCTCGACCGCGTGATGGAGCCGCTGGAAGAGGCATCGCGCCTTGGTTGGCCGCCGAAAGATTTGCACCGGCAGTACTTGCTGCTGTTGTTCCAGGGGGGCAACTTCGCCGATTCGGAGACGCACCTGCGCGACATGCTGTTGAGGCAAAACCTTCCCAACGACGTGGCAGAAGAGATCTACGAAGCGCTGGTCAAGGGCTATCTTTCTGAGATGCGCGCCGAAGAGGCGGTCGTATGCCTGGATCACTGGATCCGCTGGCGGCCTGCCAACATCGAGGCCCGCCTGCTGCGTGCTGAACTGCTAGGCATGACGCAGGAGTACGATCAGGAACTGGCCGAGTACCGCGCTGTGCTGGGGATCGACCCCGACCATGTGGAGGCCCGCTTGAGGTTGGCCCGGTCGCTGATGCGTTCCAGCCAGGTTCGCGAGGCGCGCGACCACTTCAAGCGTTGTTACGAGCTGGAGCCGAACAATGGGCAGGTCCTGCTGGGCTTGGCGGAGTGCGAGATGCGGCTGGGCAATCTGGAAGCGGCTACCCAGTACCTCACGCATGCCGAAGGGCTCGACCTGCCCAACGATGTGGCCACCATCGTGTATTCCATGCGTGGGCAGATCCTGGTGCGGCAGCAGAAGTACGAGGAGGCCCTCAAACCGCTGAAGCAGGCGCTCAAGGCTTCGCCCAATAATAGCGATGCCCTGTATGCCATGGGCCAGTGTTTGATCCGGCTAGGGCGAAAGCAGGAGGCGCAGGGCTACCTGGAGCGATCCCGGCAGACCACGCTGGATGCGGGTCGGATGCAGGACTTGCTGGTGGAGATTCTGACCGATCCGACCAATCCCGACCTGCGATTTCGCATTGCCAAGCAGCTTCAGGCCGTAGGCATGGAAGACGAGGCCAAGACGATGCTGCTGACCGTGCTCCGCTACAATCGCCGGCATGAGGGCGCACACCAAATGTTGGCGGAGTATTATAAGAAAAAGGGCAACCGCGAGCAGGAGCAGCGGCATCGTCGGGTCTTGAAAGAGTTGCAAGAATCGAAGGAGGCGGCGGCGCGGTCCCAGCCGCCGCCCGAAAGCGTTGCTCCGGTAGGGACTCAGAAGTAATAGGCAAAGGCATGTGCGTCCCGTGCTCTGGGGCGCAGTGAAGCCATGGCAAGCGATCGCGAAACTGATGCGCAGCAAGTGGAGCCGGGCAGCGTGTCTGCCGGGCCAGGCGGCGGCGGTCCGGATGTTGCCACGGCTCCTGCACTGGAGGCATTGGGGGCGGGTGGCGCGGCGCAGGACTCCGCCGCGTTGGACCAGTCTGGCGGGGAGGCGGCGCCGCTGGTGCCGCCTTTGCACCTGGCCGTGGTGGCCGTCGCAGGGCTGTTGGTGGCAGGAGCGGTATGGGCCTACCTGGCGTACCATAATCGCCCGGCACTGCGATTCTCGCGCGGGTTGGCCGCGTTCCAGGAGGGAGAGCGGCTGCGTGAGAAACATCAAGAAGCAGAGGCGGCCAAGCAGTTCGAAGAAGTCCGCAAGTGGGGGGAGTCGCTGGAGCAAGAAGTTGGCTACGGTCCGCACGCCAGCTTGCTGTTGGGCGCTGCGCACCTGCGAGCCGGCCGGCCGGACCGGGCCGTCGACGAACTTCAGTTCGCCTGGGATCATCCCGACACGCGCGTCGCCGCCAGCACCCTGCTCGGCGAGGCGTATTACAAGCTGAACGACATTCGCCGGGCCCAGATGGTGCTCAACCGCGTCGTCACCAGCCTGGACAAGGAGTATGCCCCCGCACACCGCTGGCTGGCGGTGATCTATTTCGACCTGGGCGCCATGTCCCAGGCGCTTTACCACCTCGAGCAGGTGGCGCGCCTGGATCCCACCGATCCCAGGCCCCACCGCACCATGGCCTACATTCGCAAGGACTTTGGCAACGGTGCCGGTGCCATTGAAGATTATCTCGAGTCGCTGCGGCGCGATCCTAACCAAATCGATCGGGACTCGATCCTGATGGAGCTTGCGGGCGTCTACCATCGTCTGCATCAAGACCGCGAGGCCCTGGAAACCCTGGCCAAGCTCAAGCCAGATGCAGCCAGCCTGGCACTTACGGCCGAGTGCCACTACAGCCTGGGTAATACGAGCGAGGCCATGAAGGCCGTCGAGCAGGCACTCGAAAAGGATCCCGACTACGTGCCGGCCATGCTAACCAAGGCAGCCATGCTAACGGCGGCCAACAAGCATGCAGACGCCGCCAAGGTGCTCGAGCGGGCCGTCGACCGCAGCCCCAAGGAATTCAGCGCGCGCTACGCCCTTGCGCAAGCCTACCTGCGCCTCGGCCGCAAAGAGGAGGCGGACGAACACATGAAAGTCGTCCGTGAGCTGAAGGAGAACCTCGACCTGTACACACGGCTCTTGCAACAATCGATCGACGAACCAGGCAACGCCCAGGTCCGCTTCCAGCTCGGAACCTTGGCCATGGACCTGGGCATGGAAGGGATCGACGAGAATTGGTTCAAGGCGGCGCTCGCCATCGATCCAACGCACCAAGAGGCCAAGAAGCTCCTAGACAAGCTGCGCACAGAGCGCAAGCCCACCCCGCAGCCCGTTGGCCCTCCGAAGCTGTAGCTCCAAGCCCAGTCGGCAGCCAGCAGCCTTTCTTGCCTGTTCGCGTATCTTCACTGCACCTGCCCCCTCAGGGTATGGCAATGCAGGCCGATCTTCTCCTCGTGGCTCCTGATGGCGTGCGGCCTCGCCCGTGCCTCACAATCCCGAGTGCTGCTGCGCAAGTAATCCCGGGTGCCCCTGGCGACCTTGTCCTTCGCCCACGCCCGTTCTAACCGCCGCTCTCGCATACTGCCGCCATGCGCTGCCAACCGCGTGCTACGCTTGTAGCAGAAAGCTATGCTCGACTGCTCGCCAACCTCCCCTCTTGCAGCCCCATGGCTGCATGAACGCCGCCATGGAATCATCGAGGTCCGCGATGGCCGGCTTTATTCGATACGTCCGCTGCTCATCGCACGCCGGGTCAACCCGCTGGACCACCTGTTGGGACTCTGGCGGCACCGCTACGCCGCCCCCTGCGACCGCGTGCGCTGCTACTTCCATCACCATCGCTGCACGCCGCGCTACCTGGCCCTGGCATACGTGGTTTCCTGGCCAAGCACGCGGCTGGCATCGTTCAGACTTGCCCTGCGCGTGCTAGACGAGATTGCACGCCTGCGTCAGGTAGACGCCATCGTCTGCGACGTGGCCAATGCCCGCATCTCTCACCGCCTGCTGACCCGCTGGGGCTGGGCCCCCCATGCACCGCAGCGCTGGCACCGAAACTACATCAAGCGGTTCTATGGCACCTACCCCCAGCCCCTCGAACTGCCAGACGAAGCCGCACCGCACTTCGGCACCTGACCCCACACCGCGCTTCGTGCCCGTGTGCCGGCGAACGCAGCCGGCCCCGCCGGCATAAAGCCGGCGGCTCGTAGCGGCTCGCTAGCGGTGCATACGAGCGGCGGGGTTTCACCCCGCCGGGCCACCATCGAAAAGCCACTCGCAAAGCAACGGCTCATTTGCTTGCGGCCCCGCCGGCGTAAAGCCGGCGGATCGTAGCGGCTCGCTAGCAGTGCATACGAGCGGCGGGGTTTCACCCCGCCGGGCCACCATCGCCCGGCCGCCATCGCAAAGCGTACTCGCATAAAGCAACGGCTCATTTGCTTGCGGCCCCGCCGGCGTAAAGCCGGCGGCTCGTAGCGCCATCGCCGAGCAGCCATCGCCGGCCGCCATTGCAAAGCGTACTCACATAAAGCACTCGTTTGCGTGTAGCCCCGCCGGCGTAAAGCCGGCGGCTCGTAGCGGCGCGTACCGGCTCGTAGCAGCTCGCTAGCGGTGCATACGAGCGGCGGGGTTTCACCCCGCCGGGCCACCATCGAAAAGCCACTCGCAAAG
>FWPU01003137.1_pt1 | contig 42683 bp, 31 predicted proteins | sample 2228361 | NCBI WGS metagenome assembly FWPU01 (sample SAMEA103939777, study PRJEB20133) | metagenome | reverse complement strand
AAGCGGGTCGCCTCGAAGGTGGCGACGGCCCCGTTCTCAAGCTCGGCGATGATCAGCGCCGCGTCGTCGACCGTCACCTCGCCCATGCCGCCGCCCGCAGCCGATCCCCAGGCGCCCATGTCCTCCGCCGGCAGGGGGCGCTGCTTGACGAAGGTCTTCGTCAATGCCGTGACCCGGCTGACCTCGCTGACGATGTAGCGGCAGAGGTCGATGTTATGCGAGCCGATGTCGCCCAACGAGCCAGCGCCCGCGATCTCTTTGCGCAGGCGCCACACCAACGGGAAGTTGGGATCGGAGATCCAGTCCTGCAGGTAGGTGCCGCGATAGTGGCGGATCTCGCCCAGCGCCCCCGATTGCACCAGCTTGCGCGCCAGACGGACGGCGGGCACTCGTCGGTAGTTATAGTTGCAGAGGGTGATGACCCCCGCCTCCCGCGCGGCCTTGACCATCTCCTTGGCCTCGGCCAGCGTGTTGGCCAGCGGCTTCTCGCAGATGATGTGCTTGCCCGCCTTGGCCGCTGCGATCGCGATCTCAGCGTGGGTATTCCCTGGCGAGCCGATGTCGATGACATCGATGTCCGGGCGCGCCACCACCTCGCGCCAGTCGGTGGCTACCTCCTGCCAGCCGAACTGGTCCGCAACCGCCTTGACCCCTTCGAGATTGCGTCCCACCAACACCTTCATCACCGGCTTGACCGGCAGCTCCGGGAAGAAGACCGGCGCCTGGCGGAAGGCGTTGGAGTGGGTGCGCCCCATGAATTTGTAGCCGACGAGGGCTACATTGACCGTTTTCGCCATCACGACCTCCTTATGCTAGTAGTACAACCGCGCTTGGAAGACTCGGGCGGTTGGAACCCGCAACAACGGACGTCAGACCGGCCAGACCTGCGCCGGCCGGCCATCTGGCGCTTCACCGTTCTTCGAAAAAGAACACCTCCACTTGCCGCGGCCCGTGGACGCCGAGCGTCAACGTCATCTCGATATCGCTCGTGCGGCTGGGGCCGCTGATGAAGGTCAGGTTGCTGGCCTCGGCGAGCAGCGCCCGTCCCCCTTCGCTGGCTCGCATCGCCGCCAGCCATGCTTCCAGAGAAGGATACAGACAGGCCATAGGCGCCAAAGCGAGATGGCGCGGCGCGATCAGGGAAGCCAGGCCCGCCAGCCCGCGCCCGCTGCGCACGATGAGCGTCCCCGTGCTGGCCAATGCTGCTATGACGCCGGTGATGCCCAGGTCCACTTCGCTGGCCTGCCGCAGGATGCTCACGCGATCCCCGTGGCGGAAATCGGGCACGACCAGCTCGATGCCGATGTCGGCCAGCGCTGCCGACAGCCCCGGCAACGGCAGCAGCTCCGGCTCCCAGGCAAGCGCCTGCTGCACGCGTTCGGCCTGCAGTCGGTTCAGGAGCCGCAACCGGGCGGCGGCGATGTTCTCGGCGTATTCCCAGCTCCCGCCCAACCGCGTGATCTCCTGGCCGAACCGCTCGAGCCAGGCGTAGCGATCCCCAGCGACCTCTGTCACGGGCAGCCGTCGCTCGTCCCTCGGCGACGCTGGAAACGGCGCTCGCTCTTGTAACGCCTGCTGCAAGCGACCGAGGATGGCCGCGCGCGCGTCGCTCACGTCTGACCTCGCTGCGCCCGACGCTGGCGCGCGGCCCAACGCGCATGGAACGGCCGCGCGGCCGGGGCAGGAAAGGTGCGGCTGCGCGTCCAGCGGTCGAAGGGCGGCGGCAGCCATCCCAGCTCCCTGCGCCGGATCAGCCCCCAGCTCCCCCAGCGCGCCAGCCGCCCGGCCCACCGATAGCGCGCTGGCGACGCCATCAGCCAGCGCCAGGCGCGCAGGCCCACACGCTCCCAGGGCGACGACCCCTTGGAGGCCGACAAGTCTACGCGCAGACGCAACAACAGCCGCGGGATGTCGATCTGCACCGGACAGACGTCGCGGCAGGCGCCGCACAGCGAGCTGGCGTATGGCAGCTCGCTGGCCTGCGTCATCTCGTGCAGCAAGGGGGTCACGACCGCGCCGATGGGGCCGGAATACACCGCGCCGTAGGCGTGGCCTCCGATCTCGCGGTAGACCGGGCAGGCGTTGAGACAGGCGCCGCAGCGGATGCAACAGAGGGCCTCTGCATATCCGTCCGCGATCATGCGGCTGCGCCCGTTGTCGAGCAGGATCAGATGGACTTCGTCGGGGCCGTCGGCGTCCGCCGGCTGCGCCGGGCCGCCGATGAGGCTAACGTAGGTGGTCAGCTTCTGGCCGGTCGCGCTGCGCGGCAGGACTTGCAGCAGCAGCGCCAGATCCTCCCAGGTGGCGACCACCTTCTCGATCCCCATGATCGCCACATGCAACGGCGGCAGGGTGGTGACGAAGCGGCCGTTGCCCTCGTTGGTGACGATCGCCAGCGTCCCGGTCTCAGCGACGGCGAAGTTCACGCCGCTGATGCCCATCTGGGCCTGCAGGAAGTGTCGGCGCAGGCGCCGTCGCGCGGCGGCGGTCAGGATCTGCGGCTCCAGCGTCCGCGGCACCCCCAGGTGTTGCTCGAAGACCTCGGCGATGTCCTCCTTGCGCTTGTGGACCGCTGGCACCACGATATGCGAGGGCGGTTCTCCCGCCAGTTGGATGATATATTCGCCCAGGTCTGTCTCGATCACGGCCAGCCCGGCCGCTTCCAGGGCGCGGTTGAGGCCGATCTCTTCGCTGACCATCGATTTGCTTTTGACGATCTCGCGCACACCGTGGGTCTGGGCCAGGTCGAGGACGATCTGGCGCGCCTGGGCGGCGTCTTCGGCCCAGTGCACGTGCATGCCGCGGGCGACGGCGGCGGCCTCCAACTGCATCAACAAGTCGGGCAGATGGGTGAGGGCGTGCTCACGGATGGCTCGCGCCTGAGCGCGCAGCGATGGCCAGTGAGGCAACTCGCCGATGGCGCGGCCGCGTTGCGCCGTGAACTGCCCGGTGGCGCGCTGCAAAGCCACCCGCAGATGCCGATTTTCCAGGGCGGCTCGCACGCGTTCAGGGAAAGTGAGAGTGATCGGCTGTTTGGCCACCGGTCCTCACACGTTGAGGCAGACGATCGCATCCTGCAACGGCAAGGTCGTCACCTCTGCCGCGCCTTCGCCGACGAACATATCGATCTCGAGACGGACGCCGAACTCGGGCAGGTAGATCCCTGGCTCGATCGAGAAGCCGACGCCAGGGATCAGGCGGCGCCGATCCTGGGTCTCCAGATTGTCGATATTGACCCCGTTGCCGTGCCCTTCCACGCCGATCGAGTGGCCGGTGCGATGGATGAAGTACTCGCCGTAGTTTGCGGTCGCGATCACCCCGCGCGCCGCATCGTCGACCTCGTAGCCGTAGACGGGGCGCCCGGCGGCGATCCCAGCCTGGACGAAGCGCACGGCAGCGTCGCGCGCGGCGCGCACGATGGCGAAGATCTCCTGTTGCAGTTTCGACGGTTGCTGGCCAGCATACGCCACCCAGGTGATATCGGCGTAGACGGCGTCCGCCTCGCTCTGTTTCCCCCACAGGTCGATGAGGATCCAGTCACCCGCGCGGATCGGCGTTGACTCGTGAGGGGAGGGAAAATAGTGAGGATTGCTGCTGTGGCTGTTGACGGCGACGATGGCGCCCACGCCGGTCAGGCCGCGCGCGGCGCATTGCTCGAGGATGAACGCCTGTACACCCTGTTCGGTCGGCGTCTGGCCCGCGCGCAGCGCCTCCGCGATCTGGGCGAAGGCCATCTCCTTGACCGTCAGCAGCGTCTGCGCGCTTTGCCGATGGCCTGCCAGTTGCGCGGCGTTCCAGCGCGCCTCGATCGCCTGGACCAGATCGGCGGAAGAGACCACCGTGACTCCCAGGCTGCGCACCAGCTCGACGGTCCCAGCGTCGACGCGCGAGACATAGGGGATGGCGTTGTGAGGCGAATATTCCATGGCCACCTGGCCGGCGTTCGCCAGCGCCACGCGCAGACGATCCGTCCAATCCTGCCAGCTTACGAACGTGACGACGCGCCCCGGGGCGGGCGGCTCGAAGCGGCCGGCCTCCAAGCGCGGGACGATCCACATCGCCTCGCCGTGCGTCGGGATCCAATAGGCCCATCGGCGGCTGAAGACTCCCTGAGCGGGCAATCCCGCCACGCGCCGCGCGATCGGGTTCATGCCGTGGAAATCGAAGAGAAGCCAGCCGTCCAGGCCAGCTTCGGCCAGAAGCGTCTGAATCTGAGGCAGGTCAGGCATCGTCGACGCTCGCTAACCGCCCTGGCTTTGGCGTTTGAGTTGGTCGACGACTGCCTGCGTGCGGTCGCCGATGTCGATGAGAAGCTGTAGCCCGCTGGCAGCCAGGAACAGCAGAACGCTGAAGAAAAGGCCGGGCGCAAAGGGCAGGCAGAACAGCGTCATGCGCAGGACGAACTTCACCCCGCCCGGGGCCTGCAGTCCCTCGTACCCGCCGATCTTGCCCTGCCAGGCCAGTCCGTTCCATAGCCCCCAGACGAAGGCAATGATGGACAGGACCAACGAGATCAGGGCCAAAATGCGCAGGAACCGATGTTGAGATCCCATATCTCCTCCTCATTGTGTGCGGCGAATGCCCGCTTGCCTTGACCAGGGGCAAGCGACAGCGGCGGGGACATCCCGCCCGGGGATCAGCATGCGCGCGGGAGGCGCGCTGCAAGCGCGTCGATCGCAGCATTGTCCGGCAGCACGCCGATTTCCACGAAGTAAGCGCGCGTCTCGCCCGGCTCCAGGATCACCAACGTGCCGCGCGCGCGTTCCTCGGCGCGGCCCAGGACCAGACAATTGGCCGGCTCAACGCCGACGACATAGGTGCCTGCTCCCATCTGCTTCCATTCGATCAGCCGCGGCAGCTCGGCCTGACGGTAACGCACGTAGGCGCCCAGGCCGCGCCCGCCGTCGAGGCTGCGGTTGGTCAGGATCACCGTGACATAGCCTTCGGCGTCGGCTCGCATCTCGTGGAAGAAGACCTGCTCGGCGTATCCTGGCTGCGGCGCCTCGAAGCGAGCGTGGTTGGCGAGGCCAGCCTGCGCGACCGCGTCGCGCGGCGTCACCGCGACCGACGGCGCAATCAACTCGGCGCCCTCGGCGATCAGAGGCCAGCCGAAGTTGCAGTGATAGAGCATCATGTGCGGCGCGGGCAGGTGGCCGATGTTCTCGACCGTATCCTCGATCTGCAGCCGCGCTTCGCCCAGGCGCGCCGTGATGCGCCGCGTCAGCAGCAGGTCCTCGCCGAAGACGATCGTCTCGCGCAGCTTGCCCTGGATGCAGATGATGTAGTCGTCCCCTTCCCAGTTGGCGTCCGCGCAGACATGGCGCGCCGGGATGTGGCCGATGCGGCCGTGTAAGCCGAGCGCCTGTCCCTGATCGACGCTGGGCGCGCCGGCGTAGGCCAGGCCGCAGGTTGCGACCAAGCCGCCATGGAAGGTGCGCAGCCATCCCAGCCCTTCCGGCTCGTAGAAGGCGGGCGCCGGCGTCCCCGGTTGCGCCTGCCAGGCCAGCGGGCGGCCGTTGTAAGTGGCCGCGCCGATGTCCATGCCGCGGTCGAGCAGCACAGTGAACGCGAAGCCGCTGCCCGTCGTCACATCGGCCACGCGCACGCCGCGTTCAGGCCCGTCGGCCAGCTCGGCCAGGCGCACTCCGGCCACCTGGCGCAGGTCTCCGACGTGCTGCAGTAGCTGGCGGCGCGTGAGGGACATCCCAAAGAGTTCAGGCATGGGCAGACCCTTTCACGCACATCACCACCTGATCGTCGTAGGTCATCTTGATGCGCTGGCCGGGGGGCACGATCAGGAAATCGTCGTCCCAATCGCCGTTGACCAGCCGGCGCACGAGCACCAGGTCGCCGGCCACGCGATCGAAGATCCAGCCGCGCCGTTCGGCCTGGGCGCGCGCCGCCTCCTCGATGGCAGCCCCATCGCCGACCCCCATATCGATGTACGCGGCGCGCTGGTAATGTTGCTGCCAGGCTCCCATCACTTCCATCAGATAGTCGGCGTTCTCCTTGCCGTACTTCTCCACGTATTCGGCGTAGACTGCGTCGATGTCGCTGCTCGTATCGGCGCCCAGGGCCACGCTGCCGCCGCTGCCGTCGGAACGCTCCATGTAGTCGAGATTGTACCAATAAGTGCCGGGGTGATCCTCGAACTGCTGTCGGTACCGCTCGCGTGAGCCGAGGAAGATCGTGATGCAATCGTGGGCGCGCGGGATGACCAGCGGCAGATCGCGCGCTTCCAGGCCCGCGACCGCCTGGCCGCAGAGGCCATAGGCCATGATGATGGCGTCGTAGCCTTCCTGGCTCGCGGCGTCGATGCGCGCCTGCAGGTGCGCGCGCAAGTTGGCTGGCTCGTTGTGCAGGCCGCGACGCTGCAACTCAATATCGACGACATGAGGAGACTGGGCGGCGCACCAATACAGGGGACGGGCTAAGACTTCGCAGGCCAGGCATCGCAGACGCATGCAACGCTCCCGATCTCGAGATCTTCTCGCGCAAACTGCCAGGGGGAAAGCGCGTCCCTTGACGGAACGCACTTCATTATAAGGGGGGGAAGCGGGCTTGTCAACGCGCACGTTCCCGATTTCGGGGGCGGTCGATCTGCCTGGTAGTCCATTGCCCGGGGCTGGATCGGCATGGTCCTGGCGACGGCGAGGCGGGACATCTGTGAATCGAGGCAATGATTTCATTGACAATGAAAATATTTCGATGTATTATTGCGCTATGAATGATAACAATTGGATGAGCAGATGGTCCAAAGACCAGGTACGGGCCATGCTGCTGGAACAGTTCCACACCTTTTGGCGCCGCGACACCGGCATCGAACGGATCCAGTTGGCCGAGCTGATGCGTGCGGCGCCACTGCCCCATGCCGTCATCATCTCTGGGCTGCGCCGGGTCGGCAAATCCACCTTGTTAGCGCAACTGGCCCACCGGCTGGGTGAGGACAAGTTCTACTACGTCAACTTCGAGGACGAGCGCTTCCTTGGCTTTGGGGCCGAGGACGCCAACGACCTGTACAGGTTGCTGGTCGAGCTGTTCGGTGAGCGCGGCGTCTTCGTGATCGACGAGATCCAGAACGTGCCTGGCTGGGAATGCTTCGTGCGCCGATTCATGGAGCTGGGGCTGAAGTTCTACATCACTGGCTCCAACGCGTCGCTGCTCAGCCGTGAGCTGGGGAGCCGGCTGACCGGACGTTACGTGCCGATCGAACTGTTCCCCTTCTCGTTCACCGAGTTCCTGCGCTTCCGCGGCTATGCGCTGCCTGACCTGGCTCGCCTGACCACGGTTGACGAGGCGCGTTTACAGAGTTATCTGAGCGAATATCTGCGGCTGGGCGGCATTCCGGAGCCGCTCAAGTACCCGGAATTGCCGCTGGCGCGCACGCTCTACGACGATGTGCTGTATCGGGACATCGCGACGCGCTATCGGATCGAGGAGGTGCGCGCGCTCAAGGAGCTGGCCTTCTATCTGATGAGCAACCCGTCGAGCCTGGTATCGTTCAACAAACTTAAGGAACAGCTCCGGCTTGGCAGCGTCAATACCGTGAAGAACTACATTGAGCACCTGGAGAATAGTTGGCTGATCTTCACGACGAACGTCTACGATTTCTCGGTCAAGCGCCAGCAGGTCGCGCCCAAGAAGGTCTATGTGATCGATACTGGCCTGGCGAATGCGGTGGGCTTTGCGTTCTCGCCCAACACGGGGAAGCTGCTGGAGAACCTGGTCTTCCTGGCGCTGCGGCGGCGGACGCCAGAGATCTACTACTACACATCGCCGGGCGGATATGAGGTGGACTTCTATCTGCCGGAGGCCCGCGAGCTGATCCAGGTCAGCCAGGATCTGGCGCGGCCAGCCACCCGTGAGCGCGAGCTGCGCGCGTTGACCGACGCGCTGCGTGGCCTGGGCCTGACGCATGGGCTGATCCTGGCCGACGTCAACGCGGCGCCGATAGAGATAGAAGGCCTCACGCTCGAGGTTCGCTCCCTGGCCGAATGGCTGCTACAAATTTGATGAAGGGGCGACGTCGTCAGCCGTGCGAGAGGGTCCAACGCGCGATGCGCCGATGACTGGACGAGCGCGGCTAGTTGCGTTACACTGACGCGCCAGTTGATCGGAGGAGGCGATCTTTGTCTCTTTTGCTGGGAATCGATACAGGTGGCACCTACACCGACGCCGTCATCCTGGAGCGTGAGAGCGGGCGCGTGCTCACGTCCGCCAAGGCGCTGACGACGCACGACGAGCTGAGCCGCGGGGTCGATGCGGCGATCTCCGCCTTGCGCGGGGTGGACCTCACGCAGGTGCGGCTGGTTGGGCTTTCCACGACGCTGGCGACCAACGCCCTGGTCGAAGGCCGCGGCGGACGCGCGGGATTGATCCTCATCGGTTACGACCCGGCGATGATCGAGCGTTGGGGATGGCAGCGCGAGCTGGTGACGGATCAGGTGGTCTTTGTGGACGGCGGCCACGACCTCAACGGCCGCGCGGCGCGGCCCCTGGATGTGGCGGCCGTCGAGGAGGCGGTGCGCCGTTATCGGGGGCAGGTCGACGCCTGGGCGATCTCGGGCTATTTCAGCGTGCGCAACCCCGAACACGAGCTGCAAGCCCGCGAGGCCGTGCGCGCGCTGTGTGATCTCCCCATCACCTGCGCCCACGAGCTGACCGGCGAGCTGAACGCGATCCGGCGCGCGACGACGGTGGCGCTCAACGCTCGCCTGATCCCCCTGATCCAGCGCCTGATCCAGGCTGTGCAACGCAGCCTGGCGCGCCATCGCATCGCCGCCACCCTCATGATCGTGCGCGGCGACGGCGCGTTGTTGCGTTCGACCGTGGCGTTGGAACATCCAGTGGAGACGATCCTTTCCGGCCCGGCGGCCAGCATCGTCGGCGCCCATGCGCTCACCGGCCTGGACGATGCTATCGTCGTCGATATGGGGGGGACCACGACCGACATCGCCGTGCTCGTCGGCGGCCGGCCGGCGGTGCGCGCGGAGGGGGCGCAGGTGGGCGGCTGGCGCACGCTGGTGCGCGCCGTCGACGCCCAGACGAGCGGGCTGGGCGGCGATAGCCACATTCGGCTGGCTGGTGGGCGCATGCAGATCGGCCCCCAGCGCGCGATCCCGCTCTCGATGGCGGCCGCGCTGTACCCGGACATCACCCCCGAACTGGAGCGGAACCTGCGCCTCGGCCGCCTCCATAACGCCAACTTCGATCTGCTCGTCCTGGTCGATCCGGATCAGAATTGGGAGTTGACCGAGACGGAACGGCGGATCGTGGAAGCTCTGCGCGATGGGCCGGCGACGATCGACCAACTGGCCCGGATCAACTCGCGCGCGCCTCTCTATCTGAACCAGCCGAACCGTCTGGAGCGTCACGGCGTCATCCGACGCGCGGGCTTCACCCCTACGGACGCGCTGCATGTCGAGGGCAGCTATCGGGCGTGGGATGCGGATGTCGCGCGGCGGGCGGCGGCCGCGTTGGGCGGCCAGATGGGGGTGTCGGCAGTGGAGGTGGGCCAGCTCGTGCGCGAGAACGTGGTGCGCAAGCTGGCGCTGGCGATCCTCAACCGCGTCTCCTCGCTCCATGGCGGGCCGAGCGACCTCAGCGCGGAGCCAGGGGCGCGCCTGCTCATTGAGCACGCGCTGGGCGGCGGCGAGTTGCCGGATCTCGACATCGGCCTGCGGCTGCGGCGCCCATTGGTGGCGTTGGGCGCGCCAGCTCCCGCCTACTTCGACGAGGTGGCCGCGCGCCTGGGGGCGGACCTGGTGCTGCCCGAACATGTGGGGGTCGCCAACGCGGTGGGGGCGGTCTCCGGCAGCGTCATGCACGTGTGCGAGATGCACGTCGCCGCCGAGTACGACGTGACCGGCATCACGGGGTACACGCTGCATTCGACGGTGGGCCTGTGGCGCTTCGATCAGTTGCCCGACGCCCTCGAGTTCGCGCGGGCGCGCGGGCGCGCGGCGGCAATCGCGGGCGCGCAGGCTGCGGGCGCCACAGAGATCCAGGTGCAGGAGGAGGTGCGTGACGAGCAGGCGATCTCAGCGCTGGGCGGCGACGCGCTCTACCTGGGGACGCATCTGCGCTTCACCGCCGCTGGACGACCTGACTTCGACGGCGCGTTGGCTGGATTGAAGGAACACGGGGCCGCGACCATAGCATCTGACAGGAGCTGACAGTGGATTTTCTGGTCATCGGGAACATCACCAAAGATCTGCAGCCGGATGGCTTCACCTTGGGGGGGACGGCCACCTACGCGGCGCTGACCGCGCAGCGGATGGGACGCCGAGCGGCCATCCTCACGCGCGCGGAGGCGTTCGTGGCGGAGAACGGCCTCTATACCGGCATCGATGTGGCCGTCTTGCCCTCGGCGCGCACCACCACCTTTCAGAACATCTACCAGGATGGGCATCGCATCCAGTATGTCAGCGACGTGGCCGCGCCGATCATGGCCGATGATGTTCCGCCGACGTGGCGCCAGGCCCCGATCGTGTTGCTCGGCCCGATCGCCCAGGAAGTGGATCGCAGCGTGGCAGACCTCTTCGCCGCTTCGCTGGTCGGCGTCGTGCCGCAGGGGTGGCTGCGTCAGTGGGACGCGACCGGCCGCGTGCGCGCGAAGTGTTGGGACGATCCCGAGCCGATCCTGCGCCGCGCGCGCGTCCTGGTCCTCAGCGAAGAGGATCTGGGAGGAGACTGCTCGCCTCTCAATGAGTATGTGCAATTGACGGAGATCTTGGTCCTGACAGCAGCGGCGCGCGGTTGCACTGTATACTGGCGAGGACAGGCCCATCCGATCCCGCCCCGGCCCGCCCATGAGGTGGATCCGACCGGCGCCGGCGATGTCTTTACGGCGGCGTTTCTCATCCGCCTTCAGGAGACCGGAGACCCTCTGGCCTCCGCTCGCTTCGCCAATGTCGTCGCTTCGTTTTCTGTCGAGGCTCGCGGCGTCGCTGGCATCCCCCGGCGCGCGACCGTCGAGGCCTGGCTCGCCGAACACTCGGAATGACCACCGTCTACGCGTTCGCCAACCAGAAGGGGGGCGTGGGCAAGACCACGACCGCGGTCAACGTCGCCGCCTACCTGGCGGCGGCTGGCCATCGCGTCCTGCTCGTCGACATCGATCCTCAGGCCAACGCCACCAGCAGCATCGGCGTCACCGTCGCTGCGGGGGCGCGTTCGATCTACGACGTCCTGGTTGGCGGCGCGGCGTTATCCGACGTCATCCTATCCACGAAGCGCCCACGCCTGGCCCTGGCGCCGGCCGCGCCAGCGTTGGCCGGCGCGGAGGTCGAGCTGGTCGATCTGGATGGGCGCGAGCGGCGTCTGGCGCAGGCGTTGCCGGGCGTGACTCCCTGGTACGACTTCATCTTGATCGATAGCCCTCCCAGCCTGGGGCTGCTGACCGTCAATGGATTGACTGCGGCTCAAGATGGAGTGATCATCCCGGTCCAGTGTGAGTATCTGGCGTTGGAAGGATTGACGCGCCTGCTGCAGACGATCCAACTGGTGCGCGAGCGTCTCAACCCTGCTCTGCGCGTGGCTGGCGTGGTGTTGACGATGTATGACGCCCGCACCAATCTCTCGCAGCAGGTGGTGGACGAGGTGCGTCGCCACTTTCCCCATCAGGTCTTTGCGACGGTGATCCCGCGCAACGTGCGCCTGGGCGAGGCGCCCAGCTATGGCGAGCCGATCCTGACCTACGCCCCCGCGTCGGCGGGGGCGATCGCATACGCGGCGTTGGCGCAGGAGATCGCCGCGCGGGCAGCGGCGAGCAGACTCGCGTCGACGGCGGCTGGGGCGTCGCTGGCTGCCCATCCTGTTTGTGGGCGCGCGAGCGGCGACGAATCGTGAGATCCCTGCGGCGGTAGTCATTTTCTTGTCTGGAGGTGCGCGATGACCGTCGTCAAACGCGGGCTGGGCCGCGGCCTGGGCGCTCTGATCGAGGCGGCCGCCGCCGGCCCCACGGAAGGCATCCAGCAGGTGCCGATCGACGCGATCGGCCCCAACCCGCGCCAGCCGCGTCACATGGTGCGCGCCGACGACCTGGCCGAGCTGGCCGCCTCGCTGCGTGAGCATGGGTTGATCCAGCCGCTGATCGTGACGCGCGCGCCCCTGGGGGCGGACGTGACGTACACGTTGATCGCGGGCGAGCGTCGCTGGCGGGCGGCCCGCCTGGCTGGCCTGACGGAGGTGCCGGTCATCGTGCGTGAGGCGACGCCGCAGGGGATGCTGGAGCTGGCGCTGGTGGAGAACCTGCAGCGCGCCGATCTCAACCCGCTCGAGGAGGCGGCGGCCTATCGCGCGTTGATGGACGAGTTTGGGCTGACGCAGGAACAGGTGGCCGCGCGCGTCGGCAAGAGCCGCGCCGCCGTGGCCAATTCGGTGCGCCTCCTCAACCTGGCGCAGCCGGTGAAAGAGGCGTTGAGCAGCGACCAGATCAGCGAAGGCCATGCGCGCGCCCTCCTGGGCTTGCCGGATGAGCCTGCCCAGGTTGCGGCGTTGGATCTGGTCGTGCGCCGCGGTTATTCGGTGCGCCAGACGGAGGAGCTGGTGCGGCGCATGACGGCGGCTGCCCATGCTGCGGAAGAGATCGGCGCCGAGGATGACCCCTGGCAGCAGGAGACGCGCGCGCTGGAGCAGCAGTTACGCGACGCGCTGGGCACAAAGGTCACCCTGTCGCGCTCGCGGCAGGGAGGCCGCCTGGTCGTGTACTTTTATTCCGAGGAAGAGTTACAGGCCCTCTACGAGCGCATGGTCGGCGGCAGATGATCTCACGCCAGGGGCGCCAGCGTCACGACGAGCGGCTGTTCAGGAGGGATGCGGTTGATCGCGCCGTCGCCGTGGGTAGCCTGAACCTGGATCCATAGCCGCGCGCCCAAGGCGACGCCCAGGCGCGCCAGGGGGATCGCCGTCTCGATCAGGTGATCGCCCAAAGCCGTGGCCAGCGCCTCTCCGTCGAGCGTCGCCGTCGTCCAGCCGGGCCGACGTTCCCAGTGGTGTCTGGCGCCGTCTTCTCCCGCAATCCATCCCTCCAGATGGATGCTCTCCAGCCCTTCGAAGCTCTCCAGACGCAGGTAGATGGCGTTGGCGTCATACGCGACCCGCAGCGCGCGCAGCCCGCGCCCGGCCGCCTGCATTGCTCCCGAGGAGATGATCGCGTGAGCGACCAGCGCCCCCTGCCACTCGCGCGTCGGGTCGCGATCGGCCCGCAATTGGGGGGTCAGATAGCGGCTCTGGGCATTCACCTGGTCCAGCCGTTGTCCATCATGGATGAGAGGTTCGAGCAGCGATTCGGGCGCAGGTTGGCCGAATACGCGATAGACGTTCGCCAGATGGCCGCGGAAGAGGGCGTCGAAGAGGGCGTCCTGATCTGAATTGTTGCGCGTCGAATACCACCAAAACCAATCGCTGCCCTCGGCCGAGCGTATGGCCGCCCATGCCTGCTGGCGGGCCGCCGCGGGCAGGTCGGGATGCGTCGCTTCGTAGTCCACCAACCAGGCGCGCGTGTCGCGCAGGAGCGACCACGCCCGCAGGTGATTCGGATCGCCGATCCAGGTGGTCAGATCGCCGTTGATCCAGGAGCCGGTGGCGATGCGCGCCAGCGTGCCGCGCGGCGGGTTCATCTCCAGATAGTCGCTGACCGTCACCGTCTGCAGGTCGCGGCCCTGGGCCAGGCGCCGGTAGAGGCTGTTCAGGAAGACATCGCCGTTGTGCTCATAGCCTTCCCAGCAGTTTTCGCCATCCAGGATGATCGAGACCAGGTAGGGGCGTTCCTCATCGGCCAGGCGGCGCTGGATGATCTGCAGACGCACGATCAGGTCCTCGGCGGCTTGCTCGCCGGGGATATGCTGATAGACGAAGCCAATGCGATCGGAGAGCGCGTTGTCGCGGAAGATCATCACCGGTCCGGGGCGGTTATCGACTATCACGAAGTACGGCTGGTAGAGGGCGCGTGGGTTGGTCACGGCGTCCTGGCTGTCGCGCTGAAAGCTGCGGCCCAGACAACGGCCCAGGATGGCTTCATCGGAGGCCAGCCAGCGGAAACCGGCGGCGTCGGCCAGGCTGATCGCCTCCTGGGAGACGGCCCCTTCGGAAGGCCAGAGGCCGACCGGCGGGCGTCCGAAAGCGCGCGCGTGTGCCTCGCGCGCCAGCCGCAGGTGCGCGAGCGCATCCTCTGGCGCCTGGAAAGGGGGCTGAGGCGTCGATAGCCCTGGCGTCGCGCGCTGCGCGTGATCGGTGTTGATCAGCAGCGGCAGGATGGGATGGGCATAGGGGGAGGTTAACAGCTCGATCTGGCCGCGCTCAGCCAGTTGACGATACAGGGGGATGACCTGAGCGCACATCGCGCGATGGCGGGCTGCGATCAGCTCGAGGTCCTCGATGGTGAAACCGCGCCCTTTGTCCACCAGCCGGCTCAGGTCCGCGTCCTGTTCCAGGCAGTTGGGGTCCGTCCACACGAGCTGGAACCAGGCGAGGAGGTCGCGGTACTCCTGATCGCTGAAGTGCGCGAGATCCTGTAACGCCGCCGGGCGCCTCTGCAGCAGCGCCCAATAGGGCGGATAGCGGCGAATGACGTTGTCCCAGTGGGCGCTGAAGCAGACGTTGAGGATGTAGGCGCGCTCCTCCTCGGTCCAGGTCGGCTGGTGGCTGAGGCGCATGATGCGGTCCTCGGCGTGGCCCTGGGCGTAGGCCTGAAGCTCGTCGAGGAGGACCGGCGTGAAGTTGAACATCACCCGCACGTTGGGATGGCGTTCGAGCACCTGGGCCATATGCAGGTAGTCTTTGGCGGCGTGCAAGCGCACCCACGGCAAGTTGAGGGCGCCGGTCGTGGGATCCCGGTAGTCGGGCTGGTGCATGTGCCAGATGAGGGCGACGTAGAGCGGATGTCTCACGGAGGCTATTCCCGGCTGCGCAGGTGAGGGAACAGGATCACGTCGCGGATCGAGGACTGATCGGTGAAGAGCATCGTCAGGCGATCGACCCCCATGCCGAAGCCGCCGTTAGGCGGCATACCGTACCGCTGCGCGAGCAGATAGTCCTCGTCGAGGGGATGCGCTTCCTCGTCGCCTGGCGCGTAGAGGCGGCCCATCTCCAGGAAGCGCTGTTCCTGATCGAGGGGATCGTTCAGCTCGGTGAAGGCGTTGCCCATCTCCATGCCAGCGATGAAGAACTCGAAGCGTTCGACGTGCGTCGGATCGTCGGCCTTCTTCTTGGCCAGCGGGGAGATATCGCGCGGATAATCGATCACGAAGGTCGGCTGGATGAGATGAGGCTCAGCGTAAGCGCTCAATAAGTGATCGATCAGCTTGCCCCAGGTGGCGCGGGCGGGAAGAGGCTCGCCGCGCGCCTGAAGGGCCGCGGCCAGCGTTTCAGCGGTCGGATAGTCCATATAGTCGATGCCGCTGTGCTCGCGGATGATCTCGCGCATCGTGACGCGCCGCCAGGGCGGCGCCAGCTCGATGGTATGGCCCTGATAGGTGATGCGCGTCGTCCCCAGCACCTGTTGCGCCACCGTCGAGATCATCTCCTCGGTCAGCGCCATCACCTGCTCGTAGTCGGCGTAGGCCCAATAATACTCGAGCTGGGTGAACTCGGGGTTATGCTTGAAGGAGACCCCCTCGTTGCGGAAGTCGCGACCGATCTCGTAGACGCGCTCGTAGCCGCCGACGAGCAGGCGCTTGAGGTACAGCTCGAACGAGATGCGCAGATAGAGGTCCTGGTCGAGCTGATTGTGATGGGTGATGAAGGGGCGCGCGGCGGCGCCGCCGTAGATCGGCTGGAGGATGGGAGTTTCGACCTCGAGGAAGCCGCGGTCGTCGAGGAAACGGCGCAGCGCCTGGACGATGCGCGCGCGCGTGATGAACACCTGGCGCACTTCGGGATTGACCATGAGGTCGACATAGCGATGGCGATAGCGCGTCTCCACATCGCGCAGGCCGTGCCATTTATCGGGCAGGGGGAGGAGGGTCTTGGCCAGCAGGCGGATCGTCTCGGCGCGCACGGTGATCTCGCCCGTATGGGTGCGGAAGAGCGTCCCCCTGACCTCGACGAAATCGCCCAGGTCGAGGCTGCGCCGAAAGAAATCGTAAGCGGCCTCTCCTACCGCGTCCTGGCGCACATAGATCTGGATGCGGCCGGTGCCGTCTTCGATGTGGGCGAAGGAAGCCTTGCCCATGATGCGCACCGCGACCAGGCGGCCGACCACCGTGAGCGGGCGGTCGTCGGCGGGAGGGTCCGCGGCGCCAGCGGCCAGGGCAGCGGCGGCGGTATGGGTCCGTCGGGCGCGCGGTGGGTACGGGTCGATGCCAGCCTGGCGCAGCGCCTCCAGCTTCTGGCGACGGACGACCTCCTGTTCGGTGAGCGGTTCCGGCATGGCAAGCTCCTATGTATGACAACACAACGCGACCCGACCTCGGGTCGCGTCAGCAACCAACGAACGCCAAAGAGCGCGAAAAGCTGCCTCTCAGGCTGGCCGATCACATGCCGGCGCCGATGGAGAGGCTGTCCGGATCGCGCGACTCCTTGAGCGTGTTGGGACGAGCACCAGATCCAGCGCGGTAGGGGGTCGGCTCAACTTTCACTCGATGGCCACCAGCTCGAAGTGGACCGGGCCGCCAGGGGCCTGCACGACGATGCGGTCGCCGCGGTGGCGTCCGATCAGCTCCTTGCCTAAGGGAGAGACGTTGCTGATCTTATTGTTGAGCGGGTCGGCCTCGGCTGAGCCGACGATATAATAGGTCTCGATCTCGTCCTTGCCGATCTCTCGGATCGACACCCGGGAGCCGAGGCGCACTTCGTCGTTGGCGACGGTTTCCTGGATAACGACGGCGTTCTGCAACATGGCTTCGAGCGTCAGGATCCGTCCTTCCACGAACGCCTGTTCGCGTTTGGCCTCATCGTAGCCAGCGTTCTCGGACACATCTCCGTCGGCCTTCGCGTCATGGATGCGCCTGGCGACCTCGGGGCGACGGACGTTGAGCAGAAAGTCGAGCTCCTCCTTCAACTTGCGCAGACCTTCTGGCGTCAGGTACACCTCATTATGATTGGCCATGCTGCCTCGCTTCTGGGGGTGCGCGTCGGAACAGTCACTAATGAAAATGGCTGGACGACCGCCGCCTTGCGGGGATCACCAGCACGGCGCGCATTATAACGCAGGTCGCCTGATTTGTAAAGGCGTCCAAAAAGCATCAAGGGCGCCCTTGCGGCGCCCTTGACGCTCAGCGGCTGTCTCGGATCGGGAAGTACACGGTGTACCGTTCGCTGCGAACCTCGTGCAGGGGGATGAATCGCAAGCCGCGCTCCTGATGGATCGCTCGATAGCTGGCCAGCCAGTAGTCCCATTCCCGCTCGTTGTCCGGTGCCAGGATCGTCTCCGGCGCCGCGCGATCCCCGTGTAACATCCGCTCCTCGTCGCATAGTCCCGCCAACACCACGGGGCCATCCATGAACGCCGCCGTGTCGGGCCGATCGGGCAAGGCGCAGGTGGTCAGTCGTTTGGGCAATTCCACGCGGACCGTGTCCTGCCCCCACGTGCGACGGAGGCTGACAAAGCTCGATGGCGCGGCCGTTACGTTGACAGGCGCGCCGTTCACCGTGATCGTCGGCTCGCCGCTCAGCCACCAGGGAAGCCGAATCTTCAGCGTGAACTCGCTGGGCTGCGCGCAGGCGACGGCGAGCTGGAGGGTCAGGCTGCGCGGCCGCCGGACCTCGGAAATGCGGGCGTCGAGCGTCTGCGTGACCGTCACCGGGACCCCAGCGCGCTCCCAGGTCAGCCTGGTGGGAAGATACTGGCACACGACCAGGCCGTCTGTGTCCTCGAAGTAGACGCTGCCGGTATAGAACGAGGCATGGGCCTGCACCAGCGTGCCATGACAGCACCAGAAATCGTCGGTGGGCGTGCCCCAGCGTTTGATCGCGCCTGCCTGCAAGGGCAAGAAATAGGCGACCATCCCCGTCTCCGGATGCTGTTGGGCGAGGATCCCGTTGTGCAGATTGCGCTCCCAATAGTCGGCGTAGGACACATCGCCGGTCCAGCGCAGCAGATATTCGGCCAGCCGCATCATGTTGTAGACGACGCAGTGTTCCTGGTTCTTGTCGCCCAGGCGGGCCGAAAGCTCGTTGGGAGGCGTCCACACTTCTCCGCAGGTCTGGCCGCCCGTGCAGTAGAACCCGCGCTTGACGACGGCCTGACGCCAGTAGGCCTCGACGATGTCACGCCAGCGCCGTTCGCCGGTGACCTCCCATGCGCGCGCCGCGCCCTGCGCCTCGGGGATGGTCGTGTTGGCGTGCTTGTTGGTCAGGACATCCTCGCCTGCCAGCAGCCGATCGAAGAGGCGCGGGCGGTCGTAGCGATGGATGAGATCGAGGTGTTCCTCTTTGCCGGTGATGGCGTAGAGGTTGGCCCATACCTCCAGCATCCCGCCCGTCTCGACGTCCAGGATATCGTCCATCTGCTGCCGTGTGAACTGGCCGGTCCAGCGGTGGAACCAGCGGGCCCACCGGACGAGGATATCCAGCGCCTGTTCGTTGCTTGCCAGCGCGAACATCTCGTAGAGGCCCATCAGGGTCTTGTGGATCGTGTAGTGGGGCGCCCATACTTGCTTCCCGCGGGCGATCCAATCCAGGTACTTCTCTGGGATCGGGCCGGCCCATTCCCCGCCGTTCTCCTGTTGACAACGGCCCAGCTCGGCGACGATGTAGTCGGCCTTGGCTTTGACCTCGGCGTCGCCGGTCGCTGCGTAGATGCGCGCCGCCGCCGACAGCCAGTGGCCCAGGAAGTGCCCGCGAAGCTGGCACGTGGGCGACTCCCAGCCCCAGTGGATGCCCTCGGGATGGCGCGGGGGACCCCACAGGCCCGCCTCTTGATAATAATTCTGCAGCAGGTTCTCGTTGCGCAGGCTCATCACGTAAGCGCGGTTCAGATCGAAGCGGCGCCGGAAGGGACCGGGAGACAGTTCGACGCGACCGAGCGGAAAAGCCTGGAAAGTTTCTGTCATAGGGTTACCCTCCAGTTCTGGATCAGCCCTTCAGCCCACTCATCACGATCCCCTGGACGAAGTACCGCTGCGCCAGGAAGAAGACCAGGATCACAGGCAGAACCATCGCCGTCGAGGCGGCCATCATCAGGTTCCAGCGCGGCGTGTACATGGCGCTGCGGAACGTGGCCAGCCCAATGGAGACGGTGAACTTCTCCGGCGAATTCAAGTACAGGAGCGGGCCAATGAAATCGTTCCAGCCGCCCAGAAAGGTGAAGATGGCCACGGTGGTCAAAGCAGGCTTGGCCAGCGGCAACATGATGCGCGCATAGATGCCGAACTCACTGCAGCCGTCGATGCGCGCGGCATCCGCCAGCTCGGCGGGGATCGTCCGCAAGAACTGGCGCAGCAGGAAGATGTTGAAGGCGCCTCCCCCAAAGAACAGAGGCACCGTCAGCGGCAAGAACGTGTCGATCCACTGCAGCCGACTGAAGATCACAAAGATGGGCACCATCAGAGCGAAGTAGGGCACCATCATGGTGGCCATGACCACAGCGAACCAGAAGTCGCGGCCCGGGAACTGCATGCGCGCGAACCCATAGGCGCAGAAGGACGCCGACCAGAGGATCGCGATCTCGTTGAGGAGCACGATGATCAGGGTATTTTTGACGTAAAGATGGAACGGTTTATAGGTCAGGGCCTCGACGTAGTTCTCGAAGCGCACCGGATCGGGGATCCATTGGGGAGGAAACTGAAAGACCCGTTGCTCCAGCTTCAAGGAGCTGCTCACCAGCCAAAAGAACGGCAAGGCCATGATGAGCGCTCCGCCCAGCAACACGATCCAGACGAAGGCTCGCCACCATGCTTCGGCGTTGGTGATCCGCTTGAGGGCAGACAGGGTCGCCAGCGGTCGCCCCAGCGCGAGAGATTTGTCGGACGTGACCATCTGTAACCCTCCTAGCGAGCTTCCTCGTAATAGACCGCGCTGCCGATATACTTGAAGATGAGCAGGGTCAGCGCCAGGATGATGAAGAACAGCACCCACGCCAGCGTCGCGGCGTAGCCCATGTTGAGGTACTGGAACCCGTTTCGGTACAGATACAACACATAGAAGAGGGTTGCATTCTGCGGACCGCCGTTGGTCACCAGGTAGCCAGCCGTGAACACCTGGAAGGAGCCGATCACGCCCATGACCAGGTTGAAGAAGATCACCGGAGACATGAGAGGGATGGTAACGTGCACCAGCTTGGCCCATCGCCCGGCGCCGTCGATCTCTGCCGCTTCGTAGTAGGTGTCGGGGATGCCCTGTAAGCCGGCCAGATAGATCACCATGCTCCCGCCCAATCCCCACAGGCTCATCAGGATCAGCGCAGGCATGGCCCACTGCGGCTCCTGGAGCCAGCGGATCTTGGGAAGGCCCATGAAACGGAGCAAGACATTCAGCAGGCCGAATTCTGTGTTCAGGATCCAGACCCACAACACGGCGTTGGCCACGGCCGGGACGATGCTCGGCAGGTAGTACACGGTGCGGAAGAAGCTGATGCCCCGCACCTTCGTGTTCATGAGCAGGGCCAGCATGAAGCTCATCACCAATCCCAGGGGGACTGAAATGATGGTGTAATTGATGGTGACCTTCAAGGCCTGCACGAAGAGCCTGTCGCGGAAGAGCGTTCGTATGTTTTCCAGTCCAACGAACTTCGGCGGACTGATCATATTCCAGTCGGTGAAGGTCAGCCAGACAGCCGTCGATGCGGGGGCGAGGAACCAGAGCAAGAAACCGAGAATGAATGGAGAGATGAAGACGTAGCCCACCAGGGTGCGTTTACCAGCCAACGTTTGGGGTTGCAAGCGATCTAACCAACGGGTTGCCATACTCACGAGGGCCTCTCCTTATGTGATAGGGATGGCAGAAGGCGCCGCCCTCTGCCATCTAAAGGACCGAACTGTAGCGCCGTTTGTCCTCTCGCTTCAGGAAGCGATCAGTGAAGCCTCTCCGCCTGTTTGTTCTTAGGTTCCGCACGGTCTCCTGACCGTGCCCCTGGCTGGTCAGGAGACCAGCCAGAACCGTTTTTCGGATAGGCTCCTAGCCTTTGGCCGCCTCTTCCTGCAAGACCACGTTGGCTTCGGCTACTGCCGGCTTGAGCGCCTCTTCGGCGGTCTTCTCGCCGATCCAGATCGCGTCGAGCGCAGCGGTGACGATCGAAGACGCCCTGGCCCAGCCTGGTGGCATGTACAGGACGCGCCCGAACCGCGGCACGTATTCGGTGACGATCAGCTCGTAGCCCGGCGGGTGCACGCCTGGGGTGATCCAGCCCTTCAGCCCCTCTTCCGTCATCAAAGCGGTCTGGCTGGGCAGCCACAGGCCGATGCGGCAGAACTGGGCCTGATACCACTGGCTGGAGAGGAAGGCCAACCATTTCCAGGCGGCCTCAGGTTCTTTCGTCGCGGCCAGGACGGAATGAAGATGTGCTTGCAAGTCGGTGGCAGGCTGCTTCATCTTCGGCAGCACAGCGGTGCCCAAGTTGGCTTGAATCTTGTGCATCCAGGCCAGCGCCCATGAGCCATCCACCGCCATCGCCAGCTTGCGATTCTCCAGCATCTGCGTGTTGCTCATCCCCAGCTCGTCGAAGACGCTGGATTGGGGCATCACGCGATGGACCAGCATCAGATCGGCGATGCGCTGGAGGGCTTCTGTCGCCGCCGGCTGATCGATCACCAGCAGGCGGGTCTCCATGTCGATCCACTGGCCTTCGTTGGATTGGATCGCCGCATGGAGTGGAATCCACCAGGTTGGCCAGTGAACTCCCCATTGGTTGACGTTCTCGGGGTCGAAGCCGTCCTGGCCAGGATGTTTGCCATTGGCGTCCACCGTCAGTTGACGCGCCACCTCCAGGAAATGGTCCCACTCCCAGGCCTCATCGGGGTCGTTGCTGGGCGGCTCGATGCCAGCCTCCGCGAAGATGTCGGCGTTGTAGTAGATGTGCGGCGCTACCCAACACGAGCCGATGCCATACCATCGCCCGTTGCGCGTGCACCGTTGTTCCTCCTGAGGCTGGATGAAATAATCGGGCGCGCCCAGGACGGGGTCGTTTTTGAGCATGTCCGTGATGTCCAACAGCATGCCGTCGCGGGCGAAGGTCTGGAAGATGTCGCTGCCGATGAACGCCGTGTCCGGTGGGGTGCCCGCGGCTACGTTGGCCAGGAGCTTTTCCGTGTAGTTTTCCGGCGTGTGCAGCCAGGTCACCTTGATCCCGGGGTTTTCCTGCTGGAACTTCTCGATGCCAGCGCGAATCCCCTGATCCTCCTCGGGACCTCCCCAGCCCATGAAGCTGATCGTGATCTCTTTGGCTGCGGCAGGGGCCTCTTCCTTGGGAGCTGCGGGCTGGGGCGCCGCCGGCGGGGCGCAGGCAGCCAGCGTCATGGCTGCCAGAGACGCGCTGCTCAGCCGCAAAAACTCTCTTCGCGACACTCGGTAAGTAGCCATGAAAGCTTGCCTCCTTTCAGGTCCTGATACGATGAGACAAGTCGCCTGGCCAGGGCTTGCGAGCGCTGTCCACCTCCTGGAGAGCCAGAAGGTCGCTCTCCTGTCGGTCTAGGAGCGAAAATGAGAAGGAGAGGATGGCCATCCACGAATCACACACACGAATCCACGAATCAACCGGCCCGCGTCAGCGTGCTCTCATACGTGATCATGGTCATTCGTGGATTCGTGGCCAGAATTCGTGGACGGCAAGCCTTACAACGCCTCATGCGCGGTCTCCTGACCGCGCCCCTGGCTGGTCAGGAGACCAGCCGGAACCGTTTTTCGGATAGACTCTGAGCAAGAGCGGTTGTCACAGCCGAGAGGGTGATATACAATTCGATTATAACTTGAGGTTGGCCGTATCTCTGGGGATCCTGTGTCACAAATGTGCCAAACTTTCCCTCAACGAACCGCGGGGCCCCAGCCCTCTTCGTGTCTGACGTTTGGGTTGCCGAGAGAGCCGTTTCGCCCATGCTGAACACTACAATGCTGGAGTCGTCGCCCGAGCTAACTCAGTTGGTGCGCAGCGCCCTGGCCTATCTATACGATTACGCGTATCTACAAAATCATCCGCTGGCTTTTATCCTGGATGTGGACCATGACCTCGATCAGGTGACCCGGGCGCAGAAAGTGCGGCGCGTGCTCCTGGACTGCATCGAAGCCCTGCGTCCGCAGGGACAGGGGGAGACTCTGGCGAGCGCCGCTCGCGCCTATGCCATCCTGACCTATCGTTATGTGGATGGCCTCTCCATGGAGGAGATCGAGGAGAAATTGGCCCTCAGCCGGCGGCAGGTCTATCGCGAGCACGCCAAAGGCGTGGAAGCCGTCGCCAGCGTGTTGTGGGACAGGATTCGGGAGAAACAGGGGCGCGCCCTTCTTGCCGCGGCTGGGCCTGCGGCCGCGGGCGGCGCGTCCGACGACCGGCTCAAGGCGGCCCAGGCGGAGGTCGCACGCCTCCGCGCAACCGTCCATATCGAGCCGCTCAACCCGCGCGAGGTCCTGGAGGGGGTTCTCGCGCTCCTAAGCCCGCGCATCCAACAACGTGAGATTCAGCTCCATGCTCCCACTCAACCCTGGCCCACCGTGATCGCAGATCGGGTCCTGTTGCGCCAGGCCTTCCTCAATGTCCTGAGCTATGCCATCGATTCTGTGTCCCAGAAGGCGTTAACGATTGCCGGGGCCCCTGGGGAGCAGGGGCTGGTCATGGAGATCTGCGAGCCGCCTGAAGCGAACGTTGCCCCCGCGCCTCCTCCCATCAAACGAGGCAGGGTCGGCTGGCTCGTCGCGCAGGCGCTGCTCGAAGCGCAAGGAGGCCGCCTGGAGATCCTGGAGGGCGGCCGGTCCTTCCGCGCGCGCATCTTCCTGCCCACCGCCGAACGGCCTACCATCCTGGTCGTGGATGATAACGCTGGGCTGGTGGCGCTGTTTCAGCGCTATCTGGGGGGACATGACGTCTACGTCGTGGGGGCTACCAGCGGAGAACAGGCCCTGCTTTTGGCCAAAGAACTGCAGCCGCGGGTGATCACGCTCGATGTGATGATGCCCCATGAGGATGGATGGGAGATCCTGCAGAAGCTTGAAAGCGCTCCCGACACCCGACATATCCCCGTCATCATCTGTTCTGTGCTCAACGAACGCGAGCTGGCCCTTGCCATGGGCGCCAGCGACTACCTCGTCAAGCCCATCAGCCAGATGGAGCTGCTGGCGACGCTGCGACGCTGGTTGGGAGTGCTGCGGCCGGCCGGATGACCGCAGAAAGCATCGCCTGCAACACCTGCAACACTTCCGTGAGCGAAAGGCCGCCCTCCTTCTCCAAACGCACCCCGCCCACCATCGGCGCCGTTTCCTGCTCTATCCCTCGCACCGAGACGATGATCACAGAAGTGCACGCCATCTCCGGATCGTGGGCCAGGTTGTCCAGAAACGCGTAGCCGTTCATCTGAGGCATCAGCAGATCGAGCAAGATCACGTCGGGGCGCTGGGCGCGCGCGATGGCCAGCCCTTCCTCGCCGCCAAACGCCTCCAGCACCCGTAGCGCCGGATCGCCCGCCTTGAGCATGCGCGCCAACAGGCGGACGACGTGCGGGTCGTCATCGACGATCAGCACACTCTGCACCGGGCGAGCCAGGCGGCGGAGCGCGTCCCACAGATCCTCGCGCGTGACGGGTTTGGGCAGATAATCGACGGCCCCTGCCAGAAGCCCCAGACGACGCATGCTGGGCAGCGGGCAGGTGATCAGCGGCGCGTGCGCCGGCAGGGGCAGCGGCGGCGAGCCTGCCCAACGCTCGGCCCAGGCCGTGTCCATGACCACCGCCTCTGGCGCCAGCTCCTCGATCGCTTGATGGGCCAGCTCTACCGTATCCGCCAGCACGAATTCATACCCTTCCACGTGCCGACGCAGTAAAGGGATCGAGCGAGGGTCGTCATGCAGCACCAGCACCAGCGGCTGCTCGTGAGGCGCTCGCAGCCAGGGGGTCGCCTGCAGGGGAGAGACCGGCGCCTCTGGCCCTTCCTGGGGCACAGGCAGGGAGAAGCTCACCGTTGTCCCTTTTCCCACCTCGCTTTCGATCCACATCCTGCCGCCGTGCAGCTCGACGAACTTCTTGCTCACAGCCAGTCCCAGCCCGCTCCCCTCGCGAACGTGGTCCTCGTCCAGTTGGCTGAAAGCCTCGAAGGCCTTCGCTAGACGGTCGGGGGGGATGCCGCGTCCGCTGTCCTCTACGGTGAGGATCACCTCCCCCGGCGCGCGACGCGCACACACACGGATCCAGCCTCGATCGGTGAAGCGGGTGGCGTTGGTCAGCAGGTTCAAGAGCACCTGGCGGATGCGCGTGCGATCGAAGCGCAACAGCGGCAGGGCCTCGGGCAATTCCAGGGCGAGTCGCAGTCCTCGCGCCTCGGCCAGGCCGCGCACCATCTCCGTGGCCTCGCGTACTACCTCGGCCAGGTCGGCTGGCTCCTTGGCCAGGGGGAGGCGCCCGGCCTCGATCCGCGAGAGGTCCAGCACGTCGCTGATCAGATCTGATAGATGGCGAGCGCTGCGGTAGATCGCCATCACGTCGCCGCGATACTCCCGCGGCAACGATACGCCGCCGTAGCTCTCGGGAGCCGTGGCCATCATCTCGCTGAAGCCGACGATCAGGTTGAGCGGCGTGCGCAGCTCGTGGCTGACGTTGGCCACGAATTCGGCTTTGAAGCGGTACGCTTTCTCGGCGGCCTCGCGGGCGAAGATCAGGGCCTCGTTGGCGCGCTCCAGGCGCACATACGCCTCATCCAGGGTCTTCATCACCCGCCGAAGCTCCGCTCGCTGCTGGCGCGCCTCCTCGGCCTTGCTCTGAGCCTCTCGCGTCATGCTGAGCATCCACTCCAGAGCGGTGAAGAGCCGACGCGCGCTGAGCCAGGAAGCCAGGGCCGTCAGCAGGATCAGCGCGACGGGCGAAACCAGCTCCCACGACCAGGGGCCGCGTCGCCCGGCCACAGCCAGGGCCATCACGACGCTGAGCAACGCTGTCCCCCAGGTGATCCTGGGATTCGTCAGGATGGCCGCAATGACCACGATGGGCATGTACAGGAAGTAAGCTGGGCGCCCCTGCGAACAGGAGACGATCACCGTGACCACCCCTATCAATCCCAGCAGATAGACCACGACCGCCAGCGTGGGGAATCCTCGATGCAACCAGTAGCTGATGGCTCCCACGCTGATAGCCAGGGCCAGGGCGAGGTAGGCAAAGGGGATCAGGGGAGCCATGAAGAGGATCACGAATCCCACCCACGCCCACACGAGGGCCCCTGTCACTGGCAGGAGAAGCCGCAGGGAATCTCTGGTTAGATCATCCAGCACCTGCGCAGCTTCCGACGACTTCGTAGCCAGAGAGATGCTCGCAGACATAGTCCACCCCACATGCTTGCCATCGCCCATCACCAGTCATCGTCGCCATTCAAGCCTGGCTCGCGGTCACTGACCGATTTCGATCTCTGTCAGCAGGATCGCGTCTCCCGAGGGCTGTCCCTGCCGATCGAAGGTGGGCAGCCGCGAGAAGTCTGCCTCGCGATACATGCCCGTGAGCAGCCGATAGCGGCCAGGGGGCGCGTCGACGGGGATCGCGATCCGATAGACATCGACGATCACCTCGCCGGCAGCCCATCCCGATGTCGGCTGGCGGCCATCGGCTGGATAGCCGTCGCGCTGCGCAGCGATCTGGCCATCGGACGCGACCAGGTGGTTGAACACTTTGAAGCTCTCCGCGACGCCAGCCAGGGCCTGCCAGTAGAGGGTGAGGGTCAACTCATCGCCCGGGTTAGGCGTCGCGGGCGCCAGGTCGTAGCCGAGCAGGCGAATGCCCTCGCCGAGGCGCGCGTCGAGGCGATGGGTCATCGACGGGATCGCGGTGTTGATCGCACGCGCGTGCAGCTCGAGCGACCCCAAACGCCGGGGGCGACCGAGCCAGCCGCCATCGGGGGCGCGCACCCCCACTTCCAGATCATAACGCCCCGCCGCGACGGCGCCCGTGACCAGAAGCGCGGCATGGTCGATCACGACCTCGCCCGGCAGCCAGGACGAGGTGGGATGCAGTCCATCCGCTGGCGTGTACGCCGTCTCGGCCGCTGCCTGGCCATCGCGACCCATCAGGCGCACGACGATCTGGTAGTCGGCGCTCGGCTGGCGGATGGCCTGCCAGAGGAAGTCGAAGGTGAGCGTGGCCCCGGGGACGATCGGTCCTGACGGCCAGGCCGCGCGCGCCAGCCGCAACTGGCCGCCGAAATCGTAGCCGAGCGCCTGGCCGATCGCTGGCCACGCCGCGCGCGGCCAGGCGGTCGGCCGCGTCACCTCGACCGATCCCAGGCGAGCGCGGTCTCCCGACTCTGCCCCCGCGATGGGCAAGGGCGCGCCGTTGGCGGGATCGTAGACGGTCGCTTCGAGGGTGTAGACCCCGGGCGGCGTCCCCAGGGGCACAGACAGACGCAACGGCTGCGCCATGATCTCCCCCTGCGCCCAGCGGCTGGTAGGGTAGAGCGGCGCGCCGGGCGGCTCATCGTGCTGGGCCAGACGCCGGCCGTGGCTGTTGTAGAGGCCGACCGAGACGCTGTAATCGATCGCCGCCGACGAGCCGGGCGCGGCCTCCCAGCGCCAGTACAGGCTGAGCGGCAGGTCGTCGCCGGCCGCAACGGGAGCGAGGTCCCCATCGAAGCCGAGCAGCCGCACGATCCCGGCGCCGAAGCGGACATCCAGAGGATGGGGCGGCGCCGGGGCCGTGGTCTGCGGCGCGCGATGGGTGCGCCATCCCTGCACGCGCGCATTGGCCTCGCCAGCGATCACCCAATCGTCGAAGAGGAGGCCGTGTTCCTCCAGCCAGGCGCGCAGGAACCCTTGGGGGTCGGTCACCGTATCGTAGGCGCGCAGCATCCAAACGCGCTCATGCCTGGCGAACAGTCGCTCCAGGGCGGCCGCCGTCTCCGCGCGCGAGATCGCGTAGAAATCGGAGGTGGGGCTGCCCCAGCCCAGGCTCGGCGGCCCGTCGATGGTCCCCGTCTGCACGATCACCGCGCCGTGATGCCCATCCACTCCCGCAGCGGGATAATCCGTCAGCCGGCCGCGCCAGGCGATGGGGCCGCGGTAGTAGTAGAGGAAGGCGGGATACACGTAGCCAGCGTTGATGAGCACCGCGTCGTTGGGGCCGAGCCGGCGAGCGATATAGCGCACGGCCGAACGATAGTCGTCGGCCGCGTAGTGCGGATCATTCCAGAATTGGGAGAGCGAAAAAACACAGGCGCCGACCAGGGCCAGCGCGGCCGCCGCGACCGCCAGCCGCCTGACAGCGAACCTGCCTTCCCAGGCCGCGCGCAGGCCCCAGGCCAGCATGATCGAGAACGGCGCAGCGTACAGGAAGGCGTAGCGGATATGGTAAAGGGGAGTGACGAACGAGAACAGCCAGATCAACGCGATGGGGACGGCAGTGTACCCGATGAGCAGGCCTTTGACCATCCCGCCCGTCAGGCCCGCCTGCCCGCGCGCTCGCCCACGCCCGAGAGCGACCAGATAGAGGGCGGCGGCCAGGACCAGAACGGGCCACGCCTGCTGCGGCGTCATCGACTGCCCCACCACCAGGGCTGTCCACGTCTCACGCAGGACGGTCCAGCCGTCGGTGAAGGAACGCCAGGGCGGCACGGGCGGGGCGGTGGCCTGGCGGTAGAAGATGGGCAGCCAGGGCAGGTAGAGCATCGCTGTGGTCGCCTGCGCGGCCAGCCAGCGGCGGAGATAGGCGCCTGAGGCCAGCTCCCGCCGCCGCCGCCAGCTTCCCAGGATGAAGAGGTTCTCGAAGACGAGCAGAAAAGCGAAGTAGTAGAGGCTGTACAGGCCCGCCGCCGCCGCCAGCGTCCAGGCCAGCCATGTCCGGGGATGTCGCTGCATGCGCACGAGCGCCCACAGGGTGAGCATCCCCAACAACGACCCCAGGGTGTACATGCGCACTTCCTGGGAGTACCAGATGTGAAAGGGAGAGAGGGCGGTGAGGGTCGCCGCAAGCATGCCCGTGGGCGGATCGATGAGGCGCGTTCCCACACGGTACGCCATCGCGACCAGGAGCACGCCGCAGAACAGGGAGACGAACGCCAGGGCGAACTCTGAGTCGCCGGCCAGCCGCGTCCAGAAGTGGAGGAGATAGTAATAGAGGGGGGGATGGATGTCGCCAGCAGTGTGACGCGTCAGCGCGACCAGGTCCTGGCGCGCCAGGTGGGCGCTCACCGTCTCATCGTACCACAGGCTCTGCGCGCCGAGCTGGTGGAGGCGCAGCGCGAGGGCCAGCAACAGGATGAGGCCCATCCCCAACCTGCGATGGAGACTGGGGCTACGCGACGCAGCGTATGGCAAGGTAGTCATGCGCGCAATCTACCATCGGCGCTCAGAGGTAGCAACTGGGATTCTTGCGAACGCTCAAGGTGCAAAGCTCAAGCGTGCTGTTTGTAATGGATCAAGGACAGGCCGCGCAGTCGGGCCGCGCTGGCCTCGGGTGTCAGATCGCGCTGAGGGTTGCCGAGCATCTCGTAACCGACCATAAACTTGCGCACGGTGGCGGAACGCAGGAGAGGCGGGTAATAGTGAGCGTGGAGATGCCACTCCGCATGATCCCGGCCATCGGTCGGCTGTTGGTGGAAGCCCATGCTGTAGGGGAACGAGACCTCGAACAGGTTGTCGTACCGGATGGTCAATTGCCGGATGATGTCGGCCAGCCCGTCACGCTCTTCGTCGTCCAACTGGTCCAACGAAGGAGTGTGGCGCCGGCTGATGAGCAGCGTCTCGAAGGGCCAGTTGGCCCAGAAGGGGACCACGACCACGAACTCGTCGTTGGCGCAGACGATGCGCTCGCCGCTTCGCTCCTCGAGGGCGAGATAATCGCACAGGAGGCAGCTTCGATGTTCCTCGCGATAGGCCGCCAGCGCCGCCGCCTCTTTGGCTGGCTCGACGGGCACGGTGGCGTTGGCCCAGATCTGGCCGTGGGGATGCGGGTTGCTGCATCCCATCATCTCCCCTTTGTTCTCGAAGATCTGCACATGGTTGATCCGCGGGTCGGCGCCCAGGCGCACGTACTCGTCCGCCCACACGTCCACGACGCGACGGATGGCGTCCAGTTCCATCTCGGGCAGCGTGAGGTCGTGGCGCGGCGAGAAACAGATCACGCGACAGGTGCCCGGCTCGCTGCGAGCGACGAGCAATCCCCCCTGGTTGAATTCCCCGGGCGGCGCGTCGAGGAGGAGCGCGGCGAAGTCGTTGGTGAAGACGAAGGTGCTGGTGTAGGGCGGGTTGACCGCGCCGCCCGCGCGACTGTTGCCAGGGCAAAGATAACAGGTGGGATCATAGGCTGGCCGTTGCTTGGCGGGCATCCTCTCGACCTGTCCCTGCCAGGGGCGTCGAGTGCGATGAGGGGAGACGAGGACCCACTCGCGCGTCAGCGGATTGAGGCGACGATGGGGATGGTCGTTCAGGTTGAACTCGGACATAGCGTTCTCCATCGCAGGGGCTTGCAACGTTTGTTCGTCGTCGGTCTCCTGGCCGGCAAGAGCGACGAAGGCGACCGGTCGTAAGTCCGGCCACAGAGCCTGCTATACCAGCGCGGCGATGATCTCCCGCCGCGCCGCGGCGTAGTCCTCGGGGTCCAGCGAGTAGAGCGCCTGCGGCGGCGTATGATCGGGATCGGCGTAAGCTGCCAGGTCGTTCGCGCGCAGGACGCGCGCGAACGCGCGCTCGAGGGCGGCCGCGATCGCTGGCTCCGCGGCGCGCTGGCGCGCCAGGTGGATCAGCTCGTAGTCCTGGATGCCGGCGAGCAGCATCTCCCCGCGCAGGGTGCGCACGGGACGGCCATCGCGGCCGGGATAGACGAGGAACATATCGCCGCTGGGCCAGCTCGGGAAGCGGAATCCCGGACGTCCCCAGGGGTCGGCTGGCCAGCACGTGAATGCCCAGCGCAGGAAGCCGTCCAGGCGGGCCCAGGCGCTGAACCACCCTTGCGTCCGCCCCTCGATCGCGGGCGATGTGATGAAGTTGTTCGGTCGCGCTGGCGCGCAGCACACATACCAGAGGAAGCGATCGCCGCGCGCCTGGACGATCGCCTGCAGCCGACGGGCCGCTTCCGCCTGGCGCCCCATGCCATGCAGGACAGGGACCCAGTCGGCTACGTCATCGAGGAAGGCGTCCATCAGCTCCATGTGGTAGAAGGGGATCATGGCGCGGGCGTCGGGCAGGACAGAGTGCAGGAAATCGAGACGTTGACGGAAGAGGGCCACATCGGACGGCTCGTCGGCGGTGAAGCGGGTCTTCTCCCACCAGCCTCGTTCCTTGAGATGGGCACCCAGCGCCGCCAGGTACGCGCGCAGCTCGCTCTGCTGGCGCAACCAGGTGATGCGCTCGCTCGCCTCATCGCAGCAGGCCAGGCGGATGTTGTCCGGGTGATCGACCAGCGGCCGGCCGAACTCGTCATCCCACGCCGCCAGCAGGCCGATCACCTCGATCGTTTGATCGATCCCCAGGCGCAGGTACGTCTCGACATAACGATCGAGCCGCGAGAAGTCGAAGCGCAGCGCCCCATCGACGCCGCGGGAGATGCCGACGATGTTGTACTCGTGCAGCGTCGAGGGATAGTCGACATCGCGGCGACAGCGCTGGCCTGCCCACGGGCTGTCGGAGGCGATGATCGTGATCGCCTTCTGGCCCAGCCGCGCCAGCTCGGCGGCGTAGCGCTCGATCAAGGTCCAGTGCGCCTCCGACCACAGCGGCGCCTTGTGACCGCGCGCGAGGCCGGTAGGGTGTTGCCACAGATCCAGGAAATGATGAAAGTCGCGCGGCTCCGGCAGCGCCAGTGGCGCCAGCTCAACTATCACCGCGGCCTGGCCGACCACCTCCTCATCCACGAAATCCTCGGCGCGCAGCAGGGTGATGGGCAGCGTATAGCGGCCAGCCGGGGCGTCGGCGGGCAGGCGCACGCTCAGCCACAGGGCCTGCGGCTGGCCCGCGGCGACCTCAACGCTTTCCTCGGGCAGGAGCGGATCGGCGATGAGCAGCCGGCCGTCGTCGGCGCGCACCAGCCCCACCCAGTTGCAGGTGACCGCATCCGGCCAGGCCTGGCCATCCGGCCCGCGCAGCGCGCCCAGGGCCACCCGCACACGCGGCGTCGGGGTCCAGTGCAACAGCGGCGCGCGCCCCCAGGCGGCCAGGACTCGCTCGTCCGGTTCGATCACAAGCTGACAGGCGACGGTCTCATTGCGCAGCGCGGTCAGGTGAAACGCATGCCGCCCCCACGTCACCTCGGCTGGCGCATCCGATCGGTACTTGTAGGTGTCATGGACAAGAGCAAAGCGCATGGCCCCCTTCCTTACCTCGTCAATCGTCAATCGTCACTCATCACTCATCCCCCCGCCCCTCGCCGCACCCTCTGCTGCAACTCATTGAGCAGCACCAGCGCCTGCACCGGCGTCAAATTCGCCACATCGGCCTGATAGAGCGCGCGCAGGACGGCGATCAGCTCGCGCGGCGGGACGTTCGCCAGGAGCCGGTCGATGGGCGTATCGTCCAAGGGCCAGGCGACGATGGGATCGGAGGTGGGAGCGTAGTCTGTCTCGGCGCGCTCGCGGACCGCAGCGTGGGCCGCAGCGGGCTGGTACAGGAGAGAGCGCTCGTCTGGGCGCGCATTCGCAGCGGCGGCCGGCTGCGCCTTGTCCTCCAGACTGGCCAACACCTCCGCGGCGCGCGCGACGACAGGCGCGGGCAGCCCGGCCAGCCGCGCAACGTGAATCCCGAAGGAGCGCGCCGCGCCGCCGGGGACCACCTGGCGCAAGAAGATGACCTCATCCCCTTGTTCCTTGACCGCCATCGTATAATTGCGCGCTCCTGCCAGACGATCGGCCAGCGCCGTCAGCTCATGATAGTGCGTGGCGAACAGGCAGCGCGCCCCGATCGTGTCGTGGATCGCCTCCGTCACCGCCCAGGCGATGCTCATCCCATCATAGGTGGAAGTGCCGCGCCCCACCTCGTCCAGGATGATCAGCGAGCGCGGCGTGGCGTGGCGCAGGATGGACGCCGTCTCCGCCATCTCCACCAGGAACGTTGATCGCCCGCGCGCGATGTCGTCGCTGGCACCCGCGCGCACGAAGATGCGGTCGACGAGGCCGATGTGGGCGCTCACCGCCGGCACGAACGAGCCGATCTGCGCCATCAACACGATCAAGGCCGCCTGCCGCGCGAACACCGACTTGCCCGAAAGGTTGGGGCCAGTGAGGACGATCACCCGCGCGTCCTCATCCAGAGTGAGGTCGTTGGGGACGAAGCGCTCGTTGGCGGCGAGATGCTGTTCGACGACGGGATGCCGCCCACCGACGATGGCCAGCATCCGCCCGTCGCTGAGGATCGGTTTGACATAATTGTGGCGAGCGGCGGCCTCGGCCAGCGCGGCGAGGACGTCCAGCTCGGCCAGGATGCGGGCCGTGCCGATCAGGCGCGCGGTATGGGCCGCGACCGTAGAACGCACTTGCAGGAAGAGGTCGTACTCCCGCTCCTTGATGCGGTCGCGCGTGATCAGGATCTCCGCCTCGCGCGCTTTGAGGCCGGGGGTGACGAAGCGTTCCGCATGGGTGATCGTGGCCTTGCGTTCGTAGTCGGCGGGAACCTGATCGGCTTTGCTGCGCGGCACCTCGATGAAAAAGCCGAACACCTCGTTGTAGCGCACGCGCAAGGTCTTGATGCCGGTCCGCTCGCGTTCGACCGTCTCCAGTTCGGCCAGCCACGCCTCGTTGGTGGCGGCATGGGCGTAGAGGGCGTCCAGCTCGGCGTCGAAGCCGCGGCGGATGAGGCCGCCCTCGCGCACGAGGATGGGAGGCCGCTCGATGATCGCCTGGCCGATCAGGGCGGCCACATCCTGTAGCTCATCCAGTTGTTCGCGGAGCGCTTGCAGATGGGGAGCGGTCGCGCGCGCCAGATGACGGCGCAGCGCGGGCAGGCGCTCGCTGGCGCGGCGCAAGGCGACCAGGTCGCGGGCGTTGGCTGATCCGAAGCCGATACGGCCAGCCAGCCGCTCGACGTCATGTAGACCATCCAGGCTGGCGCGCAGATCGTGGCGCAGGAGGGCGTCGCCGACCAGCGCAGCGATCGCTTCGAGCCGTTCTTCGATGCGCGCGCGATCGAGCAGCGGCTGCACGATCCAACGCCGCAACAGGCGCGCCCCCATCGCTGTCAGCGTGTGGTCGAGGACGTTGAAGAGCGTGGCGCGCGTCGAGCCGTCGCTGAGGTTGGTGATCAACTCCAGGTTTCGGCGCGTGATCGCGTCCAGCGTCATGAACTCGCCGGGGTGGTAGGTGCGCAGCTCCGTGATATGGGCCAGCCCGCTGCCCCCGGAGAGGGCGCCGGTCACTGGCGCGTCGCCCAGTTGGCTTTCGCGCAGGTAGCTGATGAGCGCGCCAGCGGCAGCCTGCGCCAACGGCAGGTCGTCGCAGCCGTAGGCTTGCAGCGTGGTCACGCCGAAGTGGGAGAGCAGGACCTGACGGGCGGCAGCGGGCGCGCAGCGATCGTCGGGCAGAGGCGAGAGGCGGGCCGGGCCGAGGCCGCGCAGCCAGGCGGTCCAGGCGGCGTCGGCGGCCTGGCTGGCGGGCAGGACGATCTCCGCTGGCGCCAGTCGGGTCAGTTCTTCGTGTAGCAAAGAGGGAGCGACCGCATCGGCTTCCACCGTGCCCGCGATCTGCGTCGTCGCAAACTCGCCTGTGGAGAGGTCGAGCGCCGCCAGTCCATAGGCGGGCGTGGGCGCGTCGCGGCGCACCAGGGCAACCAGGTAATTGTTGGCCCGTTCCTGCAGCAGGGCGTCCTCGACGATCGTGCCGGGGGTGATCACACGCACGACGTCGCGCTGGACCAGACGATGGGCGCGGCGGGCGTCCTCCAGTTGTTCGACGAGGGCGACCTTGTAGCCGCGCTCGATCAGCCGCGCGACGTAGGCAGTGACCGTATGATGAGGGACGCCGCACATCGGCAGGCGAACCTCTTTGGCGAAGGAGCGCGTGGTCAGGACCAGATCAAGCTCACGGGCCGCTATCGCCGCATCCTCGCCGAACAGCTCGTAGAAATCGCCCAGGCGGAAGAGGACCAAGGCGTCAGGGAAGCGCGCCTTGATCTTGCGATACTGGCTGAGCATGGGGGGATCGGCGGTAGTCACAGGCCTGCACTGGTCCTTCGCTGTCTGGTAAGGAGATAGTAGCACAGGCTATGGCGGACGGCAATGAATGAGGGATGGCGACGGCTCATCTCCAGGCCTGGGGAGGGACAGGGGCGTCTCGGGGCGCGGCGCCGATCGGGGCCTTCGCCCCTGCTTGTTGTGGGATCGCTTAACCCAGAGGAAACCGCGCTACGCCCGGCCTCTTGCTCAGGCTTTTGATCGCGCGTGCCGCGCGGTCGGCGCGAGTAGGAAGATCACCACGTCCCATACTGCGTGGCTGACGATCAGCGCGCTGACCGAGACGCCCAGCGCGTACAGCAACCCCCAGAACGCGCCTGCGACCGTCGCCGCGCCGATGAGGGTGAAATTCCCCGTCACGACGTGCGCGCCGCCGTAGGCGATCGTTCCCATCACCCAACCCCACGTTCTTCCGTACTGGCGCGCCAATCGCTCCTGCACAAAGCCACGCCAGAACAGTTCCTCCGCAGGTCCGATGATCGTCAGCAAGCGGGCAGCGATTTCAGGGGCGGGCATCAATTTCTCCAGACCGTAAATCTGGTCGATTTCCGCCGCCCCTTGCGGCAGGACGCGCCGCGCCAGCCGGTCGCCTAGCTGAAAGATGGCGTAGAGCAAGCTTGCCGAACCGAAGCCGACGATCAGATCGCGAGCGAGATCGCGGGGCGATGGTCTACGCGGGCGCAAATTCGGCTGGGCCGTCAGCGCCAGCGCGCCGAGCGCCAGCCCCGTGCGGGTCATCCGCTGCCAGAATCGCTGACGTGGCCCGCGAAACGTCAGGCCGAACGACACAAAAGCCAGCGCCAGCCCAATCCATACCAGCGGGTCGGGGAGTCCCTGCCTCGGCTTCAAGCGTCGCCTCGTCTCACGCCATCAAGCCTGAAACTGCGAGGCCGGCGACGAGCAAGTAGCCGAAGGCAGCGTGAAGCTGCGCCGTCTCAAGGTCAATCTTGGCGATCGCTCGCTGTTGGCCCATAGCGCCCAGCTCCGAGGAGCGGATGGCGCGCACAAGCAGCGGCAGCGACAGAAACGCGAGCAGGCTCGAGGTCGGTAGCCAGTTCAGCATCACCACGATCGTCAACGTCAGATAAGCCGCCACGATGAGCGAGATGTAACCCCAATAGGCCGCCCGGCGGCCGAGCAGGATCGAGACTGTGCCCACGCCATAGCGTGCATCGTCGGTGATGTCGCGCCACTCGTTGCCGTGCAGAATCGCGGTGACGAGCAGCCCCACCGGAATGCTCACGATCACCGCCTGTTGGCTGAACGCGCCGGTGATGGCGTAATAGCTGCCGATCACCATCACGGGCCCCATGAGCATAAAGACGCACGGCAGGCCCAGCGCGCGGTACTTGAGCTGGAACGGCGGCGCGGTGTAGCCATAACCGAACACCAGGCCCAGCGCGCCAAAGACGAGGATCGCCCACCCGCGCGCTGCAAACAAGAACAGCCCGACGAGAACCGCCAACCCAAACGCTGCCCCCGCGAGGACGAACGCCTCGCGCTCGGCGACGCGTCCCTTGAGCAGGGCGTGCGAGGCGCGCGGCGATGTGATCGTGTCCACGCCATTGCGCACATCGTAAATCTCGTTGGTGATGTTGGTGCCGACATGAAGCAACACCGCTCCGAACAGCGCTGCCAGGAAGAGCGTGAGATCGAACTGGTTGTTGATGAGCGCAAGGGCGCCCACCGCCGCCACGGGGACCGACGAGGCGGTGAAGCTGAAGGGGCGCGCGATCTCGTAGTAGGCGCCGAGGCGGCGCCAGGCGCGTTCCCAGAGGTTGAGACGATCTTCTGCGAGGCGGGCGCGCGTGTCCACGATGGCGGCTGGCGTCGTCTCCTCCGCAGTTGCCGCGACGGGCGCGCTGACCGTCAGCGGCTGCGCCGCCGGCGCGGCTTCGGCGGCGGCCACGCGCGCCGAGCCATAGATCGCGCACGCGTCGAGCACCGCGTCCACCTGGGCGTCTTCCTGCAGCACCGGTTGAATCAGCGGCAGATTCATGCCTGCTGCATTGAAGCGCGCCGCGCCCTCAGCGACCTCCTCGCGCGTGCCGACGAGCATAAACGCGTCGAGCATCTCATCGGGAATCAAGCGCGCGGCCTGGTGATAGTCTTCGGCGCGCCACGCCGCCGCGATCTGGTTGCGCAGGGCAGGCTCGAACCCCGCCTGTTGCAGCGAGAAGTCCGATAGCACGCTCATCATGTAGATGACGAACGGCTCGCGCTTGGCGCGGTTGAGCGCTTCGCGGCGTGACTTGTCCACATGCGCCAGCAGATACCCCGCTACACTGATCGCATCCGGCGCGCGGCCGGCCACGACCGCCGCCGCGCGCAACTTGGGCAGCAGGCGCTTCAGATTCGGGATGGACTCAGCGGGACGCGCGAGGTAGCCGTCGGCCTTTTGTCCTGCCAATTCCAGAAAGGGCGTGCGGTACGCGGCGATGTAGATCGGCACGTGATGCACGGGGGGAAACATCGGCTGAATCGGCGGCAGGTTGGGCGTCGCTGACGGGATGCGCTGACCCGCCCACATCGCCCGCAGCGTGTCGATCGCCTTGCTCACGCTCTCGACGCCCGCCTCCGGGCTGTAGGGGATGCCCATCTGCGCGAGGCGCAGCGGGAGCGCGGTGCCGATGCCCAGGATAATCCGTCCCGGCGCCATATCGTCGAGCGCGCTGATCGTCATCGCGGTCAAGACGGGATGTCGCGTATAGGATGACAGCGCGCCGAGCGCGATGCGAATGTCCGGCACTTGCGCCGCGATCGCCGATGCGTACGTCACCGCATCGCGCTCGTACAGACTATCGTGGAGCCAGATCGAATGCAGCCCTTTGCGCCGCGCTTTGTGCGCCCATTCCACCACCTGCGCGATCTCGCCACGCGAAGCCAACCCCAACCCAACTGGTCGCGCCAATTCTGGCATGTTGTATTCCTCGAACACACGCGAACGAGATGCTGCTACTGCCCGTATCCCCGGCCGAGGATGTAGCTCTCTTGCTGCTCGATCATAAACTGCTGTTCGGCGATGACCTGCTTGACGACGTCGCCGATCGAGACGATGCCGACGAGCTGATCATCCTCAAATACGGGAAGATGACGGATATGTCGGTCCGTCATCAAGGCCATGCACTCCTCGATCGTCTGATCCGGCCGCGCGAAGTACACCTGGCGCGTCATGATCTCGCTGACGGGGGTCGTGAGCGATGATTTGCCGTGCAGCACGACCTTGCGGGCGTAGTCGCGCTCGCTGAGGATGCCGGCCATGCGCCCACCCTGCAACACGACCACGGCGCCGATATTGTGATCAGCCATGACTTGGAGCGCCTCATACACCGTCGCGTCGGCGGGCACCGTCCAAACCGTGTTCCCCTTCTCACGTAAAATATCCCTGACCGTTTTCATGGCGATCTCCTTTCAACTCAACATGGATTGGGGGAGGTGAAGCCGTGGCGTTGGATGAGGCAAAAACGCTAATATCCTGGTTTATTATCGCGCATTTCGTATCCTGTTGCAAAGGTCGCGCGCGAGGAGAGCCACGCTGTACTGGCGCGCCCAACCGCCCTCTCGCCCTTCGCTGTTGCCTGTATGTGCGGTCGTACCGCAGTCCTCCGGATTGCGCCGCGCCGCGCCCCGATCGCGCGCTCTGGCGCACCCAAACGACTTTGATGAGCGCTGGCGGCAAGCCTGTCACTCGCCACCAAACTTAAATGCACCCCTTCGCCCTGATCGATTGACGCCCCTCCGTCGCGAGGCTATAATCGCCTCGATGTGGCGCGAGAGCTGAAAGCGCATTTCGAAAGCAAGCGGGCGCCACGCGTCGCAGCGTTCGCGACCGATTGAACGCCTCTGAAAGGAGAAGCCTCCATGCCCCTTGATCGCATTCGCTGGCTCCATGCAGCCTCCGCGGAGGCCGATCGCGTGCTGGCCTACGCCGCCCGCGAGCTGGCCGATTATGTGCAGCGGCTCTGCGGCGCGCGTTGGGAGCGTCGCGGCGCCCGCCGCCTCGACGATTCGACCGATACCGTCTGGCTCGGCGTCTGCGATCAGATGCCGCCCGGCCCAGCGCTCCTGACGCCCGCCCCCTGGGACGACGGCTACGCGATCTGGGCGGATGGCGGTAACCTCTATATCGCCGGTCGCAACCCGCGCAGCGTCCTCTTCGGCGTCTATGCCTTTCTGGAGGAGCAAGGGGTGCGCTTCCTGCGGCCGGGGCGCGCTGGCGAGGTGATCCCCCATCTCGCTGCGATCGCTCTCCCCAGGACGCCCATCAGCGAGACGCCGCGCTACCGCCATCGCGGCGTGTGCATCGAAGGCGCCCCTTCGTTGCAACACGCGCTCGGCATGGTCGATTGGTGCGCCAAGAAGCGCATGAACACCGTCTTCCTGCAGTTCCTCTCCAGCCGCTACTTCTACAACCTGTGGTACGAACGCCCGTACAATCCCCGCTATGCCGATCACACGCTCAGCGATGAGGAGGCGCTCGCTCTGGATGACCAGGTGATCGCCGCCCTGCAGCAGCGCGGCCTCGTCTTCCATCGCGTCGGCCACGGCTGGACCAGCGCCTCGATCGGCATGCCGCGTTCGGGCTGGGTCAAGGCCGAGGAGCCAGTGCTGCCGCAGTATGTTCGCCACCTGGCCGAGGTGGGCGGCGAGCGTAAGTTGTTCCAGGATATCCCGATCAATACCGAGCTGTGCTACAGCTACCAGCCCGCTTTCGACGCCTTCGTCGAGACGGTCGTCCGTTACGCCGAGCAGCATCCGGAGCTTGATGTCGTCCACGTCTGGCTTTCGGACGCCGTCAACAACAAGTGCGAATGCGCCGACTGTCGCGCCCTCTCGATCTCCGACTGGTACGCCAAAATTATCAACGCGCTGTCGGAGGCGTTGCATCGGCGCGCGCCCAAGACGCGGTTCGTCTTCCTGAGCTATATCGAGCTGCTGTGGGCACCCGAGCAGGTGGCGATCGAGGATCGCTACGGCAACGCGATCCTGATGTTCGCGCCGATCAGCCGCTGTTACGGCCATGCACTGATGGACCCCGCCTGCGACGACGGCCAGCCGTGGCCGCGTCCGCCCCTCAATCAGTTCGCCGTCTCGCGCCACAACGCGTTCTTCTTGCGGGCGCTGGCTGGGTGGCGCCAGGTCTTCGGCGGCGACAGCTTCGATTTCGACTATCACCTGATGTGGGCGAACTGGCAGCAGGCGACCGACACGGCCATCGCGCGCATCTTGTACGCTGACCTGCAGCATCTCAAACGCCTCGGCCTCGACGGCATCGTCAGTTGTCAGTCGTTTCGCGCGTTCTATCCCTCCGGGCTGGCCATGACCGCGCTGGCGGAGGGACTGTGGAACCCGGATGTGCCGTGGGAGGAGAGGAGCCAGCGCTATCTGGAAGCGGCCTTCGGCCCCGATGCCGACTTCGCCGCCGATTACCTGGCGCGCAGCGAAGGATTCCTGACCACGGAGGACCCTCACCGCCGGGCGCTGCCTTTCTCCGACGCCAGCCCGCAGAAACTGGATGCAGCTTCCGCCTTTCTGGAGGATGCCTTGGCCGAGCTTGCGCGGCGGCAGGAAGCGTCCGAGGATCGCGTCCACCAGCGATCGTTAGAGTTGTTGGCCCATCATGCCCGGTTGCTGCAATTCCTCGTCAAAGCCTACCAGGCGCGCACGCCGGCGGCGGCCAACCGTCAACTCGATCGCGCAGCCGCCTTCCTGCGGCGCACCGAGCCGCGCTATCACCCCTACATCGACACCCAGCTCGCGTTGCGGCTCTCCGTCGAGGCTCACCGACAGCGAGAGGGGACGTGAGCGAACGATGAATGGGCAAATGGTCGAGAAGACGCCTCAGCGGATGAGCGATCCTCGCCCCTCGCCCATTCGTTGACTCGCTGACTCGCCGACTCGCTGACTCGCTGATTCGTTGACTCGCCCATTCGTTGACTCGCTGACTCGCCTTCGTTGGCCGTGTAAGTGGGATGGACTCGTGGAAAAGGAGAACACGATGGACACCGACCTTGACCGCAAATTCGCCTGTGAACGATGCGGCGCGACGTTTACGCTGCGCCGCGCGCCCAAGACGCGTTGGGGAGATGCTGCCTGCCCCACCTGTGGCAGCGTCCGCATCGCGCGCATAGTGACGCGCCTCGAGAAGCTGGCTGCCTTCCTGATCGACTACGAGCGCTACTGAGGGCTGGCGGAGACGTTCGGCGCCAGGTAGGCGCCGCTCATTGTGAGGAGACCCATGTCCTGGTTGGAACGAGAGATCCACGAACAACCAGCGGCGATCGCTCGCCTGCTCGACGCCGCGCGCGGGACCGTCGAGCGCCTGGCTGCCGCCATCCGGGCGCACGATGTGCGCTACATCCTCATTGCCGCGCGCGGCACCTCCGACAATGCGGGCCGCTACGCTGGTTACCTCTTCTCCGCTTACAACGGCCTGCCCGTGGCGATGGCGACGCCGTCGCTGTACACCCTCTACCGCCAGCCGCCGCGCCTGCGCGATGTGCTCGTCCTCGGCATCTCTCAATCAGGGCAATCGGTCGATATCATCGAGGTGTTGCAGGAGGCGCAGCGCCAGGGCGCGCTGACGGCGGCTATCACCAACGACCCACAATCGCCCCTGGGCGAGGCGGCCGCCTTCACGCTCGATCTGTGCGCTGGCGAGGAACGGGCGGTCGCCGCCACCAAGACATATACGACCTCGCTGGTCATGTTGGCGCTGCTCTCGGCCGTGCTGGCGGAGGATGAGGAACGGCTGGTTGCCTTGAGCCGCTTGCCAGAAGGCGTGGCGCGCACGCTCGAACTGACCGAGGACGTCGCGCGCACGCGCGCGGAACGTTACCGTTACATGGAGTACTGCGTCACGATCGGGCGCGGCTTCAACTACGCCACCGCGTTCGAGATCGCCCTCAAGCTCAAAGAGCTGACGTACATCGTCGCCGAGCCGTACTCCTCCGCCGACTTCCGTCACGGCCCGATGGCTATCGTCGAGCCTGGCTTCCCAGTCCTGGTGGTCGCGCCGGACGGCGCCCTCTTCGGCGATCTCGTCGCCTTCCTGAAGGAGCTGCGCGAGCGCCAGGCCGAGGTCGTTGTCATCTCCAACCGCATGGAGGCGCTGGAGCTGGCCGATATCGCCATGCCGCTCCCCACGGTGCTGCCGGAGTGGCTTTCACCAGTCGCAGCGGTCGTCCCCGGACAATTGCTGGCCTACTGTCTGACTCTGGCCAAGGGGTTGCAACCAGACGCGCCGCGCGGCCTGCGCAAGGTGACGGTGACGCGCTGAGTACAGCATCGCGTAAGTTAATTCCGAGTTGGTGCCTGTGTTTTACGCTTGTTGTGCGCCTGTAAAACCCGGAACGCTCCTATGCAATCCTGTACGCAGGGGACGCGAAGGGGCTGGATCACGAAGCCGCGCAGGGGACGCGAAGAGTGCGAAGCGCGAAGTAACTGTGTTGGATGTCAAGTCTTGCTGGCATGGAGAGT
>FWPU01003136.1_pt1 | contig 42687 bp, 63 predicted proteins | sample 2228361 | NCBI WGS metagenome assembly FWPU01 (sample SAMEA103939777, study PRJEB20133) | metagenome | reverse complement strand
CGGCGGAGCATCAATTCGCGAAAAAATCGATTCCCTGACTTCGGGTGAAATTCCAAGGTGACCAGGCGATCCACGTCGAGAACGACCCCCAAGAAGCCCGCCAAGAAATCAAAGGCGAAAAAGACCGCCTCGCGCCGAGGGGGCGCCCGGCCCGGAGCTGGGCGCCCCCGGAAGGACCCTCACCTTGAGGACTTCGCCTCGGTGGGGATGCCGCCGGCGGACCCCCTGGCGCGAGCATCGTGGATGCAGAACGTCATCGCGATCGATGTCTGGCGGACCATCACGGGGCGCGCCCACAAGGAGACGAGCGAAAACCTCCGGGCAAACGCTCGCGTGATCGCATCCCTCATCCCCCAGGAGCGCCTCTACGAGGCCGAGAAACTCATTCGCGGCGACGCCGCAAAAGCGGACAAGCCGCCAGGACCTGAACTCAAGGATGCCCCGGTCAAGCCTGAAGGCCGTCTCCGAGGCTCGGCTCGCCGAAGCAAGAGATAGCTCCGAGCGGTTCGCGTGCCTCGCCATCGACGTCGTCTACGAGCCCGAGTGGGAGCGGCGCGGCCAGGGCCTCGGTGAGGTGCTCCTGCAGGTCGGTGGTGTGTGGGATCGCAAGGAGCACGCATGGGCGGAGCTCGAGGCGCACAAGGCTCTGGTGCTGGAGATCCACAAGGGCCAGGTCGATGCGTTTCGGTGGTTCGCCCGGTGGCTCACGGCCTATCTCCGCGGCGAGAAGCTCGAGCCGCCCGTCTTTTCGATCGCGCTCGTCGGTGGCCGCCGCGGTGGAAAGTCGGTGGCGCTCCTGTGGATGTGCGCGCTGTTCGCCGTCGCGGCCAAGGGCTCGATCGTCTGGATCGTCACGCAGACGCACGAGGAGGACGAGGGCGACGAGGTCCAACGGAACCTGATGGAGATCCTGCCGCCCTCGTGGTACGCGTGGCGGGACTACAAGAGCACCTTCGAGCTCGTCAACGGCTCGCGGATCATGTTGAAGTCGGCCTACCGGCCGGGTCGGCTCAAGCGGGGGCGTGCCGACCTGGTGGCGCTCAACGAGGCCCAGCTCATGAGCGAGAGGGTGTACATCACGGTCCGCGCGCCCATCGCGGACGAGGGCCAAGCCGGCCTCGTCATCCTCGCGGCCAACCCGCCGGAGGACCCAATCGGCTACTGGGTGGACGACTACGTCGAAGAGACGCGCGCCGGGCTCCGCGCGGCGCGGGTGTTCGAGTTCGATCCGGAGCAGAACCCTGCCATCGACATCGAGGTCCTGCGCTCGATGAGGACCGAGGTCGACGAGCGCACGTACCGCCGCGAGGTGCTCGGAGAGTTTCTGCCGCGCGCCGATGTCTGCTTCTACGCCTTCGCGCCCCGCGCCCACCCGCACGGCAACCTCCTGGCGATCCCGGAGGTCGCCGCGGCCGACGTGACGGCCGAGTTCACCCGGCGGCACTTCGGGCGCGAGTACGCCGGCGTCATGGGGGCCGACTTCCAGATGACGCCCCACCAGGCGGGCGTCCTGTACCGCTTCTTTCGTGATCCGGACGAGCCCGACGGCGAGCCCCTCATGCTGGCCGTGGCCGCGTTCGTCCTCGAGCAGGCGGACGAGGACGACCTGGTGGACGCGTGGGAGGCAGCGGGGCTCGTCGGATCCGAGATCGCTCTCGTCCCCGACGCCTCGGGCGAATGGCAACGCTCGGACCGGAAGGCGAAGGACCTCCGCGGCCGCGGATCGTGGGACATGCTGCGCCGTCGCGGGTGGGGCCACATCTATCCGCCGGACAAGGAGATGCGGAGGAACCCAGACATAGTCGAGCGCGTGGCGGCCACCAACGCCCGGTTCCGCACGGCTGACAGCAAGCGCCACCTCTTCATCGCGCCCGAGCTCGAGGCGGTGGTCCGGGCCTGCAAGATGTGGGAGCTCCGCAACGGCGTCCCGTACCGGCGCTCGATCTACGCCCACATCTGCGACGCCGTCTCGTATCCCGTCTGGCGCTTCTACCCGCGAAAGCGCCGCATCGCGGGGCCGAAGGAGTACAAGTCCGTCGAGCGCGCCCGCACGGCTCGGCGCCGCGACCTTGACTCGTGGTGACGCCGATCGCGTAGTGGCAAGGAAGGAGAACCCCATGGCCTGGTGGAAGTTCTGGCAGCGAAATTCAATCGAACGCCCCGCGGAGCTCCCCACGAGGCCGAGCGGACCCCGGGCCCGCGCGCTCGAGATCTTCGACCACGCGCGCCTGCACCCCGGGATCGGCCTCATGGCCGCCAAGGTGCGGAGCGCCTACCTCCGCGCCGAGCAGGGCTTCCCCGCCGAACAGTGCGATCTCTTCGACGACGTCATCGAGGGCGACGCTCACCTCCGGGGCCAGCTCGAAGGTCGGCTCCTGGCCGTCGCCGGCAAGGACGCCATCGTCCAGGCCGGTGGCGACGACCCGGCCTCGCAGGACGCGGCGCGCGCCCTCGACGAGGCCCTGGCCGGGATCCCGAACGTGACCGAGATGGTGGTCCATCAGCTCAAGGCGGTCTGGTACGGGTGGAGCGGTACGGAGATCCACTGGGAGCGGCGGGACGGGATCGTGAAGCCCGTCTGGTTCGCGAACGTCCCGCACCGGCGCTTCCGGTTCGACTCGAAGAACCAGCCACGGCTCCTCACGAGCGCAGCTGACGTCGAGGGCGAAGCGCTCCGCCGCGGCCAGTGGATGTTCGAGGCGCTCCCCGGGACCATGACGGTCCGGACCGGCATCATGCGGACCGCCACCTGGTTCGCCCTCTTCAAGCGTCTGGCGGTGCGGGACTGGCAGGTCTTCTCCGAGCGGTTCGGCATGCCGTACGTGGTCGGCCGCTACCAGGACAACGCCGACGAGAAGGAGAAGGAGGTCCTCGAGGAGGCGGTGAAGAACCTCGGCAAGGACGGCGGCGCCATCTTCTCCCAGCTCATGGATATCGAGATGAAGGTCGTCGAGGCCGGTGGCAAGGCCCACGACGTCCACGGCGCCATCGTGGAGTGGGCGAACCGCGAGCTCTCGAAGCTCATCTCGGGCGCCACCCTCACGGCCGAGACGCAGGGCCCGGGCTCGTTCGCCCTCGGCCGCGTCCACCAGAATCGCGCGTTCGACCTCGTGCAGGCCGACGAGATGCGCCTCGGGATGCGCTTCCAGGTGGACGTGGGCGCCGCGTTCGTCGCCTTCAACGGGTCCATCTTCGCCGGCGCCAAACCCCCGCGCCTCAAGATCCACGTGACGCCCGAGATGGATCCCGAGACCCGGATGGAGATCTACTCGAAGGCCGCCAACGAGCTCGGCATGGAGCTCGACGGCGAGCAGATCCGCCAGGAATTCCGCCTCAAGGCCCCGCGGTCCGGCGGTGAGATCGTGAGGGGGACCCAGCCCGAGCCCGGCGCCGATCCGGAACCCGAGTCCCAGGCCGACTAGATCAACACCCTTGACAGTGCCAGATCGCGATCGAACCGTCGATTTCGTAGATGGCGGATCGCGAGTCCATTCAATCGATCGAGCTCCAGGGCGACGGTAATGTTGTCGCCCTGCGCCACAACGGCGCCCCCGTCGGAAAAACGGAGCGCAAGGAGCTCCTCGCGCGACTGCGCGCCGGCGAGGTGATCGAGCTCGAGATGGATGCGGTCACGTTCATCCAGAGGGCGACGCCGAACAAGAACTTCGTGCGGATCCGTGAGGGCGCACTCCGCGCCTTCGCCTCCCACTTCAAGGACAAGCCGTTCCTCCGCGACCACGAGTGGAGGAACCTCCTGGCGCGTGGCGGCACGGTCAAGCGGTCTCGCCTCGAGCGGGCGGCCGACGGCAGCGCGGAGCTCCACCAGACGATCGAGCTCGTGAAGCCCTGGGCTGTCGAGGGTGCCCTCGACGGCACCATCGACCGCTTCTCGATCGGCTTCTCGATCGGCGCCGGCGATATCCAGTGCTCGGCCTGCGGCAAGAGCCTTATTTCGCCCGACTGCCGCCACTGGCCCGGCGACCAGCTCGAGGACGGCCGCTTCGTGGAGGCCATCTTCACGGACCCCGAGCCCCGCGAGAGCTCGGGCGTCACGATGCCGGCCGTGGACGGCACCCACATCGAAGGCATCCGCGCCGCGCTCGCCGAGGCGCGCCTCGAGGTCCGAAAGACCAAGGAGAAACCCATGAAGGAGATCGCGAAGATCCTCGGGCTCGCGGAGGACGCCTCCGAGGCCAAGATCGTCGCCGAGCTGGAGGCCCTCAAGGCCAAGCTCGACGCCAACAAGGAGGCCCTGGCCTCCGTGACGGCCGAGCGGGACGCCGCCCGGGCCAAGCTGGTCGAGCTCGAGCAGGCGAAGCTCGCCGAGCGACGGGCCGCGGTCGTCGAGAAGGGCCTCGACGAGGGGCTCTTCGTCAAGGGCTCCGCCCTCGAGGAGCGCGTCCGCAAGCTGGCCGAGAAGGACATCGAGGCCGCCGAGGCGCTGCTGGCCGACCTTCCGAAGGTTGTGCCGGTCAAGGAGCGCCAGGCGACCGACGATGACCCCACGCCCCGCGAAGACGGGTCGCTCACGGAGCTCGAGAAGCTGTACGCCAAGCAGCTCGAGGTCTCCGAGGAGGACTTCCTCAAGCAGAAGCGGGCCCAGCAGACGGCCTAGCCGGAGGACACCATGTCGGCTCTCACGAAAGATCGAAACACCATCTTCAAGCACCGCGGCCCGGTGGTGCCCTTCAAGGTCAACGGCGGGTCGAAGATCTACGCCGGCGCGCTCGTGGCCGTGGACGCCCAGGGCTACCTGCTTCCGGCCTCCGACACCGCCGGCCTCAAGGTCGTCGGGATCGCCGACGAGCAGGTGGACAACACCGATGGTGCCGACGGCGACGTCTCCTGTCTGGTCGTCACCGAGGCGATCGCGCATTTCAAGAACGACGGCAACGTCGCCCAGGCGAACGTGGGCGGCGACTGCACCGTGTCGGACGACCAGACGGTCAGCGTCGCGGCCACCACCGTGAACGACATCGTCGCCGGCAAGGTCGTCTCGATCGAGTCGGACGGCGTGTTCGTGAAGGTCGCGCTGTAAGGAGACCACCATGGGCCAGCTGAACGCAGAAAAACTCGCGGCCGCGCAGATCGGGTTCTCCACCCGGTTCATGCAGGCCTTCCGCAACACCCCGACCCGCCACGAGCTCCTGGCGACGATCATCCCGTCGCAGAACGTCAGCGAGGAGCACAAGTGGATCAACCCGGTTCCGATGCTCTCGGAGTGGGTGGGCGAGCGAAAGGTCCAGAAGCTCCGCCTGGACGGCTTCACGGTCAAGAACAAGGACTACGCGGCCGGCATCGTCATCCACAAGAACGACATCGCCGACGACCGCCTCGGCCTCTACAACGCGGCCCTCGACCAGTTCGGGGCGCGGGCGGCGAGGCACTACGAGAAGCTCCTGGCCGACGTCCTCATCGACGCATTCGACGGCAACACCTTCAAGGCCTTCGACGGCAAGCCGCTGTGCGCGGACGACCACGACATCGGCGACGGCAGCGCCCAGGACAACAAGCTGACGGCGACCCTGGACGACACGGGCGCCTACGCCGAGGCCTGGGAGAAGCTCCTGTCCTTCAAGGACCCCGAGGGGGAGCCGCTCGACGCCACGCCGAGCCACCTCATCGTGGGCCCGAAGTACCGCGAGAAGGGCATGGAGCTCCTGCAGGCCGAGCGGAACGCCTCGGGCGCCACGAACGTCCACCGCGGCACCGCCGAGCTTCTCGTCATGCCGCGGCTCACGGGTTCGGCGGCGAGCTACTGGTTCCTCGTCGACCTCCGCTCGCCCGTGAAGGCCCTCATGCTGCAGATCCGCGAGGCCATCATGCCGGACTCGGCCCTCGACACGAAGGAGCGGTGGAGCCGCGGTGAGCTCTACTTCGGCGCGCAGGGCCGCCACGCCGTGGCGTGCGGCGCCTGGTGGACCATCGTGGGCTCCAACGGCACCACGTAGGAGGCCCTCGCGTGAAGACCCCGAGCCCCCACGCCCTCGGCTACGAAGTCCGGTCCGCCACGCGGCCGGTCTTCGTGCGCTGCGGGCGCGAGTTCCGGCGGGACGAGGCGACCTTCGTCCCCGCCGGCGAGCTCACGGAGGCGCAGCGGTCCTTCCTCCTCAACTCCGACCCCCGCGACCTGGTCGTCGTCGAGATCACCGAGCGCGCATCCTCTCATCCGGAAACGCACACGGGCGACGACCAGGACGCGGACCCGCCCCCAACCGAGAAGCCCCGCCGCACGAGGCGGCGGAGAAAGGAGTAGGCCGTGGCCTACTCCGTCCAGGCCGACCTCGAGCGGGCTGCCGGGGGCTCCGAGCGCCTCAAGGCCCTCACGGACATCGAGGGAAGCGGCCAGCTCAACACGGCCGTCATGGACGAGGCCATCGCCGAGGCGGACTCGTGGATCAACACGTACGCCCGCCGCCGGTACTCGGTCCCGTTCGACCCGGTTCCGGACAGCATCAAGCGGCTCTCGGCGGCCGAGGCCGTGTACCGCCTCAAGGCGAAGCGCTCGGCCGTCGACGAGCTCGACCAGGCCCAACATGAGGAGCGCATCCAGTGGCTCGAGGGTCTGGTGAAGGGCCTGGTGGATCCGGGCGTCGAGCCTCCGCCCACCAGGTCCTCGGCGGTCGGCCCGAAGACCATCGAGCGGACCTCCGACGACAGCGGCTCGCGCGCCGACTGGGACAGGAGCTTCTGATGGTCGGCCGCGTGGACGTGGACCTCCGCGACTTCATCGACGGGCTCAACGCCATGGTCGAGGCCGGCGAGGACCTGCGCCCGGTGTGGCGCGAGATCCGGCGCACTGCCCACGCCGACCTGAAGGCGAAGAAGACCGGATCGGACGGGGCGCGGTGGCCGAAGTACGCCCGCTCGACCGTCCACCGCTTCCTGCATCACGGCGAGCGCAAAAACCTCCGACGCCGGAACACGTACCGCCGCGGCCGCCGCAAGGGAAAGCTCACCCGGACCGGGATCGCGCGCTACCACAACATGCTTGGCGCGGTGAAGTCCGCCTACCGGTTCGAGCTCACGAAGACAGAGCTCGCCGCCATCTCGCGGATGCACTGGACCGACGTCCACCAGACGGGCGGCGTGGCGGGCAACCGGGCCCGAATTCCGAAGCGCGAGTTCGCCTGGTTCTCACAGATCGTAATTGACGAGACGGTGAGCCTCATCAAGGAGTGGATCATCGACGCCTACCTCAAAGGCCTGAAAGCGAGGCTGGGATAGATGCCGTCCGTGCGCGCACAGATCGAGCAGGGCATCCAGAGCGCGCTGACGCAGCTCCTCAAGGTGAACGGCGGCTACCTCCTGGCCGTCGAGCCCCACAACGGCGAGCTCAACGGGGGCCCCGAGTTCGTTGAGGAGATGCGGCAGGAGCTCCTCGGGCGGGTGCCCGGCGTGCTCATCGAGACGGGGCGGGCCACGTACCGCGACCGCCAGCTCCAGCGTCGCCGGGCCATCGAGGACATGGACATCCACTTGTGGCTCGTGTCCGGCTCGCTCAGGTCGCGGGCGGCGCGCACGCAGGGCGGGCTCGCCACGGACGCCGACCCGGGCGTGTACCAGATGCTCGAGGACGTCCGCGGGATCCTCTTCGGGAACGACCTCGGCCTCTCCGGCGTGGGGCGAATCACGCCGGTCTCGGAGGGCCCGCACCTCGACCTGCAGGACCTGACGGCGTGGGAGCTCCTCATGCGCGTCCCGGTGGAGGTGATCCAGCCCGCCGAGGACGCCGACGACGAGGACCTCACGGAGCTCCGCGGCCGCCACAACCTCACCGACGACGACGCGGCCAACCCGGTCGTCGAGCAGACGCACACCCTGGAGACGCCATGAAGACCCTCACCGTGAAAGCATTCCACCCCGACCGGCCGGTACCGATGGAGCGCTTCGCCAAGCGCCGGACCATCGGCGCCGAGCCCGTCGAGGTCCCCGCGACCCGCTACTACCGGCGCCGGATCGCCGCCGGCGACCTGGTCGAGGTCAAGAGCACGCCCGCGCCGGCGCCGAAGAAGCCGCGGCGGGGCGAGGAGGAATAGCCCATGGGCATCACCACCAGCGTCCCCTCGACGACCCGGAAGCCGGGGACCTTCCACGAGTTCCAGATCACCGGCGCCCAGCGCGGGCTCGTGCCGCTGCAGCGGCGCGTGGTCTGCCTCGGGGCCAAGAGCGCGGCGGGCTCGCTGGCCGTCCACACGCCCCAGCGGATCTTCGACGAGAACGAGGCCGACTCGTACGCCGGCAAGGGCTCCGAGCTGGCCCTCATGCTCCGCGCGGCCCTCAAGGCCATGCGGGCCGTCCAGGCCCAGGGCATCGGCGCGCCCGAGCTCTACGCGTGCGCGGTGGCGGACCCGGGCGCCGGCGTCAAGGCGATCCACAAGTTCACCGTGACCGGCACCGCCACCGAGGGCGGTGACGTCGTCTTCCGGATCGCCGGTCGGACGATCCGCGCGGGCGTCTCCGACGGCGACGCCAACACGGTGGTGGCGACGGCCATGAAGGACGCCATCGACGCCATGCTGCACGACCTCCCCATCACGGCGGCCGTGGGCGGCGCGGGCTCGAACGAGGTCGACTGCACCGCCGTCAACGCCGGCGTGAACGGCAACGACATCAAGATCGAGGTCGTCTCGACGCCCGCCGGCATCACCGTCACGGCCACCGAGGAGAGCACGGCCGGCTCGGGCGCGTACGACATCACCAGCGCGCTCGACAGCCTCATCGACCAGCACTACCGGGCCATCGCGATCGCCAACCACACCGCGACGGACGTCACGGACCTCAAGGCCCACATCGACGCGCGCGGCACGCCCAGCCTGAAGCAGTGGGTCATGGGCTACCTGGCCGAGACCGGCACGCTCTCGACGGCGACCACGCTCGCGACCGGAGCCAACTACAAGGAGGTCGTGGTGGCGACCTACGAGAACTCCCCGAGCCTGCCGGGCGAGATCGCCGCCATGCTGGCCACGATGTCGGAGGGTGAGTCCGACGTCGCCAAGAGCTTCAACGCCGTTGAGCTGCCTCTCTACCCGCCGCCGGCGGCGTCGGTCTACACCGACGTGGAGATCGAGACCGCGCTGGCGGCCGGCGCCACGCCGCTCGTCCCCTCGCGGGACCTCACCCGGACCCAGGTGGTGCGGCTCGTGACGACGAAGACCGACGAAGGCGGAGCGCCCTTCTACGCGGTCCTCGACGTCTCGACGGTGCGGACGCTGTTCGAGGTGGCGCTGCAGATCGATGCGGCTTGGAAGCTCCACTTCCCCCGCGCCAAGAACACCGCCCGTACGAAGCGCCAGGTGAAGTCCGTCACCCTCCAGGTCCTCAAGGCCGCAGAGGCCGTCGAGTGGCTCCACAACGTCGACGCCCACGAGGGAGAGCTGCTCGTCGAGAATGACGCCGAGGTCCCGACGCGGCTCAACGTGGACATCCCGCAGTCGGTGATCCCGAACCTGCACCAGCTCGTCGGCGTCAACCGACTCATCCTCGAGTAGGAGGCCACCCATGCTTGCGCAGATCGCATCCCACGCGTACCCGGAGCTCTTCAGCTCGGTCTACTCCGGCGAGCTCCAGTCCGTCGTTTCGGTGAACCCGACGAACGCGGACCCGAAGACGCCGGTCAAGACCATGAACCGCGAGCGCCGGCCGATCGGGTGGAACCGTGGCGTTCCGGACTACACCTTCGACCTCGAGATGGCCGTCGGCAAGCAGGGCCTCGAGGCGGACTTCGAGAAGCTCTCCGAGACCATGGAGGAGTTCACCATGGTCTTCGAAGCGGACGACGGCGGCATCCGTCTCCGCTACGAGGGCTGCGTGGTGACGAACGTCTCGTACAACGCCAACGAGGCGGGCGAGATGCGCGCCACGGTGTCGGTCGCCGCGCGGAGGTACTTCCGCGAAGCGTAGCGCCAGGAGGACCCCATGACCCCGAAAGACCCCCGCAACGGACGCGCCCCTTCGCCGGGCGCGTCGCGTGTTTCTCGCCTGGCCCGCGGGACGAGGTACGGTCGGACCGTCCTCTGGCCGGGCACGGACGTCGAGGTCCACATCCGGCCGCTGTCGTGCGCGCAGGTCCAGGAGTGCTACGCGGGGGCGAACGAACGGTTCCGCGACCAGCTCGACAACCTCCCCAGCTCCGGCCTCTTCGTCGACCCGTTCCAGGACGAGCTCTCGATCCAGATCCTCGCCCGCGCCTGTCGCGTACCGGAGAGGCCCGAGGAGCTCTTCTTCCCGACGCCCGATGACCTCAGGGACAACGTGACGCCCCAGGAGCGGGACGCCATGATGGGCGTCTACGCCGACGTGGCGAACGGAATCGACCCGGAGCTCCACGAGCTCGAGCCGGCCGTCCTCGAGGCCATCCTCGAGGCGATCAAAAAAAAAGACGAGACCCGCTTGAGCAGTTTCGGTGCGCCTACGCTCGTGACCTTTCTGCTTACTATGGGCAACCAGCCGTCGAGCTCACACACTGGCAGCTGAGGATCTTCGCGATGCTTCACCCGGCCAGCGCTGAGGACCAGAACAAGCGGGCCGTTGTGGGCCCGAAGAAGCGCGCGCGTGACCGCGTGAGGAGGCTACGCCGTGGCTCGTGAAGCGGTCGCACGGATCCGCGGGGATACCAAGCCCCTCGAGCGCGCCCTCGGGCAGGGTCGGCGCAAGATCCATCGCTTCGGCGTGGACATCAAGGGAACGCTGCAGCGGGCAGTGAAGGGCGCCTTCTCGGGACTGTCGACCGTGGCGGGCTTCGCCGGAGCCGGCGCGCTGGCACTGGGCTTTCGGTCCGCCAAGGACTTCGAGGTTCGGATGTCTCGGCTCGGGATCGCGTCCGAGAAGACCGCCGCTGAGATGCAGAAGATCCGAGCGCAGCTCCTCGGCATCTCGAAGGCGACCGGACAGGGGCCGGAGGAGATCCTCGGCGCCCTCGAGCGGTTCCAGGAGAAGACCGGGCAGCTCGACGTGGGCGTCGAGTCGATGGAGACGTGGGCGAAGGTCGCAACGGCGACGGGCTCACAGATGGAGGACGTCGCCCTCACAGCCGCGGCTCTCCAGCGCAACATGGGGCTCGGCGCGGACCAGGCGGAAAGGTTCTTCTCGATCCTCATCCGCCAGGGGAAGGAGGGCGCCGTCGAGCTCAAGGACACCTCGCGCCTGATGGCGTCGCTGTCGCCCTTGTTCAGCGAGTTCGGTACCAAGGGTGTCGAGGGCCTCGCTCAGATGGGTGCGATGCTCCAGATCATCGAGGGCGGATTCCAGGGGGCCGACGAGGCCGCCACCGGATTCCAGTCCCTCATGGTTGCGATCCAGAAGAACGCCGCGAAGCTCGAGAGAAAGGGCGTGCAGGTCTTCACCGACAAGACCCGCACGCAGATGCGTGACCTTCGCGAGATCATCTTTCAGATCGACGAGAAGGTCGCTCGCAAGGATCTCCTGAACGTCCTAGGGAGGTCCGAAGCGTACCGCGCGATCCTGCAGCTCATGAACCGCGGCGAGGATGGCCTCGACGAGCTCGTGACCAAGGGGCTCGAGGCGAACGACGTCCAAAAGGACTTCGCCCGGTTCATCGGCGAGGCCGGCGGCAAGATGGCGAAGTTCGAGGCCCGAATGAAGACCATCGCCATCGAGAAGATCGGGCCCCACATGGAGACGATCGCGAACGCGGCCGTCAAGCTGGCCGAGGCGATCGACTGGATCGCGCGCAACGCCGACAAGGTGATCCCGATCTGGTTGGCCCTCAAGGCTGCAGGTCCGGCGCTCGGGGCGGCCCTGGCCGGTGGTGGTGGTGGTGCCGCGGGAGGCCTCCTGGGCGGCGGTGGTGGCGGCGCGGCGGCCGGCGCCGGCACGGGGCTCCTCGCGAGGCTGGCGCCCGTGGCGCGCTTCCTCGGCGTGTTCGGCGCCGGCTTCACTGGCGTCCAGATCGGCATGGGGATCAACGAGCGACGAGGAGAGGACATCTCGCGCCTGCTCGGCATCACGGAGGCTCCGCTCGCCCAGGAGGCGGCGCTCAAGCCAAGCTTCTTGTCGAGCGACGAGGAGCTCGCGGGCCGGATCCGGAAGCGCTCCGGCCTCGAGGCGCGGATCCTGGGGGGGCTTTTCGGGGCCCCAGGGACGCGGGGGTTCGACGAGGCCGCGGCCCGGGCGGAGGAGCTCGTGCGCTTCGTCCGGACCGGGTCGGGGCGTATGGCTGCAGTTACCTCCGAGGAGGTGGACCCCTCGAGCCCCGAGGCGCAGGAGGCCTTTCGACGGATGCTCGAGGTGCACGTGAAGGTGAGCGCCGATGGTCCGCTCAAGGCCGTCGTTGACGCCGATGCTCCCCGTGAGATCCGCCGGAGGGGTGGCTGATGGCTGAGGACCGCTGGGCGCAGGAGCTCCACGAGGCCAGCTACGGCGGGATCCCGCTGGACATCGTCTCCATCGACGACGACGAATCCAACGATATCGTCGTCCACACGTTTCCCCGTCGGGCCGGGGGACGCCTGGAAAACCAGGGCATGGGCCCGCGGCGAACGACGGTCCGTATCCTGTTCTTCGCCCGGGATCCCGAGGACGACTACCTCGGACGGTTCGCCTCCTTCGTGGCCCTCAAGGACGAGAGGCGCGCCCATCGCTTCGTCCATCCCATCACGGGATCCTACGAGGCCCAGGTGGAAGCGTTCCGGTATGCGGCCGACGCCGAGCGCCGCGACACGATCGCGGTGGACTGCACCTTCATCGAGGACGCGGAGGAGCCGAGCGTCTACGACCTGGGGCCAGGCGCCCCGACGACGTCGGCGGTCGAAGGTGTCAGGGCCGCCTCCGCCGAGCTCGACCAGGCGCTCGAGGATGCCGGGATCGAGAGCAGCGCAGGCGCCGACGCCATCGCGACGGTGGAGCGCTGGGAAGCCGACGACGCGACCGAGCGACAGGTGGGCGTCGAGGCTGCGGCCCTGTCGTTGCGTCTCCAGGCCGAGGTGGACGCTCTTGGTCTGGCTGAGGACGCGGCCCTGTTCCCAGTACTCTCAGCGTTTGTGGCTCTCCACGACGCGCTGAGGCGCGCGGCACAAGCGTTCACGCAGACCACTGAGCGCATCCTGGAGGTCAGCGTGGCGGTCCCCACGCCGCTCCTGGTGTTCTGTGGGCGCTTCTACGGTGCGGCGGACGCGCAGGCCCGTGCCGACGAGATCCGGCGCCTGAACTATATCGTCAACCCGGCTCGGATTGAGGCGGGGACGGTGCTGTTGGTTCCGGCGCCAACCCCTTCGGGGCGGCGTCCGAGGAGGGCGACGTGAGGGACCCACGGTTTCACTCGGTGAGCCTCCGGGTCGGCGGCAAGCTGATCCGGGACTGGACCGCCTACGACATCGCGCTCGACATGCTCACGCCGGCCGACGCCTTCTCGCTCTCGTTCCCGCGGGCGAGCAAGGAGGTCTTCGACCTCGTCGCGCCCGACGAGGAGGTCGAAGTGCGCCTCGACGATACCGTGGTGCTCTCCGGGTTCGTGGATGAGCGCGAGGTATCCCTGTCGAGTAGCTCGGGCAGCCGCATCACCGTGGAGGGCCGGGACCGGACGGGCCGACTCGTAGACGAGTCGATGCCCCTCATGGACCTCGCGGGCCTCGGGATCAAGGAGCTGGCCGAGCGGGCCTGTGGCATCGGCGACCCCGAGCTCTCCGAGGCCTGGTTGTCCGAGGTGATCCTGTCGAACGCTGAGAACCGCCGCCTGCTCCGCGGTCGGGCCTCGAAGCTCGCCAGGGTCTCGAAGGAGCCGGCCATCGTCACCGACATCGACGAGGCCAAGGACCGTCGCCACGTGGAGCCCGGGGAGACGCGGTGGAAGGTCCTCGAGTACTTCCTGCACAAGGCCAAGCTCCTGGCGTGGTCCACCGCCGACGGGAAGGCCCTCGTGGTCGGCCTGCCCAACTACGATCAGGAGCCCCAGTATCGGTTCTTCGTGCCATCGGTGGACTCGAATCGTGCGCGCGAGGGCAACGTGGTCTCGTACTCGCTCCGCGACAGCGTCGCCGACCGCTTCTCGGCGGTGCGCGTCGTGGGCTCCGCCCGCCTCGACCCGCGCCGCGACCAGAAGGACCCGGCGGGCCAGTATCTGGCGGAGGCCAAGGGGACCGGTTTCAAGCGACCGAAGCGCCTCATCGTACAGGACGACGACATCCGCGGCCCCCGGCAGGCTCGCGTACGCGCCGAGCGCGAGCTCGCCGAACGGGACGCCACCGGCCACCATCTCGAGATCGAAGTCGTCGGCCACGGCCAGGGCGGCCGCGAGCCCGTGATCTACGCCCCCGACACGATGGCGGTGGTGGAGATCGAGGACCTGGGGATCCGGGCCGAGTACCTCATCACCTCGGTGCACTTTCGCTTGTCGCGCCAGGACGGCGAGACCACCGCGCTGAAGCTCGTGCAGAAGGGGACGGTGCTGGCATGAGACGCACGGTCCGAGAGCTCCGTGCCGACCAGGGCCCCGACCGTATCTGGTTGCGGAACCTCGTCCGGCGCGTGCTCGTCAAGGCGACGGGCAAGCTCTGGCAGCTCGCCGGCTACCCGGGCGAGGTCCTGTCCGACATCCCACGGATCGCCGAGGTTGGCTTCGTCTCGCGGCCGCGGGCGGGAAAGGGCGAGGCGATCGTCCTCAAGGTGGGCGAGAAGGGGCACCGGGTCATCATCGCCACCCGGGATGGCGAGATCGAGCTCGACATCGACGAGGACGAGACCGCGATCTTCAACTCACAGGTGCGGGTGATCTGCAAGAACGACGGCACCGTCCACATCGACAACGGCTCCGGCGCCGAGGCGCTCGCGACGAAAGCCGACCTGCAGGCGGTGGTGGACTGGTTGGAGACTCACATCCACCCGGATCCGTCGAGCGGCAACACGGGCACTCCCACGACGACGCCTCCATCGCCGGACGGCACCACCGTCCTTATGGGGAAGTGACGATGCCGGGACGCGACCGCATACTGGATCCGATCAGCCGCGACTACGTCGCCGACGGGAAGGGCGGCTACCAGAAGACCACCACGCTCCGCACCGCGATCCACCACCAGCTCCTCGACGAGCTCGGCAACTGGGTCGGCGACCCGGAGGCGGGCTCGACGCTCCACGAGTTCGGCCGGGCGAAGAACTCGGAGGCCCAGGCGCTGCGGGCGGCCGAGGCGGTCCGCGTGGCGCTGCAGCGCTTCGTCGACCAGGGCCTCGCCAAGGACCTCGACGTCACGGTGGAGCGCTCCGTCGAGGGCCGCTGGGTGATCCGGTCGTCGATCACGGACATCCAGCACAACGAGACGATCGACCTGTCGGACCTTCTGAGCTTCGGAGCGTAGCCCATGGCCTTCACCGTCCCCAGCCTCGAAGAGATGCACGCCCTCCTGGTCCGGGACCACAAGGGCCGCTTCCCCGACGACGACGTCTCGCCGTCGAGCGACAACTACAAGCGGCTCCGGGTCCTGGCCCTGGCCGCCACGGCGCTCAACCAGGCGGCCCTCGAGATCCTCGAGGAGCTCATGCCGGACGGGCGCGGCTTCACCCGGTGGGGGGAGAACGTCCTCGAGCTGCCCAAGAAGGCCGCGGTGGCGGCGCGCGGCACGGACGCCCTCCGGGTCACCGGGACGGCCGGCTCCTCGGTGGCGGTGGGGGACGAGCTCGTCCACGAGGACGGGACGCGCTTCCAGGTGAACGAGAACGCCACCATCGCGGTGGGGCAGACCTCTGTGGACGTGGACGTCCTGGCGCTCGACGCCGGCGCCGTCGGCAACAAGAAGGCAGGTGACGTCCTCACCTTCGTCAGCCCGCCGGCCGGGATCAACACCGAGGCCGAGCTGCAGTCCGACCTCACCGACGGCGCCGACGCGGAGTCCGATGGCGCCTACCAGGACCGGGTCCTCGACCGCCTCGCCGCCCCCGGCATGGGGGGTAACGCTGAGGACTACCGCCAGTGGGCGCTCGAGGTGGAGGGCGTGGCGAGCGCGTACGTCTACTCGGGGCGCGCCGGCCTGGGCTCGGTGGACATCGCCGTCCTCAAGTCCGGCACGGGGGCGGCGCGGGTCCCGAGCGCGTCGGAGCGAGACGCCGTACAGGCGTTGCTTGACGAGCGCCGGCCCGTCTCGGTGAGGGATTGCCGCGTCCTCGAGGTCCTGGCGGAGTCGCAGGACGTGGAGGTGCTCGTCACGCCCCTCGACGGCGCCGAGTGGGCCTTCGACTGGGACGACTCCACGCCGCTCGTGGTGTCGAGCTGGGACGCCAACACGCGCCAGCTCACGTTCACGACGGACCGCCCCGACGACCTGGACGCCGGGGACAGGCTCATCATCGCTACGGCGGGCGCGTCGGGCGAGGAGGTCGTCGTGGAGTCCCTGGTCAACCAGAACGCGGTGAAGCTCGAGGAGGCGCCGGCGACCACGCCCCAGAACGGCGACACTGTCTACTCGGGCGGGCCCGTGGTGGAGCCGGCGCGCCAGGCCATCCTCGACCTCATCGACTCGCTGGGCCCGGCCCGCGGGACAGAGGCGGCGCTGAGCTGGAAGGGGACCCTGACGACCGCCGACATCTTCCGCGCCGTGCAGACGTCTGACGGGATCCTTGACTCGGAGATCTCGACGCCGGCGGCGAACGTCACGCCGACCAACAGCCCACCGTCGGATCAGGTGGGCGTGGTGGTACCGGGCCGGATCATCGTGAGGAGGAAGCCATGAGCAACACCATCGTAGTGCCGGGGCCCGAGACGGCGCTGGCGTTCAACGAGGAGATCGGGACAGGGATCTACGGCGACGGTTCCGACGGGGACGTGACCATCTCGTCGGACACGAACCTGTCCCGCGACATGTTCTACGAGAATTTGACCGTTGAGTCGGGAGCCAAGCTGAACACCAACGGATTCCGCGTCTTCGTCCGTGGAACCTACACGGTGAAGCTAAACGCTTTCGCCGGTGCGAAGGGCAACGACGCCGCCGGAAGCGTCGGGGGAGCATCGCTTACGACCGGAAGCATCGCCAACAGCCAGCATGGATACTTCGGCGGGGATGGAGCGACCGGCAACGGAGAGAACGGTGGCAACGCTAGCGCCGCGGCCTTCGCGTCTGGCAACGGCGGCGCAGGTGGTAACGGCGCTTCGGGAACCGGAGGCAGCGGTGGTACTACGTCGCCATTTGCTGCGACCGCCGGGACGCCGCGTTCCATCGACGCGCTCAAGGGCATCCCGTTCAGCAGTGGCGCATTCACCTTGCGCGGCGGCTCCGGTGGAGGCGGCGGTGGCGGTGACGGCGCCGCGGCCGGCGGCGGCGGCGGCGGGGGTGGTGGTGTGTCGTTGATCGTCGCGAAGAACGTCGTGCTCGAAGGCACGATCGGGTGTCCTGGTGGCAACGGCGCCCCTGGGCAAGGCGGCAACACGGGTGGCGGCGGCGGCGGAGGAGGTGGCGTCCTGTTCCTCATTCGTCGCACCCGCACGGGATCTGGGACGCTCAGCGTCGCGGGCGGCTCCGGTGGGGCGGGATCCGGAACAGGAGCCAACGGGTCCGACGGCGAGCCCGGCACTATCGTGGAACTGGTGATGTGATGCTCCTTCGCTGTTCTGACCCTCACCACGCGCTCCGCTCCTCGGAGCCCGACTGGCGCGACGAGCTCGGGCGCGGATCCAAGAGCATCGACGGGCTCCTTTGCCCGGCGTGCGCCCGCCTCCGACCCATCGAAGCCGAACCAGACGACACCCATGAGGCGGCCCGGATCTGCATCTGGTCCGACGGGCGCATCGAGGTCACCGTCCCTGAGGTCTACCTCACGGGCGAGATCGTTGGCGAGAGGGTTCTCCGGGTGGCGGCCGCCGAGAAGCTCACCCCTGGCGAAGCCGGGGCGCTCGCCTCCATCCGCGCCAAGCTGTTCAGCGAGCTCAAGTCGCTCGTGCGACGACGCGAGGGAGGCTAGATGGCGCCCACCTGGTCGGTCTTCTTCAACGCTCGCTCGGGCTCGCCCGTGACGGGCCCGGCCGTCACGGACCGCGGGGACGGGACCTACTTCTTCACCCCGCCGTCAGGGATCGAGTGGGTGGGTCTCCTCGACTTCGGCGCTGGCACGTCGCGCCGATACATGCTCGTCGCCCAGACCTCGCTGGGCGTGTTCGCGATCTACGACGCCACCACCCTTGAGCCCGTCACGGGCGCCACGCCCACCTGGCTCAGCTGGTGGCGCGTCTCGGACGGCACCGACCAGGACGACGAGCCGCCCGTCGTGGAGCTCGGCGGCGGCGTGTACAAGACCGACCTGCCCGAAGACCGCGCTGGCCTGCTCGACGTGGGCGCCGGGAACGTGCCGCAGAAGATCGCTCTGTCGCGCACGCTCCCCGTCGAGCCTACGCCGCAACCACGAGCCCCCGCGCCCCCGGCCGGGGAAGGAGGACTGGGCTTTGTCCTCGAGTAGCCGCACCGTCATCCTCCTCAACTTCAACGAGCGCGAGGGGGTCGCCCCCTCGGACGCCGCTCGGGGTCTCGGTGACCTCGGGGGCGACCCCTCGAGCACTCCTGCCCTGGGCGAGCCGACGGTCGTCCAGGGTCGCTTCGGCAACGCCCGGTCCTTCGACGGCACGCAGGGCCTGGTCGGCACCGAGCTCACGGCCGACCAGACCAAGCTCCGCCGCACCATGGCGATCGAGGCCATCGTCACGCTCGACCAGGCGAAGGCCTCCGACGGCACCCGCACGATCCTGGCCCGCGGCAAGCTCGGCGGCACCGGCGCGGACCGGCATCTGTACGCCCTCACGGTCAGGACGAGCGCCGGGAAGACCTACCTCGAGCTCACGTGGAACAACCTGTCGGGGGGCGTGATCGAATTCGTGGCGCCGCCGGGCTGGGTCTACCTGGCGGCGGTCCGACGGTGGATCTCCGAGAGCGAGGTCGAGGTCGAGATGTTCGTGAACGGCGTCTCGATTGGCGTCGATACCTCTGCCGACGGCGCCATCACGGACGGTGACGGCGGAAAGGTCACCGTCGGGTGCTTCGCGAGCGCGAGCGGCGATCCGTACCAGTTCTTCTGGGAGGACGCCATCGACGCCATCCGGGTCACCCGCGGCGAGAAGACCGCCGAGGAGATCCGGCACACCTACGATCGCCTCTTCCTCTTTCCCCAGTGGGGCTACGAGCTCGTCAAGGCCTTCCTCCCCCCGGGGCAGGCCTTCTCACCGAACCCCGACTCCGTCGTCCAGCGCGAGCTCATGATCGAGGGAGACGCCCTGGGCGAGGCGTGGGCCCACCTCGAGGAGCTCCGTCGCTACGCGCTCCCCGACCAGGCCTGGCGGACCCTCGATCGATGGGAGTCCATCCTCCGACTGCAGCCCGGGCCTCGCGAGACGTTTGCCCAGAGGCGGCTCCGCGTGCTCGGCCACATCCGCCGGATCCATGGCTTCAGCGTCGGCGAGATCGTGAACGCCGTGGCGGAGCTCCTCGCGGTGAACGCCGACCAGCTCGAGGTCCTGGAGAACAGCAATCTCGTCGTGGACACATGGGCCTCTGGCGTGGGGAACCGCTGGTACACCTACGCCGGCAACGGCTCCGTGACCGGCACCTCGCCGGGCGTCGACCTCGTCCTCACGAGCGGGCAGTCGCACGACTGGACCCACCTCGTCCAGGACGCGCCGCACCTGCGGATGCCGGTCGTGTCCGACGCGAAGGTCGAGATCATCGGCAAGCTCGACATCCCGGGCTCGGGATTCGCCGAGGACGGCGTGGCGGCCGGCGTGTTCGGCTACGACTTCCAGAGCCGGTCGCTCCACGTCTTCGGAGTGAAGCGCGACGCCGGGGCGAACAAGTGGTTCCACCACCTGGTACGGGACGGCGCGACCACGACCACGTTGCTCGCCGGTTCGGTGCCGGCCGCGTCCGCGTGGATCCGCCTCAAGCGCAACCAGGACGGGACGGTGGACTTCGACTACTCGACCGAGGGTCACTTCGGAGCGTGGACGAACGTCGCCAGCGCGCAGGCCTCCATCGGTACGATCCGGTCCGCTGGCCTCACGGCCATGTCGGACGGCGCGGTGGCGGCCGCGCGGACCTTCGGATTCGACGAGTGCGTCCTATGGACGCCGGAGGGGACCGAGGTCTATCGCTGGTACGTGTACCGGGATCCGGCCCTGTCGGGATCGCCCGACATGAAGGGCGCGCAGCGAGTCCTCGACGGCATGAGGCCGGCCCACACCGAGGGAACAGTGACGCAGACGAAGAGCATGAAGACGGGGGACCCGAATTCCCTCTGCGGCCGGGGGCCGATCGGAGCGTGACCGATGCGTTGGCTCGGTCTTCCCCTGGTCCTCCTCATCACCCCAGCCGGAGCGTGCGAAATGGCCCTACCTGAATCCAGAGACAAGACCTTCGTGGACGGCGCGGACATCCCGCCCGAGGTCCTCAACAACATCCAGGACTCAATCGTCGCCGGGAAGCACGGCGATCAGGTCCTCATCCTGCCGGCTACCGCCATGGAGCCCGTCAGCGGCTGGTCGTACGGCGGCGCGTTCCTCAACTGGGAGACGACGACGGGCAACTCACGCCTCGTGGCCGAGATCCCGCTGAGGGTAGGCGATCGCATAAAGGGTGTGAAGGTGCACTGCTCCGACGCTGGCGGCGGGACCGGCGTGGTGTCTGCCGTCCTCGAGGAGAAGTCCATGGCGGGCGGTAGCCTCACCGTCACGACGAAGTCAGACTCCGTCTCCTCCGACGACTCCGGGACGCTGCAGCAGGTCGTCCTCACGAACGTCGTCCAGGAGGCCATCCAGGCCGACGAGGTGTGGCGCGTCAGCATGTTCGCGACGGCCGGCTCTGGGCTCCGCCGCGTCCACGCCATCGAGATCACGTACGACCGGCCGTAGCCCCCATCCCCCCTGGCATTTGTGGCGCGGATTCCGGGCGGCCGTACGCTCGGCTTGACAGCCCCACACCGCGATCGAACCGTCGGATCGAAAGCTGCCAAGGATGACGTCATGACAGAGCGTTTCGCCCGGCTCCACTTGGTCGCCGCCCTCGTCGGTCTCATCACCGTCGGCGCGGTGGGCTTCGCCCAGGAGATGCCCGACGCCGGTCCCGAGCTCGTCCAGGTGGACTCTGGCGCCGCCGATCTCGCGCCGCCCGCCCCGACGGAGGCGCCCGTGGACCCCGAGCAGAACCTCGGTGCGTACCTCGGGCGGTTGTTCGAGGCGGTCAAGAGCGGTGAATGGCTCCTGGCCGCGGCGCTCGCCGTCATCGGTCTCACCTGGGCCCTGAGGAGGTGGGGGGCGAAGCTCATCCCATGGCTCGGCACGGACCGCGGGGGCGTGGTAGTCGCGGGCGTCTCGGCGTTCGCCCTCGGTCTCGCCAACGCAGGGATCGCAGGCAAGCCCGTCGACGTGACCCTGGTGGTGACCGCCCTCGAAGTGGCGCTCCTGGCGATGGGGGGATGGGCTGGGATCCGGAAGCTACTCGGGATCTCCAATGCCTCCTCGACCTAACGGCGTGGACGAGACGCCCGTGCCGGTCCGGGTCCCCACCGAGCCCACCGCCCCCGCCCGTCCACGGCACGACAACCTGCCCACCTTCGGCGCGTACCTCCGCGCCCACTGGAAAGCCATGACGCTGATCGCCGTCATGGTGGGCGCCGGCTTCGTCGCTCGCGGCTTCATCGCCGACCGCGAGGACCGGATCACCAAGGTCGAGCAGCGGGTGGACTCCCTCAAGGAGCAGGTGACGTGGCTCGTCCACACCGTCTACGACATGGCGCGGGCGCAGGGGGTCGCGACGTCGGTCCCGCCGCCCGACGTGGACGTCCATCCGGACTCTGGCCTCAAGCCATGGCCCATCCGCGACGAGGAGCCCGCGGCCGCGTCGCCGCCGGAGGAGTGACGTGGGCGCCGCCGGCTGGTTCGCCGTCGCCGGCTGGGGCGTGGCTGCCGTTCTTGGTCTCGTCCTATACCTGACCCGCCGGACCCTGGCCGAGGCCCGGAAAGCCCGCGACGCGGCCGGGGAGGCGCTCAGGGAGGCCGTCCACGCCCGCGAGCAGCTCGGCGAGGAGCTCCGGGCGTCCGAGCGGCTCCGGCACGAGGCCGAGGCCCGCTACCACGAGCACGTCACGACGGTCCGCAAGGAGCGCGACGTGTACCGCGAGGAGATCACCCATGCGATCCAGGCCTGTCCTGATCCTGAGTTTCGTCGTCGCCGTCTCGGCGAGCGTCTCCGCGGGGTGCTGCAGGAAGTGTACGGCACCGCCCCCGGTGGTGGTGACACGCCCATCCCCCTGCACCCGCCCCCCGGATCCGACGACGAGCCCGGTGGTGGTGGAGACCCCTCCTGACGAGGGCTGGGAGTCGCCCCTCGTCGAGCTCTACGGCGAGGTCGTGCGCCAGGTCCTCCACTCCATCGAGGTGCGCCGCGTCTGCCCGCCGCCGTGGTCAGCGTGCCTGGACGCGGACGCCGCGGCCGCGCTGCAGAAGAACCTCGAGGCCGACCGCGACTACCACCAGGAGCTCGAGGCGATCTGCCCGGAGGTGGCCGATGGCAGCCGATGAGACGAAGGACGTCGTCACGGCGATCCACGTCGCGACCCGGAAGAACCGGGCCTTCGTGTTCCTCCTCCACGAGGATGGCGACATCACGCTGCAGCTCCGCGAGTACTCGGACCGGCACGGCGTGTTCGAGGACGTCGAGTCGCAGCGCGTGAGCGCCCGGCACTTCGCCGACCGCATCACCGACCTGCAGGTCCCCAGGTGGGGCGAGCACCACCGGCCGGTGCTCCTGCAGTACAACCGCCGCAACTTCCAGGGCTCGCCCAAGGGGGACGAGTGAACGTCCTCGTCTGTTGGGTCTGGGGACACGAGTGGCGGCGCGAGGACGACCTCGACCAGCGAGTGGTCGGCGTCATCCCGATGGGCGTCCGCGTCGTGTGCCTCCGGTGCCACGGGCGGCGCACGGGCGACGACGATGCGCCGCCTCCATTCTGGAAGAGGTTCCGGGAATGAGCCGCCTCTGGGGTCGCCTCTTCGTCGCGCCCAAGGAGCTCCCACGGCTCGACCGCCGTCCGTCGGAGCTCGGGCTCATGGCGCTCGAGGTGGCGCTCGGCGAGCTCGGCCAGGGCGAGACGCGCGGGAACAACCGCGGGCCACGGATCACCGTGTACCGCCGGGGCCTGGACGTGGACGCGCCGTGGTGCGCCGCGTTCGTGTCGTGGTGCTTTGAGGAGGCGGCGGAGCGTCTCCTCATCGAGATGCCGTTTGAGCGCTCGCACGGGGCCAAGCGCCTCTTCCGCATCATCGCGCGCGCTGGGTACCGGGTCGAGACGCCGGCCAGGGGCGACGTCGTCCTCTGGGACCGCGGCGCCGCCGGGTCCTGGCAGGGCCACGTCGGGATCGTGAGTGCGGTGGAGGGGAACGTCTTTCGGAGCGTGGAGGGCAACCGCGGCACGTTTCCGAGTCGCGTGCGCGAGTACCTCCACGAGCTCGGCGAGGGCCGCCTCGTGGGCTTCGCGCGGGCGCCCTTCCTCCGGGACTGTCAGCCGCTCCTGGTAGCCTGAAGTCTACCCGCCGGTCGCGTGCGTCCGGTCCTCGAGCCCTCGCCGGACTCCCCTCCCCGAGGGCTCGAGTTTTTTTCGGGGGGCCTTGCTACCGCCCCTCCTCGTCCCGGATCATCCGCTCGACCGCCACCACCACGTCGCCCAGCGCCTCGAGGCGGGCGCGTCGGACGTGGGGCGACGGGTCACCCTCGGGCGTGGTGGCTCGGAGGAGGATCCAGTCGCTCACCGTCATCCCGGCCTGCTCGGCGAGCTGGCGGATCCGCGCCTCCTGCTCCTCGGTGGCGCGGACGTTGATCTGACGCCGTCGGGCGTCGGGCTTCTTCGGGCGAGGGCTCATGTCTCCTCCGGTAGCTGGGCCGCGGCCCCGTTGTCGGATCTTTTGAAGGGGGATCCGCTCCCTTTGCCGCTCATCGTCTCACCGCCTATTTTGTTGCTACGCATGCCCCCACTGTACGCACAGCACGCGGGTTGTGTCGGATCTTCGAAGGCGATCCGCTGCCTTTGTTGCCTCGCATCGCGACGCATGCTGGGCCTCGTGTCGGATCTTCGAAGGCGATCCGCTGCCTTTGTTGCCCGAAACGCGCCGGCGAGAGGCACGCCTCATGGCCGTCGGATCTTCGAAGGCGATCCGCTGCACGGCGAGGAGGATCCGCGCGCATGGCTCGCGGCCGCGTCGGATCTTCGAAGGCGATCCGCTGCCTTTGTTGCGGGGACCCAACAGGCCGTCGAGGCCGCCCTGCGCGCGTAGTCGGATCTTCGAAGGCGATCCGCTGCCTTTGTTGCTGAGGTCCTGGCATGTCGCGGCTCGGGCAGTCGCGCCGGTCGGATCTTCGAAGGCGATCCGCTGCCTTTGTTGCCCTGGTCCACGAAGGGTTCCTCGTCGTCGTGGACGCGAGGTCGGATCTTCGAAGGCGATCCGCTGCCTTTGTTGCCGCACGCCACGGCGTGGCGGCCCTGCGCGCCGAAGTAGTCGGATCTTCGAAGGCGATCCGCTGCCTTTGTTGCCGCACGCCACGGCGTGGCGGCCCTGCGCGCCGAAGTAGTCGGATCTTCGAAGGCGATCCGCTGCCTTTGTTGCCGCAACGAGAGAGACGAGCATGAGACACGAGACCGAGTCGGATCTTCGAAGGCGATCCGCTGCCTTTGTTGCCCTTGCGGCGGCCGCGGCGGTACGTGTTCCGGCGTCGGGTCGGATCTTCGAAGGCGATCCGCTGCCTTTGTTGCGCAAGTCGCCGGCGCTCGAGATCGGCTCCCTGTTCCACGTCGGATCTTCGAAGGCGATCCGCTGCCTTTGTTGCTCGAACGCCATGGCCTTCGGCGGCCCGTGCGTGACGTCGGATCTTCGAAGGCGATCCGCTGCCTTTGTTGCGTCCCCATGTACCGCTTGCCGACGAGGGCCTTGGGAGAGGGTCGGATCTTCGAAGGCGATCCGCTGCCTTTGTTGCCAGGTGCGCCGGAGCATGACCTCGGTCATGCGCCACTGGTCGGATCTTCGAAGGCGATCCGCTGCCTTTGTTGCCCCTCTTCGGGCCCGGCATGTGCGTCGACGAGCTCGTCGGATCTTCGAAGGCGATCCGCTGCCTTTGTTGCCCCTCTTCGGGCCCGGCATGTGCGTCGACGAGCTCGTCGGATCTTCGAAGGCGATCCGCTGCCTTTGTTGCAAGCTGGGGAACGCATGCAGAACGCGGCTCAAGAAGTCGGATCTTCGAAGGCGATCCGCTGCCTTTGTTGCCGCGATGTAGACGGCGCGCATGGGGCGCACCGGCGAGTCGGATCTTCGAAGGCGATCCGCTGCCTTTGTTGCACGAAGCGCGCCGCTGGGCCCATCCGCGAAGCGAAGCGCGGATCTTCGAAGGCGATCCGCTGCCTTTGTTGCCTGCTTCAGGCTGGGCGTGCCGCGCGCGTCGATGTGCTTCGAGGCCCCTCGCGGATCTTCGAAGGCGATCCGCTGCCTTTGTTGCTGCCATAGTAGGCTGCCGTGTGATCTCGCCGTCTCACGAGGCATCTTGCGAGAGGGTACCAGTCTGAGGTGACGGGCGAGACCTCTGTTTCCGAGGACGACGCCGTTTGGCCTGTTCATTCCCGGCCTTGCCTTCGTCGAGCGGTGACGGTGCGCCGCTCGGGTCCTGCGCTCTCGCGAGGAGATTTCGAGCGGCGTTGGCATCCTGATCCCACGTCCGCCCGCACCCCGAGCACGTGTGCTCCAGAGCCCCCGCCGGGTCCCAGTCATCGTCGATCGTGCCGCACCCGTGACACGTGAGAGTCGTGTACGCGGAGGGCACCGCGACATACTCCACTCCGCGCCGACCGCACGTCTGCTGGAGCGCGATCCGCAACTCACCGCTCGCCGCGATGGTCTGGAGCCGGAATGGCTCCCTCTTGTCCCGCGTGCCCTCCTCGGGGCTGTCCCGGCGTTTCGTAGCGCGCAAATCAAAATCCTCCACCACCACCCGGGCGTAGCGGCTCGCGATGTCCGCGGCCCATACGCGGTAGAGATCCTTCCTCCGCCCCAGCGTCTTCCGTCGCTGATGCGCCTCCCACTGCCAGAGGTGACGGTCGCGGTGGTACCACTCATCGAGCGCCGCGACGATCTCCTCGTCCCCATCGATCCGTGCCCCGTGCCACTGCCGGCGAAGCGAGACCAGTCTCCCCGGGCTGCGCCAGCGGTCCATGGTCGCCGTCGCCTCTCGCAGCCATTCGGGTACTTCGGGCTGCGCTGCGAGCCATTCGCGGAGACGTGCGCGGATCCCGTCGTAGTGTCGGTCCCGGATGGACCGGAGGTCTTCCGCCTTGTGCAGGGCACCGAGGATCGCCGCGGGCACGCGGAGCTCCTCCTCGTGCCCCGTGTCGTCCACCAGGTACCCGACGCGCAGCTCGCCATCGATCAACCGCCAGCCCACGTCGATGGCGCATACGCCCTCTCTCCGGGCGGGTAGCGGCTTTTCCTCGGGTGACTCGACCGCGAGTTGGAAGCGCCAGCGCACGTGGTCGGCCACCGGATCGCGGACGAGGTACGCCCACTTGATCCGCCCATCCTCGGGGATCGGCCGGTGCATCTCGATCGGGATCGTGACCCAGATCGGAGTGCGCCTGTCCGCCTCAGTGCCGATCCGCATCTGCACGGTCGTGCGGCACAGGCGCTTTCGCTCGCCACGTCCGACCGCCGGATCCCATGCGCGCGGGTCCACCGGGGCGATGCGGAGGCGCGTATCAGCGCCACCGAAAGCGTCCTCGACCGAGAGGCCGCGCTGGAGCTGCACGGCGAGCCGCCCATGCCCGTCCCAGCGGCGGAAGCGTGGGTCCGTCTTCCCCGCGCGCGCCGCGTCCACCGCCTGCTCTATGGCGCCCCCGGTCCCCCAGGAGCACGGGCGCGCGGCTCTGGCGGCCTTCGCCCGCCGCTTGACCGCCCAGCCATCCAGGATGGCGAGGCAGAGCGCGACGGCTGGGTGAGACCGCACGGCTTCCCGGGCCTCCTTGAGGCGCGGCTTGATCGCCGCGAGCTCGGCACGGAGCCGCCGCGCCTCCTCCTGGTCCTCGACGCGCACGCGGGACGAGCGCGAGCGCTTCTTGCCCGCGTTGATGCGCACGCGCACCTCGGCGAGACGCGCCGCGAGCGCCTCGCGCTCCGACTCCAGTGCCGCCACGTCAGCCACCTGGGAGACGATCGCGCGGTACTGCGCGCGCCTCCAGCGCTCGATCTCGACGAGCGTGTTCTGGTACCGGTGACCGCCGCGGATGTCGGCCTCCACGAGGTCGAGAGGCGCTGGGGCCAGCGCCCCGTACTCGTAGACTCTCACTCCCATAGCTCATGACCTCCATCGGGCCCCGGAGGTCCTCCGGGGCCCTGTGCAGATCAGGAGGACAGGACGACGGTATACGCGCGATCCGGCGAGAGCACGGCGGCCTCGGCGCTGGGCAGCGATTTGACCTCGCGCTCGTCCCAGTCGTCCGAGTCGGTCACGGCGATCTTTGCGTCGGCGAGCACCGTTTCGGCGGCGCGGCGGAGGAGGGCGATCACCTCGCGCTGGGCAAGGATCCCCTCACGCAATCCAGTATTCCGGGACCTGCCCGGCGATTCTCGCCGGGTTGGTCCTCGTCCCTCGGCCCGCGAGCACCTCGCGGGCGAATGCCTCGCATACGGCGAGGTGTTCCTCGCCGTGATCCTGCATGATTCTGACGATATCCGCCGCGTGCTCGGCGAACACGCGGCGCATGTCTTGGACGGATGCCCCGGCGGGCGCCCTCACCGCGCCCTGGCAGGCGCGGTACAGCTCAGGGACCGAGATCTCGGCGCCGGACATGATCCGGCGCCAGGCGGAAAGACAGGACTCCGACTCGCATGTGAGGCGGAGCAGAGTGCGCCGGGCGGGGAACGGCCCAGCGCAGATCCGCAGGGCCCACTCGCCTCTCTCGATTATGAGAGAGGCATCATCTACCGTGACTCGCAGCATCCCGATCCTCATCGCGCCGATCCGCCGGCGCATGCGTGGGAGCCTCGTCCGCTCCTACATGACGCGTGGCGAGGTCTGTTCGTAAACGCGGAGCCACGTGTCGCCAGCCCGTAGCGAAGCCGATCGGCGTATGACCCACCGCTCCGGGGAGCGGGATCGCGCCACGGACCGCTTCGCCTCCTCAAGAGTGGCATAATCTTCAACTACCACATCACGATCACCGTAGCAGCCCGGGGCGGGCACGATGATGTAGCGGGTCGGTGTCTCAAACATGTGGGCCATCTGCCTCTCCTTTCGTTGCCGCCGCGTCCATCGCGGCGGGGTGGCGGCTCCATCGCCGCCCTACGAGTATATGTATAGCACTCGTCTGCACCCGTGTCTAGCAAAAATCGACAGGGGGTGTCGCTTTTTTTTCGTCGGCGCCCGTCGTCGTCGGAGACGCCGACGCTTCCAACCGCAACCACTCGTAATTCCACGCGCCGCTCGCGAATGGCATTCAAGAGGTCGCCGGTTCGATCCCGGTCAGCTCCACCAAAACATCGGCAATAACAAGCGCATCCGACCCGCACCCGGAGACCCCAGTCCCACCCCCTGCCGACGATTTGCCGAGGAAACGTAGCCCCAAGCGTCACGTGTACGGGCCGATCCCGCCTGACCACCTGGCGCTAGCGCTGAACCTTCCGCCCTCTCTTCGTCTTCGTCTTCCCCTCCCCTCCCCAGTCCAGGACCCCGAGCAGACGGCGCCGAGAGGCCGTCTCAGCGGCCCCACGCCGGCCTGGTCGCAGATCTCGTGCACCCAGAGGCGGGGCCAGTCCCGCCAGTGTCGGCCGAGGATGAGCTCGTCGCCGGCGCGCCACTCGGCGAGTCGGACGAGGTGGCCGCGGAGCTCCTCCGGGACCTCGACGCGCCGACGGCCGGCGTCGGTCTTTGACTCGCGCACCCAGAGGATCCGACCCTCGTCGTCGACGTCGCGTACGCACAGCCCGACGATCTCTGAGGCCCGCAGACCGAGCAGGAGCGAGCACAGCGCCGCCACGGCGCCCGTCTCGGTCCGGGCGAGTTCGAGCGCCTTCTTCCGCCACCGCCTCGCCTCGTCGATGGTGAGCTGCGCCTTGCCCTTCGCGCGCCGCCCCACGCCCTCGATCTCCTCGGCGTAGTTGGTCGGGATCCACCGCTGGCGCACGCACCAGCGGAGGAACGTCTTTGTCTCCGCCAGGGCGTTCCGGTGGGAGTCCACCGCGTACCGCTCCCTCATCGCGGCGTAGTACCGACGGCACTTCGCCTCCGAGAGGACGTCGAGCTCGAGCGCGGTGGCGTCCCCGAAGAAGGACCGTAGGCTCCACATCGTGCGGGCGATCGAGCTCTCCCTGTTGCCCTTGTCGCGAACGTGGAGCTCGTATTGCTCGATCGCCTCGCCTATCGTGAGCTCCGTCGAGACGAGCGCGGCGCGGCACTCGTCCGCGTAGACCTCGGCGTCTTCGCGGCGCGCAAACGAGCGATATCTTCTCTCGCCATCAGCCGCAACTCGTTCAACCTGCCAGCCGGGACGGCCTCGCCGTCGGTAGGGGCCCCGGACCCGTTCACCCTTTCGCTTTCGTCCCACGGCTCCGGACGAGACACCGACAACCGGGCCCGCGTCAACTCCACCCGCAGGGCGCGGATCTCCGCGATCAGCTCCTTGAGGAGCTCGTCGCTCACCCACGCTCCTCCTCCCCGTCCGGATCGACGGCGCGCCAGATGAGCTCGTGGAGGAGCACGTCCATCTCGCCCTCGAGTAGGTCGTCGGGTTCGCCGAACTCGTAGTCCTGGACCAGGCCGTCGTCGCCGGCGATACGGACGATGTGGCGGTTCATGCCCGGGCCCTCCGTCGGTTGAGGTCCGCGGTCTCGCGGCGGTGGCACGGCACGCACAGAGTGCGGAGGTTGTCGAGCCCGAGCTCGGCTCCGCCCTCGCAGACCGGGACGATGTGGTCGGCCTCCCACCAGGAGCGGGGGAACCATGGCAGGCCGAGCGCCCGGACGCGAGCGCGGACCTCGAGGCGCGCCTCGGCGCCGTAGAAGCCGCGGTGGGCCTGCCAGGCGTAGTGCTGGGCCGCCTCCGTGTCGAACCCGCACAGCGCGCAGATGCCACCGTCGCGCTCGAAGACCTTCTTGCGGGCGAAGCCCGGCCATGCGCGGATCCGATACTCGTCCACGCAGGCATCGCTGCACCAGCTCCGTCGCCGCCCCGTGAGCTCCTCGCCGCACCACGCACAGACGCCCTTCTGGCCCCGGTAGGGCGGGACGATGTTGATGCGGCCGCTCATGACCTCCCCCGTAGCGCGAGCTCAGCGACGTGGGCCGCACCTGAGAGGATCGCGTCGATGGCCTGCTCGGCAAGGAGCGTCACGTTCTCCTCGCCGGTGTCTTCCTTGGTGAGGCCGAAGTTCCGCTTGCATCGCTGGTCGGCGCTTGCCGTGAGGTAGTGCGCGAGCTCGTGGCGGAGCGCTGCGACGCCGAGGCGCGGGGCCGTCGGTCGTGCCGCCTCTGCCCAGCGCTTTTGCTCGTCGAGGACCTTCCAGGTGCGGTCGCCGTCGTAGAGATACCTGCAGCCCTCCTCGTCGTCCTCCATCCACTCGTCTCGCGGCACGCCCTCGGCTTCCCAGGACGACATCCACTCCAGACGGAGGCCGAGGGCGAGCCATGCCTCCACCAGGATCCAGCGACGGGCGTCGATCACGGGGCAAGCCTCCTGAACTCGGCGCTCAGCCGGAGGTACTCGACCAGCGGGAAGTACCGGACCGCCTCGAGCTCGCCCGGCCACTCGACGCGGACGTACAGGAGCGCCGTCATGCGGACTTCCTCCCTGTCAGGCCTTTCGGGCGGTGGGGGCGGATGGTCGTCGACCACTTCGTGGTCACGCCGCCGGCCTCGCTGATCGCCGCGAGCGCCTCGCGCTCAAGTGGAGCGAGGGGCACGTCGCGCTCTTTCGCCACCATTCGGAGCGCCTCCTTGAGTCGCTTCTTCGTGGCGGAGTACTCGACCGCGGCGTCCGCCACCTCGGGCCCGTAGAGCTTGTGCATCACGGCCCGCACGACGGGCCCCGCCAGGGAATCGCGCTTCGTCGTCACCTCGCCGAGGACCTCGCCGTTCGACAGCGGGATCGGCGTCTTCTTGGCGACCGCGTAGCACGCCGCGATGATCTTCTGCAGCCGGAGGCGGAGGCCCTCGGCGATCTCGTAGGCCACGCCGGCGGCCTCGAGGCTCATGGGCTGCGGCGGGATGAGGCCGCCCGCCGTGTCGTCGTCCTTGAATGCCCGGAGCGCGCCCGCCTGGGCGGGGCAGACGCGGATGGCGGGGCACCATTGACAGTGCCGTCCGATCGAGAGTCGGGGCAGGGCGCCGCGCTTCACCGCCTCGCGGGCCAGGAAGACCTCCTTGCCGAGCTCGCGGAGTTCGGTCGCGAACGCCTCGAGCTCGAACGGGCCGAGCTCGGCCTGGTCCACGAAGGGTTCCTCGTCGTCGTGGACGCGAATGATTCCCACGATGGCTCGGCTCCGGCCGTAGGTGCGGCACGCCGCCAGGGCGCCGGCGCGGAGCTGGACGTTCTCCTCCGCCGGAGCGACATCCGACCAGCCGGTCTTCCAGTCGAACACCACGACCGCCTCGGTGGTGAGCCCGAGGAGGTCGAGCGTCATCGGGATCTCGCCGTCGTCGACCTGGTAGGCGCGGTCGATGCCACGGCCGAGCTCGCGGCCCGTGTCGTCCACGAGGTGATACGCGAGCGCGACCTCGGCGGCATACGCGCTCGGATCCACGCGGAGCTCCTCGATCCGGACCGCGGCGCAGGCCTCTCGGTAGTCGGGCGCGACCTCCTCGAGCGCCTTGTCGCGACCCACCTCGGCGACCCGCTGGAAGTAGCGATGGAGCGCCGTCCCGCGGCTCGCGTACTCGTTCGGCTCGTCCACCTGGGGGAGCGCCGCGGAGCCGGGGCAGCGGCGCACGCGCTCGATCGCAGACCCGGAGAAGAGGTAGTTACCCATTCTGCGCGAGCTCCTTCCAGCGGTTGTCGAAGGTCGCCTTGATGGCCTTCTGGACGTCCTTCGGCTCCTTGGCGAACTCCGGCATCAGCTCCTTGAGCTTCTCGAGCGACGGCGCCGCGAGGATCTTCTCCTCGCAGAGCGCCACCTTCTTTTCGAACACCGTGAGGTCGTCGGTCGAGGACCCCGCCGGCGTCGCCGGCTTCTCGTGCTGGGGAGCGGGCTCCGCCCCCGCCGCGGGCGCGGACTCGGGCGCGGGCTCCTGCGGGGAGGAAGGACCTGGCGCCTTCGTCGGGGCCGGAGGCGGGGGCGGGGCCACGGTGACGGGCACATCGATCACGGAGCCACTCTGAACGAGGTCCGGCAGCTCCTCTTGGACGTAGAGGCCGAGCACGATGTCGGGGAAGACCTCACGAGCGAGCTCCGAGGCGCAGCGGTGGCGCAGCATGGGGCGCGGGTAGGCGCGCCATGCGGGCTGCTTCAAGAGTCCGGCACGCTCGGCGTCCTCGATCGTGAAGCTCATCCGAGTCGGCGTCTTGCGGTTGCGGCGCTTCGTCTCGTACGTCGCGATGCGGTCCGTCGATTCGATGAGCTCGAAGTACTCACACACATCGGTGCGGGCCTGGACGAGCGCCACCACGAGGTCGGCAGCGAGGACAGGCTTCCCCGACACCACCGCCACAGAGCGCAGCGCCTGCATGGGGCTGAGGCCCAGCTCGTGCCCGGACAGCAGGACGATCAGGATGTCGGCCGGCTTTCCACGCAGCGCCTCGGGGACGATGCTGGCCTTGGCGAGGCGGTCGGCCAGATCGAGGGCCTGCGTGAGGGCCTTCTCGTTGTACAGGACGGCCGCCGAGTCGTCGTGGGCGACGGGCACGAGGGCCTGGGGGTCTCTGCGGTTCTGCATGGGGTCTCCTTGTCGGTCAGGTGAAGAGACGTTCGAGCCACCCGAGGGCGGCCTTCAGGGTGTCCAGGTAGAGGCGGACCGCCACGGCCGCCCCGAGGAGCGCCACCACGAGGAGCCCCAGGACGAGCTCCTCGCGGACGCGGCGGCGGCGCGGGGGCGCCACCGTATCGGCGAGCGGCACGGGGCGGCGTGGGGGCGGCGGGAAGTGGACGAGCCTACCCATGGCTCACACTCCAGCCGGCACGCACGCGCACCACGGTGTAGTCGGTGCCCGTATAGTCAAGCCGCATCTCCGGGTCCCACGGGTTGAGACGCCGACGCTCTTCGTCTGTCATTGCGGCGGGCAGTAGTCGGTGTCCTTCGTTCCCGGCACGCGGTAGCGGTGCAGCGCCGCGGCGGCCCTCTGGACACGAAGCTGCGCGCACTCCGCCAGCGCGAGCGCGTCCTGCGCGAGGTCCGTGCCCGGCGCGTAGTACAGGACCTCCTGGACGACGACCCAGACGGCCTCGACCAGGTGCTCGGCCACGCGCAGCGTGTAGGTGGCGCGCTCGAGCTCCCCCGACAGGGCCAGCGTCTCCACGGCGTCACGGCGGGCCGCCACGGCGTCGCACAGGCGCCGGACGTCGCCAGCGGCGTGCTCGGCCCAGGTCACGACTCACCTCCGGCGTCCAGCACTGCAGCGGCGGCCTGCGGCAACTTCTCCGGCAGGAGCTCACGGAGCGGCCTGCGCAGGCACCTGCGCGCGAAGCGCCGGAGCTGCTCGAGACGCTGCCTGCCCTCGTCGGTGAGAAGCCAACCTCGCTCGCTCTCGTACCGAGCGAGACCGCTGGTCTCGAGTGCGTGGAGCCCTCTCCCAAGGTGCAGGGAGCGGGGCTGCTCTGGCCCATGCTTCCCCGGCCGTAGCTTGAGGTCCAGCGAGGAAAGATCCCGCAGGCTGTCGGGACGCGCGCGGCTCACAGCCCACCTCCGCGCAGCGTCACGCGCTCACAGTCCGGGTCCTTCGCGCGCGCCTCCTCAAGCGCGGCCACCTCCTCGGGCGTCGCCGGGCGGCCCTCGCACTGCACGGAGACCCGGATGCCGTCGAAGAACATCCGGGCCACGAGGTACGTCTGGACGCCGAGGTATCTCGACGCGTAGACGTGCGTCTCGATGGCGGCGTGCGTCGCCTGGACCCACGCGCGGAAGATCGCTTCGTCGACGATCCCGAGCTCGAGCCGCGCCTCTCGGTTCGCCTGCCCGCGGTCCACGAGCTGGCCGAGCGTCAGCGCCGCCAGTCGGAGCGAGTCGAGGTCGACGGCGGGGCGAACCGCGGCCTCCCTCTCCGGCACGCTGCAGTCGACGCGGTGGCCCGACAGGCGCTCCGCGACGCTGCACGAGAACTGCACCGGCTCCGGGTCCTGCAGCCCGCTGCCGGCGATGGCGACGTCGATGGGGTTGGGGGTGGGGTCGGTGGTGTCCGGCATGCTGTTACGAATACCGGAACAGCACTGAACACGTCAATCCTGATTTTTTCGAAAATCGTAACAGTCTCGGATTCAGTGCACGAACCGAGAGTAGACCCACGAGCAGAGGACCGGCGCGGCGAGGCGCCGCGTTCCTCTCACCGGTGGTCGCTCTTTGACTTCTGCGGGCGGTCGAGAATCGCGCGAATCAGGGCATACCGCTCGGGATCCGTTCGACGGACGTGCTCTAGCCTCTCGGCATCTGGGTCCGGGTAGCGTAGCTCGGGGAGGGGGATCTTCAGGACGTCCGCAATCTGCTCCAGCGTCTCCCAGGAGCCATCACCGGCCCGTGCGCGTGAGATAGCAGCGTGGCTCACGCCTCGCTCCCCGTAGTGGTTCTTGTCCTTGAGCAGCTGCGCGAGCTGGCGCCAGGAGACTTTCCCTCGGTGGACAAGCCCAAGCTCTCGCATCCGGTGCTCCGCCATTTCCCAGAAGGCGGCGGGGGCCGCGAGCTTGCGGCGCTTCTTCTTGGCGTTCACGAACCCAAGCGTCTCGCGAGGTTTTGGGCGAAAACCGCTTGACGTGACTGGTACGATTACCGTAACGATACCGTATGGCACGAGAGCTCACGCCCGGGCAGCGGATTCGCGCCTGGAGGCAGATCAAGGGGCTCTCGGTGCGCCAGCTAGCACGCATGGCAGACCTCCACTACCCGGCGTTGAGTCGGATAGAGCACGGAAGGCAAAGCGTAAAGGCCGAGGAGCTTGAGCGCATCGCGAAGGCGCTGGGCCTCTCGATGCTGGAGTTCTATGGCGCACCGGAGGCCCGCGTATCGTGATCCGAGCGCACGAGGGGAGGACGGGCTCCTGGCCCGGCAACGCCCACATCCGGCGGGGGCGCCCCTCCCCTCGTGCGCTCGTCCTACTCGCCGGGAACGAACGGCGGCACGTCGAGCTCGGCGACGCTTGTGTCTCTGAAGCACATCACGCGCTTGAACCCGTCGACGTGCAGCTCGAGGTGCCACTTCTTCACGAACCCACGAATCCACCTGTCGGTGCACCCGCGCTTGCGCATGACGCTCAACACCGCCCACGGCGGACCGTCCTTGAGCAGGTCGGCGGCGTTCGCCGACTCGACGGGGCCGCCGACGTACTTGCGCGCCTTCTCCTGCATCTGGCGGCCGGTGGCGCGGCGGATGTTCCGCTCCGTCGCTTCGGCCTGGGCCCGCGCGACCTCCTGGCGCTCGACCGGCGTCATCGGAGGAGGCGGCGGACTGGCGGGGGCGGGTTCGTACTCGTCTCGGCTTACCCACCAGAGGACGCCGGCGAAGAACAAGAGCAGTGCGGTTCCGGTCCCCATGGTCTTCATGCTGCGCCTCCCCTACCGGACCGGCTGCGGGCAGTGCACGCCGAAGCATTCGTACTCGCAGCGCGTGACGCGGATGTCGGGCGGATCGTCTGGCGAGAAGTCGGGCAGCGTCATCGACGTCCACCAGTGCGTCTCGCCCTCGACGTCGCCCGCCGGGCTCGTGTGCTTGTACCCGTAGGTCAGGTCGCAAGTGAGCATCTGCGAGACGGCCTGCTGGGCGTCGCCTGTGGCGCCGGCATCCGGGTCGCCGGGGGTGCCCTCGGTGGCGCCGCTGCAGGCCGCCAGCACCAGGGCGAGCACGAGTCCTCGTTGCATGTCCGGGTCCTTTCTCCCCTTCACACGCGCCGATCTTCGCTTGTGCGCAACCTGTGGTCAATTTGCGGACAAGGATCGGCATACCACCTTTTTTTAAACAGATTCTGCCGCGCAACTGAGCGCAACTATGGCACGCGGAGGCACGCAGCATGAGTCAACTGCCGATCCCGTGGTCGGGGCGCCACCCGCTCGACGAGCACGACGACGATAGCTTCCGCCTCCTCGGCCGGCTCGTCGATGCCTGCGGGGGCCTCAAGGAGGCGGCCTACCTCCTCGACGTCGCGCCCTCGGTGCTCTCTCACGCCCTCCGGCGCCGGGACCGTCACCCTTTCCGCGAGGAGTGGGTGACGCGGCTCCTCGAAAAGGCCGGGCGCTCTGACCAGGGGAGGCTCGTCTGCCAGGAGTACATCGCGCACAAGGCGAGCCTGTGCGGGCTGGAGGTGCAGCGGAAGCGGCCTCTCAGCCCCGAGGAGAAGCTCGACGCCCTTCGCGAATCCATCCGCCGCAACCTGGGCCCCGAGCTCGCTGCGGCGCTCCTGAGGGAGGCCTACGAATGAAGCGCCGCGCCGGGAAGAAGGCAGACCGCCCGGATGAGAGTCGGATGCCGTCCGGAGGTTTTCAGGTTCCGGGTCCCCACGCCGTGGGGGGTTCACCGTCGGCCTCTCCACCTCGCACGCCGGCAACATCGTCGCCCGGCGGATCTGGAGGCACGTGTGGCATGAACGCGCCCGCTCCCCTCACGCTCGCGTCGGACGAGTATCGCACGCCCGAGTGGTTCCTCGACCTCGTGCGTCGCTTCAACAACGGCGACCAGATAGGTCTGGACCCGTGCACGACCCGGCCCAATCCCGTCGGTGCGCGCGCCTTCTACACGAAGGCCGACAACGGCCTGGTGCTCCCCTGGCATGGGTGGGGACTGGTCTTTGTCAACTGCCCCTACAGCTCGCCGAACCTGCAGCTCTGGGTGACGAAGGCCGCCCGCGAGGCCGTGACGCGCAAGGTCGAGGTGATCCTCCTCGTGCCGGCGACGCCGGCGACGAGCTGGTGGCAGGACCGCATCGCGCGCGCCGACCGGATCTGCCTGCCGAGGAAACGGATCGCCTTCGTGCGGCCGTCCGGCCGCGTGGCGCCGAGCCCGAGGCACGACTCCGCGGTCGTCTACTGGGGCCCGCGCGGCGACGACTTCGAGCTCGTGTTCGGCGAGCTCGGGATGTGCTTTCGACCAGGAGCGTGAGCATGACGATCTTCCTCTCCCACCCCGTGCGGGGCGACATCCCCGCCAACCTGGCCCGGGCCAAACGCTGGATCCTCTGGTGCTACCGCCAGGGCGTCTCGGTGGTCGCCACGTGGCTCATCGACTGCGAGCTCCTGGACGACAGCGACCTCGCCGAGCGCGAGGCCGGCCTCCGGCGCAACGTCGAGCTCGTCTCCCGCTGCGATGAGCTGTGGCTGGTCGGCGGGCGCATCTCCGAGGGCATGCAGCGCGAGGCCGACGCGGCGCGCGCCGCCGGCATCCCGGTGCGAGACCTCACGCACTTCGGCGAGGAGCCGCCACAGGCGCGGCTCCTGGAAGGAGCGGGGCGATGAGCGAGATCTGGTTGACCCTCACGCTGGTCCTCGTGACCGTCGTCGACATCGGGGTCTACTGGCGCCTCAAGCGCCGGATCGCCGACCTCGAGCGCTGCGTGGGTGCGCTCGGTACCCTGGCGCTCCGTGCGTCGCGCGAGAGGGAGAAGGTCGCGATGAACGACCGTGACCGAAGGCGCGAGGAGGAGGCGACGCTCGCGCAGCTCGTCGAGACGGCGCTCGACGACGAGCGGCGCGAGCAGCTCGAGATGATGCTGCAGTGGCGCGAGGGCCTAATTGCCGTCGAGGACCGGGCGATCGAGGCCATCTCCGAGGCGCTCAGCAAGGCGACGAACTACTCGCTCTCTCCGTATGGCGCCGACGAGGTTCGGAAGCTCCTGCGGAAGTTTTCCGTCGTCGAGGTCCTCGACGCACTCGAGGCGGCAATTCGGCAGTACATCGAGCGAGACGAAGCGGGCAACGTTCTTCAGGACAGCGTGAACCTTACGCTGTCGAAACTCCCCGGGTTCTTGCACCTCCGCAACCAGCCCGACGACATCCGCCAGCTCTACTACATCCGGGGAATCATGCGGCGGCGGTTCAACTACTGCCCAGAGTGGAAGGCCATCAAGCTGCTGAAGGCCGCCTACGAGGCCGGCGCGTCACCAGACGAGCTCCACGCCCTCGCGAACGAGTGGGGCGTCACGGAATAGGGGAATGCCCGACCGCAACGTCAGCACGTCCTTCTGGGACCACCCGAAAATCCGCCGGGTGTCGGCGGAGGCAAAGCTGATCGCGCTCTGCCTCCTCACCAACCGCCGAAGCCACATCAGCGGCCTCTTCTACATGCCGATCCGCGACCTGGCACACGACGCTGGTCTTCCTGAGGACCGGACGCGTGCCGCCCTCGAGGAGCTCCAGGTCCCGCCGATGGACGGCCGGGATCCGTTCTGCCTGTACGACGAGGAGCACGAGACGGTCTGGGTGTGCGGGATGATGGACATGGGGTCGAGATCCCCCAAGATCGTCCGCGCTGTCGAGAAACACCTCCTCGAGATCCATTCACGCGAGCTGATCGCAGCATTCCTGCGTCGTTACGATACCCTTTCGATAGAGTATCCGTACCCTATCGATACGGTATCGATACCGTACCGCAGGTTCCGGGAAAACGCCGGATACCCCCCTTCCCCTATCCCTACCCCTATCCCTGATCCTCAGGCTCCGGAGGTATATCCGAAAGCACAGGGGAACGTCGCAGCTCGCCAGAAGCGAGCCGCGACGCCACCCTCGGACGCTGCGCTCGAGGTGAGCCGCTACCTACTCGAGGCGATCCGGTCGTGGAACCCGGAGTTCGCTCCACAGGGCGGCGATGAGGCAGCAGTGAAGCGCTGGGCGAGGGACATTGACCTCGCTCTCCGCAACGACCCGGGCCGCACGCCAGAGCGACTGCGCGCGGCCATCGACTACGCCCACCGCGGCGCCGGCGCTGACTTCTGGCGGCCCAACATCCTGTCCGGCAAGAAGCTGCGTGAGAAGTACGACACCATGAGCGCGCAGGCGCGGGCAAAGCGGGACGCGCGCCAAGCGCCGCGGTTGTTTGACGACAACGCGGTGGATATCGCCGAGGTACGCCGCCGCATGGAGATCCGCGAGCCATGATCACCCCCGTCTGGCACCGCGAGAGCGAGATGGCCGTCATCGGGGCTGCGCTGTGCAAGCCCGAGACGTACTACGAGGCCGAGCTCCGGCCCTCGGACTTCTTCGACCCGAAGCACCGGAAGATCTGGTCCGCCATGGGGGACATCCTGGCGCGGGGCGAGGTCCTCGAGCCCGGCACGGTCGAGCTCGAGCTCGGCGAGTGGGCCGACAAGGTCGGCGGGATCGCGTACCTGTCCGAGTGCGTGTCGGCGGCCGGCATGGCGGTCGAGGTGTACGCGCGAGAGATCCGCGAGGCCGCCCTCACCCGCACTGTCCAGGAGCGGCTCTCGCAGGTGCAGCGCTCCGGGGCGCGGGGGGAGGAGCTCCTGGGCCTCGTGGCCGAGATCTCGACCATCACGCCCCGGAAGGCCGACCCTGCCGAGGGCATGACCGAGATGGCGCTGGCGCGCTTCAAGCGCCTGTGCGCGATGGCCGACAAGGTCCGGCGCAACGAGCCGCTCGAGCTCGGCGTGCCGACCGGCATCGACGACCTCGACTACGCCCTCGGGGGCGGCTTGCCGTTCGGGGCCGTGACGATCCTCGGCGGCCGGCCGTCGGACGGAAAGAGCGCCCTGGCGCGCGGGATCGCGTCCCACGCGGTGCGCTCGGGCTTCCCGACGCACTACTTCAGCCTCGAGGACGACAAGGCCGCCCTCACGGACCGCGAGCTCGCCGACCGCGCGCGGATCAACCTGTTCCGTCTGCGCCGCGGCGAGCTCGGCCGGGACGACGTCTACCGCCTGGCGGCGGCCGCGGACGAGCTCGCGCGCGTGGGCGGCTCGTGGCTGGTGGACGACGACCCGAGCGCCTCGGCGGTGCAGATCGCCCTCCGCGTCCGGCGGCACCTGAAGACGCTCAGGACGCGCCTGGTGGTGGTGGACTACATCCAGCTCGTCCAGGCCGAGGGCGAGACCCGGAAGGCGCGGGTGGACCGCGCCATCGAGGTCCTGGTCGACCTCGCCCGCAAGGAGGACCTGGCCGTCCTGGTGCTCTCGCAGCTCGGGCGGCTGTCCGAGAAGGAGTCGCGGCCGCCGCGGCTGTCGGACCTCAAGGAGTCCGGCGACCTCGAGCAGGTGGCGCGCGCCGTGATCCTCGTCTGGCAGTGGGAGCTCAAGGGCGGCGGCCGCGGCGCCGAGCTGCGCGTGGCGAAGCAGAAGCACGGCATCCGGGACGCCAAGGTCCCGGTCACCTGGGACGCCGACACGGCGACGTACCGGCCTCGCTCCTGGCGGGACGAGGCCGAGGGAGGAACGCGATGAGACACGCATACACGGGCGAGAGGGTGCCGGCGTTGCTGCCGACGCCGCTCTACGAGGGATGGCTCGACGGGGCGAAGTACGAGCTCTCGTGGCGTGAGACGCTGTACCGCTTCCCGTGGTGGAAAGCGCGCCCTGTACCGCCTCGGCCGCGTCGCTGCAGCCGTGAGGGCCTGCTGATGGGCGCGAAGCCGCGTCGCAACCCCATCGCGCGGACGCCGTCGGCGCCCACGACGCGCGTGGACGTCGAGACCCTGGTGGACGCCGAGCTCGGCCGGCTCCGCACCGCGCTCACCGGCGAGTACCAGCGCATGGTGCGAGCGGCGGTGGACGCCGCGCTCGAGGGGGTCTTCGGGGCGCTGGGGGAGCCCGGGCCCGGAGCGCCCCGCACCCCGCGGCCGATGGAGGAGTGGCGGCGGCCGGGTGAGCCGGAGAGTCCTCCCGCGCCGAAAGGTGCCGCAGTCGCCGAGGACACGGGAAACGGGCCTCGTGAGCGGCCGAGTTATCCCGCGCCCGACCGCCGCCAGCTCATCGCCGAGCGGGCGAAGGCTGTGCAGCGTGGGCGTGGGGGGCCGCTGGTGTGCTCGGCGGAGACCGGGTGCACGGGTCCCTTCCACGAGCGCGCCTGCGAGTACTGCGGGGCACGCTTCGTCCGCTGCGACGGCCACGGCGGACGCGCGAAGGCCCGCGTCGCCCTCAACCTGCATCGCCACCGCCAGCACCGGAACGGCGCGGCGTCCGTGGAGCCTGGGGCCCACGTGAAGGGTACGCACAAACCCGCGACAAACTCCGAGAGCCCGCCTGATCCGCTCACGAAGCGCCACATGCGCGAGCACAAGGCCGAGGCGCGCGCCCGGGCGGACGCCCTGTATCGCTGCCAGCTCCCCGACGCCCGCATCCCGGGCGCGGGCTGCGGTGCCCTCGAGCGGCGCACCAGGCTCGCATCGCACATCTGGAGCGTGCACGGCCGGGCCGTGCCGCCGGCGGAGGTGGAGACGTACTTCGAGCGCGTCGAGAAGCCGCTCGACGAGGAGGAGGCGGCGTAGCGTGCCCCGCCGGGCCTGTCTGTGCTGCCGCCAGGTCGTCGCCATGGGCGCCCCGATCCAACCGTGCGAACGCTGTGCGGCCGCCGGCTGCGAGGAGGGCTTCGCCCGGATGTGGAAGCGGGCGGAGGACTGCCCGGTGAGGCGGAAGGCCCGCAAGGCCTCGCACGCCAGGGCGGTGGTGCGGGCGGCACGGCGCCGCCGCCAACGCCGGCGGGGAGGAAAGAACCGATGGTGATCCGGTTCTGGGTGTACGGCACGCCCTGGCCGAAGGGCTCCATGCGGGCCATGCTGGACCGGCGCACCGGGCGCCCCTTCCTCATCCCGGACAACGACCCGCGCCTCCGCGCATGGATGCGCGCCGTGGCGACCACGGCGAAGCTCCACCGCCCACCGACGCCGCTCGACTGTGCCCTCGAGGTGACGCTCACGTTCTTCCTCGAGCGCCCGAAGGGCCACTACGGCTCCGGCCGCAACGCCGGCGAGGTCCGCCCCTCAGCGCCCCCCTTTCCCGACAAGCGCCTCGACGTCGACAAGCTCGTGCGCTCGACCCTCGACGCGCTCACCGGGATCGCCACCAAGCTCTACGCCCGCCGAACGACGGGCGCCTACATCGTAGTCCAGCCTTTTGACCCCACAACGAAGGAGATCGAAGCCCATGGCACGCACGAAGAAGAAGCCCGAGCAGACGAACATCCCTGGGACTGAGCCGCCCCGCATCCCCGAGGTGGACGCCGCTGCGTCCGCGTACCTGTCGATCCGGGACGACCGCCGGGCGCTCCTGGAGGACCAGCGCGAGGCGAAGCGGAAGCTCGTCGAGGCCATGAAGAAGTCCGGCCAGCTCGTCTACCGCAACGTGGACGAGAACATCCTCGTGACGCTGGAGACCGAGGACAAGGTCAAGGTCAAGAGGGAGAAGGACGCATCGGACGACGACGGCGACGAGGAGTAGGACCATGAAGCCCGCCGACTACCTCACCGTGCAGAACACGGTGGGCCTCATGGCCGGCCTGGTGCGGGACCTGGAGCTCGACGCTGCGATCGACATGGCGAGCCGTGCCGAGGCCGTCGGGCCCATCATGGACCCCACCCTGTACCGGGGAAGCCGGCGGGAAGCTCCGCCA
>FWPU01000664.1_pt1 | contig 42704 bp, 34 predicted proteins | sample 2228361 | NCBI WGS metagenome assembly FWPU01 (sample SAMEA103939777, study PRJEB20133) | metagenome | reverse complement strand
CATCACCATCCCAGCCCTCTACTGGCGGCCCAAGGTGGGAACCCCCATTTCATCGTATGACGCCATGCTGACCCCCGCCGAACTGGTCGGCGCGTGGGAGCGCTATCACCAGAAAGACATCCACGAGGAGTTGCTCATCACCTTTGGGCACGGGGATGGTGGTGGCGGATCTAAGCCGGAGATGGTGGAACGCGCGCGCCGGTTGACCGACCTACCTGGCATCCCTCGCCTGCGCTATGGCCGCGTGGCCGATTTCTTCGCCGGTCTGTCGCGCGTCGCCGACCGGCTGCCGGTGTGGCATGGGGAATTGTACTTTGAATACCATCGCGGCACCTACACGACGCAAGCCGCCAACAAGCGCGCCAACCGTCAGAGCGAATATCTCTATCACGATGCGGAATTGTTCGCCTCTCTGGCGCATCTGTGGGGCGAGGCGTATCCCCAGGAGAGACTGAACCAAGGTTGGGAACTGATCCTTCTGAATCAGTTTCACGACATCCTCCCCGGCTCGTCCATCCCGGCTGTTTACAAAGATAGCCAGGCCCAATATGCTCAGGTGCGTGCGACGGGCGAAGCGGTGCTCAACGAGGCCCTGGACGCCATCACGGCCCAGGCCAACCTGCCCGGCTCCGAACCGGCCCTCATCGTCTTCAACTCGTTAGGCTGGTCTCGCACCGATTGGGTGGAAGCAACCGTCCCCCTTACAGGCGATTTCACCCTGTCGGACTCCGGAGGCCGGCCCGTGCCCTATCAGGTGATCGCCGATGCGCCGGCGGGCCGCGCTATTCTCTTCATCGCCGCGGAAGTGCCGTCGTGTGGTTACCGATCCTACCGATTGCGTCCCGGCGCAAGCGCGGCTACGGCGGATGAACCGGTGCGTATCTCCGGCAACATCTTGGAGAATCGCTTCTTCCGGGCTACGTTCAACCGGGCAGGGCAACTGACGTCTCTCTACGACAAGATGGCCCGGCGAGAAGCCATTGCGCCGGGCCGCCGAGGGAACGTCCTACAATACTTTGAGGACAAGCCCATTGAATTTGACGCCTGGGACATCCCCATCTATTACCAAGACAAGATGTGGGAAGCGAATGAACCTGCCGACATCAGGGTGATTGAGGCCGGGCCACTGCGCGCGGGGTTAGAGGTGCGACGGACGCTGCGCCACTCCGCCGTCGTGCAGCGCATCTACGCCTATGCCGACCTTCCCCGTCTGGATTTCGTCACCGAGGTGGATTGGCACGAAAAGGATGTGTTGCTCAAGGTGGCTTTTCCGGTGGACGTCCACGCGCTCAACGCAACCTACGACATCCAGTTCGGGAACATTGAGCGACCGACCCACTGGAACACCAGTTGGGATTGGGCCCGCTTTGAGGTATGCGCCCACAAGTGGGCCGACCTTTCCGAGGGCGATTACGGCGTCAGCCTGCTCAATGATTGCAAGTACGGCCACGACGTGCGGGATAACGTCCTGCGCCTGACCCTGCTGCGATCGCCCCAGTCTCCCGACCCTCATGCCGACGAGGGACGGCATCGCTTCACTTACAGCCTCTTGCCGCACCGCGGAACGTGGCGCACGTTGACGGTGCAACAGGGCTATCAACTCAACATGCCTCTGCTGGCTCGTTTTACGACGGCTCACCAAGGGATTCGCCCCGCGACATATAGTTTGGTGGCGGTGGACGCGCCCAACGTGATCGTTGAGACGGTAAAAAGGGCCGAGGATGACGACGCGCTGGTTGTGCGGGTGTATGAATCTCACAACCAGCGCGGCCCTGTGACGCTGACCTTCGGTGAGCCGGTCGCGGATGCTCGCGAGTGCAACCTGTTGGAGGAAGAAGAAGAGCCGGTAGAATTCGGCGGGCGGCAAATCCGCTTCGCCATCAAGCCGTACCAGATTCGCACCTTCAAGGTGCGGTTGGGGTAGGGGGTACCTACGGCGCGCCGCGCGCGACGCGCGCGGCAAGGGTGCGTTCCACCGCGGCTGCGCCGCCCCCCACGCGCTCCACCTGGGCTCCCGCCGCCCGCAACGCCTCTTCGTCGGCCTGACTGACGGTATCGCCGATGATGGTGACGCGGGCGGCCAGTTCGGCCTCGGCGCGTTGGAAGCCAAAAGCAGGCCGGAAGGCAAGTAGGTAATCCGCTGCCAGGAGCATGTCGGTTTGCGTGCCGTCTGCATCGGGCGGGCCGAAGAGAACGTAGTGAGCCAGCGGCCAGGTTCGTTCCTGGCCGGCAGGGATTGTCAGATCAACTTCAACGATATCTTCCTCTCCGCTTACCTCCAAAGCCGCGGAGCGCACGCCGGTTCCTTCCACTTCTACAACATAGGTGCCGGCGGCCAACTCCGCGAAAGAGAAATGCTCATCCGGCCTGACCTGATCGCGGTCCACCAGTTCGCCTTGAGAGAGCAACGCTACGGTGCGTCCCGCGCCGTTATGTACTTTGCCTCGGATGACGCTGGCCGTCTGGGGTACGGTCAGCATCACATTGACCTCTGCTTCGCCGTCCACGCTGATCGGCTCCGACTGGACGCCGGTTCCCTCTACTCCCACCGCGTAAGTCCCCGCGCCCAGGCCGGTGAAGCGGAAGGAAGCATCCCGGGCGATGGGTGTGCGCGCGATCTCAACCCTTTGCGGGAGCAAGAGCAGAAGCGCGGTGCGTCCCGCGCCGTAGCGCACGCGGCCGGAGATGACGCTCTCGCCCGGCGGGGATGCTATGTCGCCGAGGTTTAACGTCACCTCGACCTGATTTTCCCCATCCGTCGTGATCATTTCTGAACGGATGTCAGTTCCCTCAACGTGTACCAAGTAAGTGCCGGCAGGGAGCCGGTCAAAGTGGAAGGCGAAATCATCGGCGACGGTTGTGCGCGCGACCTCCAGCATCTGGGGATATTGGATGAGAAGTAGCGTGCGGCCTGCACCATTTATCGCTGTGCCTCGGATGGTGCCGGCGGCGCGCGGCACGGTGAGCACCGCGCGTGCTTCACTCTCGCCATCCACCGTCACCGGTTCGGAGAGGGCGTTGGTTCCCTCTACGCCGACCGTGTAGGTTCCGGCAGGGAGCCGGTCAAAGCGAAAAGTCGCATCGTCGGCGATGGTTGTGCGCGCAACCTCGGCCATTTGTGGATAGGTAAGAAGGAGCGCGGTGCGGCCCTCGCCGTTCACCACAACCCCTAAGACGGTGCTGGTGGCTAAGGGCACGGTCAACATCACACTGGCCTCGTTCTGGCCGTCCACCGTGACCGGTTCCGAGCCGATGTTCGTCCCTTCCACTTCCACCACATAGGTTCCTGCGGCCAGATGGTCAAACCGGAAGGTGGCATCGTTGGCGACGGGCATCCTCGCGACCTCGGTGGCCTGCGGATGCTTCAGCAAGAGCACGGTGCGGCCCATGCCGTTGATCACGACGCCGGAGATGACGCTGGCAGGCGGCCCGCTGAACGGCTTGATAGCCCGCTCATAGACGACCAGGAAAGAGTGGTGAAACCAGGTATTGCCGGGGGCTTCGTCCGGATGACCCGACTTGAGGCCCAACACCTGATCACTGGGCAGACCCTCTGCCTCAACCCGGCAGACCTGGCCGCGCCACATGGGAAAATTGGTGCCCGGTTCGTTGACGGGTTTGTCCACCGTCACATAGTCCTCGCCGCCATCCCAGGTGATGCGCAGGCGCGCCCCGTGGATCCGCTGGCCTGTTTCGTCCAGCACATCAAAGTAGATGTGGTGGTTGCCGCCGTTCTCGGCAGGCGTCAGATGGTGCACGCGCGCGACTCGCCAGTACGGCTCACCGGGTGGCACCTCCGCCTCCACGATGGACACGCCATAGGCAGTGGCATCGTTGCCCTGGGGTTCTCGTCCCCACCAAACGTTCACTTCGCGTGCGGACCGGCCTAGCAGTCGTCCGAGCAAGCCTCGTCGGATCATGGTCGCTCCTTTCAGTCTGCCAGCAGCCGCGCGAAGGCCTTCTCCAGCGCGTAGGCATCGCCCGATAGCCGTTCCACCTGACAGCCGGCCTCGATCAGTTCCGCCTGGTCTTCCGCGGTAATGCCGTCGCCCACAATGGTCACCCGCACCGCGCGCGCGGCCTCTTGCAATGAGAACCCACCCAATGCCCCTGTTTTCCGCAGATAGGGTTGAGCCAGAAGAAGCGCGGCGCGCGTGCCGACCGCGTTGGCCGGGCCGAACAGCACGTAGTGCGCGATGGGGCGAGAGGCAGCAGCAAGTGGCAGGCGCATCTCTACGTCTTTCTCATCATCACCGTCAAGCATCAGAGGGCTGCGATTCATTCCCACTCCTTCCACGTCCAGCCGGTATGCGCCCGGACCAAGCCCTGTGAAGGCGAAACGGCCCTCGGCATCGGTGACCGTCCGCATCAGCAATGTGTCATCCTGGTAGAGGAGCACGACTCGCTCCGGCTGCGGCAGACCGGAAGCATCGGTTATGCGGCCCCGCAGCGCGCTGCGCCGCTGTGCCAGCAGGTCTATATCGGGCGCGGTCAACTGGCTGCGGCCATCCACCTGCAAACCGCCGACCTCACGTCCTGATACCCGCACCCGGTAAGTCCCCCGTGGCAACCCCTCAAACAGATAGCGGCCATCGGCCCCCAACGTCGCTTCGCGGGTCCAACTCCATGTGTCGGAGGCGAGCACTGCCGTCTCGCCCGCTACCCCTCCTATCACCCTGCCCTGAATGCGGCTTAGCAGAGGGAAGATCACGGAATAGACATTTCTGCCATCCAGAGCAATGGCGGGCTCAATGATGCCGATGTTTTCCAGTTCAAGGGAATAGGTTCCCGCGCCCAGGTCGGTGAAGGCAAAGCGACCGGACGGGTCCAACGTCGTTGTCCAACGAGTTCCTTCGTGGCGCAGGAAGAGGCGCTGGCCTTCGTGGCCGCCTGGTACTTGGCCCTCCACGCGACTCTCGCGTGCCTCCGCCTCGCCGACAGGTTGGAGTTGGAAGTTCACCTCGTAGGCGATGATGTCATTCTCGCGGCCGGGGATGCCGACGGTGATCAGGCCATCGGCCACATCGCTGGGCCAGTCGCCCTGCACAACCTGGATCTGAAACTCGCCCGCCGTGTGGATGAATTCGTAGTTGCCTGCGGGCTTGAAAGGGTCCTGGCCGGACCTGGTCTCCGGGAATTGGGTGCCGGGCCCCGGGTTGGTCCAGGTCATGCGCAAGCGAACCCCGTTGAGGCCGTTGCCACCTGCATCCAGAACGCGCCCGAAGAATGAACTGCGGTTAGCGGTCTCCTCTCGCGGGAGGAGACGCTTGGTGATGACGCGGTAGCGGAAGCCGATGGCAGCCGGGACGATCAGTTCCACCTCAGCCGTGTCCCAACCGTCCAAAACGACCTGTGCGGCCATCGCCCCTTCAGTATCTACCCAGTAGGTGCCCGCCGTCAGGCCGGTGAAGGCAAAGCGTCCGTTGGTCTCCGTCGCGGCAGTATTGAGGAGCGCGCCATCGCGTCGCAATTCCACCAAGACGCCGGTGCGCGGCACCTGGTTGACATCGCGCACGCGCCCGGTGATGAGGCTGCGCTCGCCACCACTGAGCGTCAACTCCAGAACGGTGACCTGCCCTTCCGTCACGGTGGCGCCCCGATGCACGATGCGACCGGCGTAAGCCAGATCGTAGGTGCCGGACGCGAGGCTGGCGAACAAGAAAGTCCCGTCGGCCCCGGTGGTGGCGTAGGCGACGTCGCGGCCATCTTTCTGCAAGGTCAGGTTCAGGTCGGCGATCGGTTTGCCTGCCTGGCTGCGCGCCACGCCGCGCAAGATGGCCGTGCCACCGGCCACGCGCGGGCGACTCGGCAATGCCTTCAAGGCGGCAACCGCCGGCAATTCGCCGTGCAGACCGAATCGCCTGTCGTACCAGTTGGTGTACCACGACATTTGCTCCCAGGTGGGGTTGAAATCACCCATGCGGTAAGAGGCAAGGAGCCAAGGGCAGACGGCGAAATACCAGGGCGGAGCCTGCTCTTGCATGAACTGGAAGATGCGCACCAGCCAATCGCGATGAAGACGGGGCGAGACGCGGGGGTAGCGTCGGTCATCCCGCCAGTTGACGACCGGCCCTGCCTCGGTGCTGATGACCGGCACGGGGAAGCCGAGAAGGGAAACAGCCGCTTCGTTCGCCAGAATGTAGGCCAGGAAGCAGCTCGGGTCCTTCTCAAGGGAGGCATCGGGGTTCTTGTCCGCCGCGCGCCATTGGTTGATCAGTTCAATGGGCTGGTTATCCCAGGCGAAAGAAGGGCTTTCGGGCACCACCTCTTCCCGCAGGGCAGCATCGTACTCTTCTTGAGTCAGCGGCTTGCCGTGGACGTTGACGTCATCGTAGGGATAGTCAAGAGGATGATTGAGCGTATAATTGTGGATGGCGATCCATGCGCCCTTCTCAAAGAGGTCGCCGCGTCCTTTGCGGACGACCAAGGCGAGGGCATCGTGCTTTTTGCCGGGGCTCATCGCCGGCAAGGCAGGCAAGCCCCCCATGGCGATGATGCGATCGGCATCGTAGATGAAATTATCCACTACGATGTCAAGCCAGTTCTCCGGCAGGTAACCTCCCTTCCACTCGGCGGGGAGGTCCGGCTCGTTGTTGGTTTCAAAATAGCGGACGCCTGCGGCGATCAGGCGCGAGAGAGTATCTTCCTCTCTGCCTCCGATGTGGCCGGGGTTGGGGGCTTCCCGATATAGGCGGACGATGGGCATGATGTCGGCGGCGAGGAGGCGCTGGCATAGTTCCAGCGAGGAGCCACCGCTATCGTCCAGTACCTTCACCCACTTGATTTTCATGGCCTGGAGTTCGGCTATCCAGAAATCAAGTTCGGGCCCCCGAGGATGGTAAAGCCGGGCCGACCAATGCACGCCCCGACCGTTGTCGTCTTTGGGGCGAGGAAAGTCCTCCAGGCGCATGTCCCCTCCTGGTCAGCGCGGTTGGCGATATTATAGCATAGGTGCGTGAGGGCGGGCAATTCTCACGCCTACACCGCGCCGGAGCCCTCCCGCCATTTGCGCCGGCCTGGCTGCTCTGGTATCATGCGGCCATGCAAGATATTTACGGTGTTCAGGTGCCGTCCGATCGCCTCCTTCCTTGTCCCTACCCTTTTGCGGCACCGACCGCGTCGGGGTTCGGGGCACTCTTTGCCGACGCTCACGCCCGTTCCGAAAGCATCTACAATGGCGATGGCAGTTGGGGGCATGGGTTCGTCCACGATGAGTCCTCGGCGCGCTGGCGCGCGCTCTTCGCCAGGCCGGAGGATTTCGTAGATTGGCCGACCGTCCGCGATACCGCGCGCCGCCTGGCCGCCTATGCCTGGGCGTTGGACGTTGAACCGGACCCCGTTTACCGGGAGCGCCTTATCGCGGGCGTGGACTGGCTTCTGAAACAGCAACTCTCCGACGGTAGTTTCCCGTGGTGGATATCGCGCAGCGGCATGGCGAACACGGACCACCTGTATTATAAAAACGGCTATGCCGGCATCGGGCTTCTGGAAGCGTATCGTCACTTCCCTGAGCCACGCATATTGGAGGCGGTGCGCCGCGCCGCCGACTGGACGGCGGCCTGGCGCGTCTCGCCAAACAACAACTACAACTCCCTCGCTTGCTGGATTCTGACCGCCTACTATCGCCACGATCCGCAGCCGCGCTATCTGGAGGCAGCGGTACAAAAGACGGTGGAAGGCGTCTTGCCGGGGCAACTTGCCAACGGGGGCTGGGCTGGTCATAACTCCTGGGTCTATTACCAGGGGATCATCGTCGCCGGGTTGGCGATGCTGGTGGCCGTCCTCCCGCACAACCATCCCCGGCAGGCAGAGATACGGGCCTGCCTAATCCGTGCGGTGAACAACCTCATCATACGGCAGGATGGGGAAGGACGTCTCCTGGCGACTTTTGATCCCCAGGAGCGCGCCGAGGCCGAGAGGCATCGGATCGGCTACGAGAAGGCCCCCGCATTCCTGGCCGACGGTCACGCCCTCCTAGGGCTCCTCTGGCTGGACGATCTTTTGGGTTACGAGGTGCGCCCGCTCATCTTCGGCCTGCTGCACGCCTACGCGGAAAGGACGCGGCAGGAGGACCGGGAACTTGCTCCGCAAGAGTCTCACGGTGAGCATGAGATGGTCTTGGGCTACGCCTGGCGGTGGCTGAGCCGTCAGGAACGTCGGTGACGGCGGAACCACTCACAATCTTCCGCCGATCACACGCGGCGAGGTGGGGCCGGGGCTGCCCCCTGCCGGCTCCGCTGTGATCCCTACGGCTTCATACTCTTGCAGAGGTCGTGGCGATTTTACCAGGAGAAAGCCAGAACCGTCGCGGTTAACCCGGAAGAGGCCGCCGTTTTCTCTCTGGCCACTTCGCACCAGCCATAATTGATAAGCCTTATCGGCGGGCAGGGGAGGCATGTCGCGGACGACGAGGAGCGCGACCCGTCCCCACCTCGGCGCGTAGAGGACACCACTGGCCTGAGAGGCATCGGTATCGGGGCGCAAGGGGATGGAAGGTGCCTGCAACAGTTCGACCAGGAGAGCTGCCTGTCGCTCGGCTTGGGCAAGCCGGCTGCTCCAATAGAGGTTCGTAGTGAGCAAAAGTACAAGAGAGACTGCTAGCGCGAGGTAGGCCGGGCGGCGCAGGAAGGCAAACCAGGCACGCCGGGGCCTCGTCTGCGAACGAGGCCGCGCTATGCGCCGACGCAAATCGTCCGTCAACCCTGGAGGTGCGGCAATCAGCGGCACGGTGTAAAGGAGACTTGTGCCGATCGCCTGATAATCGTTCAACAGCGTGCGACAGGCGGGACACTCGTCAAGATGCGCAACGACCAACGACCGTTCGTCTTGATCCAGCGCGCCCAGCGCATAGGCCGGAATAAGTTCTTGCACCACCTCGTGACTCATCGGTTCACCCCTGGAGCATCCAGCCAGAGGGCACGCAATTTCTCTAGCCCCTGCCGCAGGCGGCTCTTCACGGTACCCAATGGCAAGTGGAGATAAGCGGCCAGCTCGCTGTGAGTCAAGCCGCCGAAGTAAGCCAATTCAATGAGCAGGCGTTGGTTGGTGGGCAATTGTTCTATCAGCAGACGCAGATGCCTCCCTCGTTCCCAGTTCTCAAGGTCAGCAGGCATCAACCTTGTCTCGTTGAAATTGTCAGTAGGGTCGGTGGCCAGCGAATCTAACAACACCGGTGCTCGTTTCTCGCGGCGCAGGCGGTCTATGGCGGCGAAGCGGGTCACGCTCAATAGCCAGTTGCTGAAGCGGCCACGCTGCGGGTCGTAATGCTGGCTCTTTTGCCAGAGCTTCAGGAAAATATCCTGGGTAATCTCTTCCGCCATGCCGGCGTCGTTCAGAACGCGCCAGGCCATGCTATAGACCAAGTTGACATAACGTTTGTGGAGCATCAGCAAAGCGTCGCCGTCGCCGGAGGCGATGCGCTCCAAGAGAACATCGTCGTCAGGCTGGTGCTCACCGTTCTCTCTTTGTCCTGTGCTCATAATGTCGAAATCATATCATAAAAAAAGAAGTTATCCAAACCGTGTAGAAACCGACCTTTCCACCCTTTCTTTTGCCTTTTTCGCAAGGATGCTATAATCTGGCCGGTGCGCCGTTCTTTTGACCACCTTTGCCGGCACAACAACCGTTGGCTCTAGGATAAAAGGATCTTGCCCATGACGCTTTCACCTCCTTACCGGCGGATCGCGAGCCTGAAGACGATAGAGGAGTTTGAGGCTTACACAGCAACGCTGGGCATTGACCTATCCCTTGACCGGGAGATTTGTCGCGGCCCCGATGCTCCCCTGGCCCAACCTTTTCGCCTGGGCGACCGGATCATCGGCAACCGTTTCTGTGCCCTTCCTATGGAGGGCTGGGATGGCACGAGCGACGGCCAGCCGACCGACCTCACCCTGCGTCGTTGGGTCCACTTCGGCCGGAGCGGAGCCAAGTTGATCTGGGGCGGCGAAGCTACCGCCGTGCGCCCCGACGGACGGGCCAACCCGAACCAACTCATGATCGGCGAAGCCACCCTCGGCGGCCTGGAACGATTGCGCCGCGCGCTGGTGGAGGCCCATGTCGCCCGCACGGGACGCTCCGACGACCTGCTGGTGGGCTTGCAGCTGACCCATTCGGGCCGTTACGCCCGCCCGCGGCGTAAAGATAAACCGGAGCCGGTCATCGCCTACCATCATCCTTTGCTGGATGCGCGTGTCGGCATCGGCCCCGATTATCCCGTCATCTCCGATACCGAGATAGGGCGGTTGATTGAGGACTTCGTGCGGGCGGGGGAGCAGGCATATCGCGTGGGCTTTGACTTCGTGGATATCAAGCACTGCCACGGTTACCTGGGCCACGAACTCCTGAGCGCGCGTACGCGCCTCGGCCCCTACGGTGGAGATTTGGTCAATCGCACCCGCTTCCTGCGAGAGGTGGTGGCCGGGCTGCGGGCGCGCGCGCCTCGTCTCCTCATCGGCGTGCGGGTGAGCATCTTTGACCTCGTGCCTTTCATCAGAGACCCGGAGACGGGGCGCGGTATGCCCCAAGGCGGCGCGCCCTATCCTTACGGCTTCGGTTGCGACCCGGAAGACCCTCTCTCCTACGACCTAACGGAACCCATCGCTTTCCTGCGCATCTTGGAGGAATTGGACATCCGCTTGGTGTGTCTCTCGGCGGGAAGCCCCTATTATAACCCCCACATCCAGCGGCCTGCCTTCTTCCCGCCATCGGATGGCTACCTTCCCCCGGAAGATCCGCTGGTAGGCGTGGCACGGCAACTGAACGTGGTGGCCCGTCTGAAATCCTTGTTCCCCAACCTGGTGATGGTAGGCTCCGGCTACTCGTACCTGCAGGAATATCTGGCGAATGTAGCGCAGTGCCGCGTGCGCATGGGCCAGGTGGATTTCGTAGGCCTGGGGCGGATGCTTCTGTCCTACCCCGAATATCCTTATGACATCCTGACCACAGGGACGTTTGACCGCAAGCGGCTCTGCCGTACCTTCAGCGATTGCACCACCGCGCCGCGCAACGGCCTGGTGTCGGGCTGTTACCCTTTGGATCCCTTCTACGGCGAGCTGCCGGCGGCGCAGGTATTGCGTGAGATCAAATCTCGCCAAAGGACAATAGGATGAATCTATGACCTACTCTGAAACGATCCCTGTCGCACGCGAGACCCCGGACAACCGGCAGAACCTGCACCGTGCCTTCGCCTTTGCTCAGCAACAGGTGCGGCGACTGATTGAAACTTACCCCGACTACTTCCCCATGTACACGGTACAGGGGAGATGGAAGCATGGCGGCGAGGCCTGGACCAACTGGTGTGAGGGCTTCCTGGGCGGGATGCTGTGGCTCATCTATCGGCAGACGGGAGAAACCTGGTGGCGCGAGCGGGCCGAGCATTACTCCCGCCTCATTGAACATCGCAAGGACGACCGCACGGTGCATGACCTGGGCTTCCTGTTCTGGTCCACCTACAAGCGTTGGTACGACCTCAGCGGTGACCCGGCTGTGCAAAGGGTGGTTGTTGAGGCCGGACGCACGCTGGCCCTGCGCTTCATGGAAAAGGGCCGCTATCTCCGCTCCTTCGTCGCGCCGGAGTCGCTTTTCATTGACATTATGATGAACGTGGGCATCATCTTTTATGCCGCCCAAGAAACGGGAGACGAACGACTGCGGCAGATTGCCGACGACCACTGCCGCACGACGCGCCGTTATCTTGTGCGAGGCGATGGGAGCACCGCCCACGAAGGCATTTTTGACCTGCAAACCGGAGAGTTCCTGCGCCAGAGCACACACCAAGGCTGGCGGGGCGACTCCTGCTGGTCGCGGGGATTGGCTTGGGCGCTTTACGGTTTCGGTACCGCTTACCGTTTCATCCAGGATGTTCATTACCTTGCGACGGCGGAGATGTGCGCCGACTTCTACCTGGAGCATACTCCCGAAGACGGCGTGCCACCTTATGACTACGATGCGCCCGACCGCCCTGTGCCTGTTGATAGTTCGGCGGCGGCGATCGCGGCGTCCGGCCTTTGGCGGCTGTCGCACCTCACGGCTTCGGCGGAAAAACAGGCGCGCTATGCGGCAATGGCGAGGCGCATTGTGGCGACCTTGACCACGGAGCGCTATTTGGCCCGTGGGAAACCCGACTGGGAAGGCATCCTGCTCCATGGCGTCTATCACCTTCGCAAAGGGTTGGGCGTGGATGAGTCGGTGATGTGGGGTGATCATTTCTTTCTGGAAGCACTCCTGCAAGTGCTGAACGACTGGGAGGAAGCATGAGCAGGGCAGAAGTGGCCTTGGTCACCGGCGGGAGCCGAGGCATCGGACGAGGGATCGCAGTGGCGTTGGCGGGGTTAGGCTGGCGGGTGGCTCTCACCTACAACCGAGATGCGGCAGCCGCGGCGGAGGCGAAGGCCCTGGTAGAGGCCGCCGGCGGGGAAGGGCTGGCCGTGCAGACCGACGTGGCGCAGGCCTCCGACCGCGAGCGGCTGGTAGATACCGTCCTGGCACATTGGGGACGGATAGATATGCTGGTCAACAACGCAGGGATGGCCCCGCGCAAGCGAGGTGACTTGCTGGAAATGACGGAGGAGAGCTACGACGAGGTGATGGCGACGAACCTCAAAGGGCCCTTCTTCCTGACCCAGCGAGTGGCAAAGGTGATGATTGATCTCCTGCAAAAGGGCATCGTCCAGCGGCCCAAGATCGTCAATATCAGCTCCGTCAACGCGTACACCAGCGGCACGAACCGGGGGGAATATTGCATCTCAAAGGCCGGCATGGGCATGATGACGACCCTCTACGCCGACCGCCTGGCAGAATATGGCATCCTGGTCTATGAGATACGTCCCGGCGTGATTGAGACCGATATGACGGCGGCACTGAAGGAGAAGTACGACCGTTTGATCTTCCAGGAGAAGATCACCCCCATCGTCCGGTGGGGCAAGCCGGAGGACGTAGGGCGGGCGGTGATTGCCATCGCGCAGGACCTGTTCCCCTTCTCCACCGGCCAGGTGTTTGACGTGGATGGTGGCTTCCATATCAAGAGGCTCTAACGCCTGCCGATCTTCGACGTCTTCACAACGTCGGTGGTCGTCGCGGCGAGGAGGGTTCTTCCCCTTCCTTGACGCTCCATGCCCCTTTATGGTATCATCCTACATGGAAGGGCGGCTGTTGCATCCTTCTCATCCCTCCTAAGGAGGTGTGCCATGAAGAGCCGGACCTGGCTACGTCTGGGCATGATCGTCCTGTTGGCTGGCATCGGTGTCATCCTGGCTGGCTGCACAAGACAGAAGCCCGTGACGTCGGTCAAGCCCTGGGGCACACCCCTCCTGCTCCCCGGCGCGACCCTCGTCCCGCGCGTGGAAACGACTCCCATCCCTGCCGAGACACGTCCCGTGTTAGAGCCCGGCATCACACCGCTCGTGGCGGCGACGCCCGGTGCAACGGGGACTACCTACACCGTACAACGGGGCGACAACCTCTTCCGCATCGCGCAACGCTTCAACACCGACGTAGATACCATCAAAAAACTGAACGGCCTGACCAGCGATTTCATCTACGTCGGCCAGGTTCTGCGCGTTCCTGGGACGGGGGCGGTGGTCGTCTCCGGCCCCAATACCTATGTCGTCCAGCGCGGCGATACGCTGGCCATCATTGCCCAAAAGTACGGCGTCAGCATAGATGCTCTCATCAAAGCCAACAACATCACCGACCCTAACAACATCCTGGTCGGTCAGACGTTGACCATCCCTCAAGGCGAGGCTGTTCCTGCCTCTACTTCTACCCCTGCGCCCAGGACCTACACCGTGCAGCCGGGCGATACGCTGGCGAAGATCGCCGTGCGCTTCGGCGTGACCGTCAACGACCTCATCAAGGCCAATGACCTCACCTCGCCCGATCTCATCCGCGTCGGCCAGGTCTTGCGTATCCCGTAAATTGCAGGCTACTACAAGGGTACAAGCCGTCCCATAATCCCTTTTCTCTCTCGTTTTGAGGGGGGCGGCGGGGGCTTCGTCCCCGCACAGGGGTATGGGGATGTGCCCCATATAACCTCTCTCCACCCCCTCCCCCCGATTCGGGGCTAATCGTTACCACAAGTGGGGTATAAGGGCAGGGTAAGGCCACCTCCGTTCCCCCTTCATATTTTACTGATAACTGCTAAACACACTTGACAAACTCCTGCTAAAGTGCTACAATTGCGGCAAAGGGCATGGGAGGAAGGCCGACTTATGGAGTATAAGGACTATTATAAGATATTAGGTGTGAGCCGGAACGCGGACGAAAAGGAGATCAAGAAAGCCTACCGCAGATTGGCGCGCCAATACCATCCCGATGTGAACCCCGGCGACAAGAAAGCCGAGGCGCAATTTAAGGAGATCAACGAGGCTTACGAAGTTCTCAGCGACCCGGAAAAGCGCAAGAAATATGATGCGCTGGGCGAGAACTGGCAGCACTGGCAACGCATGGGCTACGACCCGCGCGGCTTTGATTGGAGCCAATGGGTCCAGACACAGCCGGGCGGCAACGTGCGGGTGGAGTTCGGCGACCTGGGCGACCTTTTTGGCGGCGGCGGAGGCTTTTCCGACTTCTTCCAAGCCATCTTCGGCGGCATGGGGGGGCGCAGCGGCGAGAGCATCTTTGGCAGGACTGTGGACCTTGATGAGATCTTGGGAGGACGCAGAACCACCGCGACGCCGCGTGGGCGCGATCTGGAGCAACCCGTTGAGATCACGCTGGAAGAGGCGTATCGCGGAACCCAGCGCATCTTGCAGGTGGACGGCAGACGTCTGGAGGTCAAGATTCCTGCAGGCGTAAAGACAGGAAGCCGCGTGCGCATCCCCGGTGAGGGGATCGGCAGTAGAAGCGGCGGCAGGGGAGATCTCTATCTGCGGGTAGAGGTGCGGCCTCATAGCACCTTTGAACGCAAGGAACAAGACCTCTATTGTGAGGTGCCGGTGGACCTTTACACCGCCGTTTTAGGCGGCGAGGTGCGCGTGCCGACGCTGGACGGCGCGGTTTCGCTGCGTATCCCGCCGGAGACCCAAAGCGGGCGCACTTTCCGCCTGCAAGGTTTGGGGATGCCCAACCTGCATTCGCCTGGGCAGAAGGGGGACCTTTATGTCAAGGTACGGGTCGTCCTACCGCAAGGATTAAGCGAGCGGGAGAAGGAACTGTTCCGCGAACTGGCGCGGCTGAAGAAACCGTGATGAGGGAGGTGAGGTGTATGAATGCTATGGACGGTCGCGACGCACCGTGCTACGTCATGAGTGTGGCGGCCCGGCTGGTGGAACTTCATCCGCAGACGTTACGCCGGTATGAGGAGATCGGCTTGGTGAAACCGGCGCGCGTCTCCGGCAAGAGGCTCTATTCGCCGAAGGACATTGAACGGCTACGCCTCATCACGCGCCTGACCGAAGAATTGGGTGTGAATCTGGCCGGGGTTGAGGTCATCTTGAACATGACGGAGCGGATATCGCGTCTGCAAGAGGAGATGGAGCAGATGCAGGCCCGGTTTGAGGAGGAGATCGCGCGTCTGCGGCAGCGGCTCAACGGCCCCGACGACGTAGCCTAGTTCCAGAGCGATGTTTCGCAGACGGAGGAGAAAAGGAACATGAGCAGGCACAGGCCTGGCACCCACTTCAATCAAGCCGAGGAGAGCAACTATGATACACGAGCAGGACGTGCAAGAGTTGGTGGAATTCCGCAGCGATGGCGCATCGGTGCTCAGTGTCTATCTCAATCTGGACCCCACTCGCCGCAGCGCCGAGCAATATAAACTGGCCTTGCGCAATCTCTTGGCGACCGCCACTGATGAAGCCGATCCTGCCGATGTGGCTCGTGTGGAGCGCTATGTAGGTTTTGAGTATAATTGGCAAGGACGCGGCTTGGCCTGCTTCAGTTGTCAGGCGGCGAGCTTTTGGCGGGCTTACCCGCTCCTGGTGCCGGTGCAAGATCAGGTTTATGTGGGCGACAGGCCCTATGTCAAGCCCCTGAGCGACCTGATGGACAGCTACGCGCGCTACGGCGTAGTGCTGGTGGATCAGGAGGGCGCGCGGCTCTTCATGTATAATCTGGGCGAACTGGAGGAAGCCACAGGGACCTTGGGCGCAGAGGTCAAGCGCCACAAGCAGGGTGGCCCGGCCGCGGCGCGCTATCAGCGGCGCGCCGACGAACGCGCCAACCAAAACCTGAAGGCAGCAGCCGAACTGGCCGCGCGCTTCTATGGCGAAGGGCGTTGCCGTCGGCTCCTGGTAGGAGGTCAGGAAGAAACGGTCGCCCGTTTTCTTGACCATTTGCCGAAGGCACTGCGGGAGCGAGTGGTCGGAACCTTCTCTATCGGGATGAATGCCTCGCCCGCAGAGGTGAAAGAGCGTACGCTGGAGATGGCCCGGCGCGTGGAGGAACAGGAGGATGCCGCGCTGGTGGATCAGATCGTCACCACGGCGGCGAAGGGGGGCGCGGCGGTCACCGGCCTCAGCGATACCCTGGCCTCCCTGCAAGAGGGGCGGCTGCACAAAGTGGTGATCGCCGAAGGGTTTCATGCGCCCGCTTACCGCTGTGAGCACTGCCGCCACATCGTGGTAGAACCGCTGGTTACCTGCCCCCTCTGCGGCCACAAGATGCAGCCCATCGCCGATGCGGTAGATTCGCTGGTGCGCCGCGCCATTGAGCATGGGGTAGAGGTCAACTTCGTGCGAGATAACCCAACTCTGGCGCGGGTCGGTTCCATCGGCGCGCTGCTGCGGTATTGAGCGCGAGGCCCCTATCCCGGCCCTCCCCTGAACGGGTTTATAACCTCTCTTCACCCCCCTCCTCTCCCCGATTCGGGGAGAAGAGGGACAAAAGAGGGAGAGGAGAGGTCTCGGCAGTGGGAAGCCGCATGGGTGCAGGGAACACTCTCAAGACCCTCGGCAGGGGGTACCTCCTTGCACCCCCGTCGCGAGTGCCGGGTTCATAAAACTGTCCGCCCCTGAACCTGAACGAAGCAGGGGAGAGGGTAGGGTGGGGGCCGGAGGAGAGGTTTGTAAGGAGCGTAGGTGGACGACAATAAACGACAGAAGGTTGACGAGCGATTACGTAAAGAGGAGATCATCTGGCTGGCGACGACGCGGCCCAACGGCGCGCCGCATCTGGTTCCCATCTGGTATGCCTGGGACGGCAGCAAGGTCTATTTCGCCACGCCGCCCAATACCCAGAAAATTCGCAACATCCGCCATACGCCTCGGGTTGCCATATCGCTGCCCGATGGCATGAACGTCGTCATTCTGGAAGGCGACGCGGCCTTGGTGGATGGGATGGAGCGCAAACACGCGGCGCAACTGTTTAACGAAAAATACGGTTGGAACCTCGGCGAAGATACCGATTACGTAGTCGTCGGTGTGACGCCTACCAGGTTTCTTTCGTGGGGTCAAGAGTAAAGGGAGTGAGAGCATAATATGATGCGGTTTGACAAATTCACAGAACGGGCGCAGGACGTAGCCATGCGGGCTTATGAGATCCTGCAACGTTATAGCCACAGCCAGTTAGACACAGAGCACGTCTTTCTGGCCTTGCTTGAGCAGACCGATGGGGTTGTGCCTACCTTGCTGCAAAAACTGGGAGCCAACCCCGATACCCTGGCCACGCGCCTGGATGATGTGCTTCGGGCCAGCCCCAAGAGCGGGATGATGCCGATACCGGGCCAGGTGGCGCAGGTCTATATCACGCCACGTCTTAAGCGGGTGATAGACGTGGCCCAGGAGGAGGCAAGCCGACTCAGAGACGAGTTGATTTCTACCGAGCACCTCTTCCTCGGCATCGCCTCCGAGCGAAACACGCCTGCGGCTTCCATCTTGCAGCAGGCAGGCATCACCAAAGAGCGCATCCTGCGCGCGATGGAAGAATTGCGCGGCGGCCAGCGGGTCACCGATGCGGGCGCGGAGGGGCGCTACCGTATTCTGGAGAAGTATAGCCGCGACTTGACCAAGCTGGCCCACGAAGGCAAATTGGATCCGGTGATCGGGCGAGACGCGGAGATATTGCGCGTCATCCAAGTTCTCTGCCGCCGCACCAAGAACAACCCCGTCCTCATCGGCGAGGCGGGCGTCGGCAAGACGGCCATCGTGGAGGGCCTGGCCCAAAAGATAGCCGATAACGACGTCCCCGAACTCCTGGCCGGCAAGCGCGTCCTCAGCCTTGATCTGGGCGCGATGGTCGCCGGCACCCGCTTCCGCGGCGAATTTGAGGAGCGGCTGAAGGCGACCATAGAGGAAATCCAACGCTCTCAGGGCGAGATCATCCTGTTCATAGACGAGATACACACCGTCGTCGGCGCGGGCGCAGCCCAGGGCGCGATGGATGCCTCCAACATGATGAAGCCCGCCCTGGCGCGTGGCGAGCTACGCTGCATCGGCGCGACGACGCCCGACGAGTATCGCCAGCACATTGAGAAGGACTCCGCCTTGGAACGTCGCTTCGCGCCCGTCTGGGTAGAGGAGCCGTCGGTGGAGGACACCATCGCCATCCTGCGGGGCGTGCGCGACCGCTACGAGGCCCATCATCAGGTGCGCTACGACGACCAGGCGTTGGTGGCGGCAGCGCGGCTTTCTCATCGTTATGTCACCGAACGCCACCTTCCCGACAAAGCCATTGACCTGATTGACGAAGCCGCGTCCAAGTTGCGCGTGGCCATGTATTCCATGCCTCCGGAATTGAAAGCGAAGCAGGCGCGCCTGCAAAAACTGACCGCCGAAGAGGAAGCTGCCTGGGCCGCGCGCGACTACGAGAAGGCCGCCATCCACAAGGCCGAGCGGCTGAAGTTGGAAGAGGAGTTCAAGGTAGAGCGGGCCGCATGGCGACAATCGGTCGGCCTGGATGAGGTGGTGGACGAGGAAGACATCGCCCAGGTCGTCGCCAGTTGGACGGGCATCCCCGTGACCACGATGTTGGAGACGGAAGCTTCCAAACTCCTGCGCATGGAGGAGGAGTTGCACAAGCGTATCGTGGGGCAGGACGAGGCGATTGCGGCTGTGGCCGATGCCATCCGCCGCGCCCGCTCCGGCTTGAAGGACCCCAAACGGCCCATCGGCTCGTTCATCTTCATCGGCCCTAGCGGCGTCGGCAAGACGGAACTGGCGAAGGCCCTGGCCGAGTTCATGTTTGACGATGAGGACGCGCTGCTGCGGGTAGATATGAGCGAATACCGAGAACAACACACCGTCAGCCGCCTTTTCGGCGCGCCCCCTGGCTACGTCGGCTATGAAGAGGGCGGCCAACTGACGGAGGCGGTGCGACGACGGCCCTATCGCGTCATCCTTTTTGACGAGATAGAGAAGGCACATCCGGAGGTGTGGAACGCGCTCCTGCAAATCCTGGAGGATGGCCGCATGACCGACGGCCAGGGCCGCACGGTGGACTTCCGCAACACGGTGCTCATCATGACCTCTAACATCGGCACGCAATATGCCAAACAGGGCGGCAGCCTCGGCTTCCTGCGTCGGGGCGAGGCAACGGAAGAGGAGCGCGAGTCGCACCGGCAGATTGAAGAAGGGCTGAAGCGCACCTTCCGCCCGGAGTTCCTGAACCGCATAGACGAGGTCATCATCTTCCGACCGCTGACCCTGGAACAGGTGGAGGAGATCGTGACCTTGCAGGTGAAGGAACTGAGCGAGCGGCTGGCGGAGCATGGCGTCGGCATAGAATTGACCGAGGCGGCGCGCCGTTGGCTGGCTAAGGAAGGCTTTGATCCGGCCTTCGGGGCGCGGCCGCTGCGTCGGGCCATTCAGCGCTATGTGGAGAGCCCCCTCTCGCGGGAGATCCTGCGCGGTAATTATCGCGCGGGCGACCGCGTGGTGGTGGACCTGGGCCAAGAGGGCCTGACCTTCACCCATAAGCCTGCCGAGCCGATCGCGATGGAGCTGCCCACACAGCCGAGTGAGCCGCACGCAGGGTAGAACCCTGGAAGCTCCCATCTGGCTCCTGTTCCGACCCTCCCCCGCCTCAGGGGGAGGGTCGGGGCCGAGGCCTTCCCCCTAGCCAAACCTTACATAATCCACGTAATATTCCTCCACCGTCGTCGCGCTGCCGTACCAGTGCAAGGTCACATAGCGGAAGGCAGAGACGAATTGGGTGTCGGGATCGGTATAGATCACCGACGAGCCGGGCGTATCGGCGTTGCCCCATTGGAAGCGGACGCCGACGCCGCCGATGGCGACCAAAGCCAGGAAATAGTTGTAGGGTTGCCCGGCCAGCGTTGCCAGGTTGGTGAGTGCACCGTCAATTTGCTTACGGGCCCGCAGTTCCAGGCCGCCTGCGCCGTCGGAATGTAGTTGCCACCCCACCCAATTGCCGGTCGCCAGGTCGTCGTTGTCGGCCCAGCCGGCGACGTCGCCGGAGGCGGTGACGGTGATGGTGTTGGCGTTGATATCCACCGCCTGGATCACCGCCATCTTGCCCCGCGTCAGGTTAAAGAGAGCCATGTTGGCGTAGAGGTTGCTTTCGCCCGCGGGGTTGCCGCCCGCGCCGTTGTCGTAGGGGACGGTCGTGCCGGAGACCGAACCGTTGATCTTGAAACTGCCGGAGGTAGGACAGCGCCGGTTGTAGCCGCGGAACTCAAAGCCGTTGTGGGCGATGCTGTTGATGCTGGGCCAGTAGTGGACAAGGGCGCGCAAGGTGTTGGGGAGGGTGGCGGTTGCAAGGAGCCCCAGAACCTGTTCGCTGTTCTGGTTGACGAAGCGCGTGTCCAGCCAGCCCTTACGGGTGGTCGTATCAAAATTGGAGTAGGTCCCGGCCTTCACGACATACCAGGGCGCGGTAGGCGTGAAGGGTGTCACCGCGCCGGCGAATTCCAGATCGTTGGCGTTGGGCGAGGCAGGTGGCGCGTAGCGGTTGAAGCGTTCGGTATCCAGCCCGATGGCCTTCCACAGGGCGGTGACGAACGAGGGCGGCGTCGCGGTATAGATGGCGACCAGGATGGCGTCCGCAGGGTTCGTGGGGTCCAGGATGAGGAGGCCGACCTGGGCATTGGCGACGAGGAGGGCGGGCGGCAGGTGATGCGCTACCGGCACGCCGGTCAGCACCACCGCCGCCGAAGTCCACAAACGCACCGTCGCCGTCCAATTGCTGCTGTCAAACGAGATCAGTTCTCCGCGCACGAGCATGGTTGCACTCTCCTTGTTGACGGTCATGCCTCTCTTCACCTCTGCCTTTCCTCTCCCTCAGTGGGGGAGAAGGATTAGAGGAGAAGAGGGGTCTTGTTACGCATCCTCCACCTCCACCCTCTGTTCATACATTCCCACCTCTGCGTCGTAGCGTTCCACGATGCCCGCGACGCGGCGGATGATGGGGTTGTAACCCAGCGCGCCGTCGTACAGGCTGATGACGTCGCCCACTTGCAGGCCCACGTTGGGATGAGAGACGATGTAACCGCCGGCCTGTGCCGCCTGGCCCGCCTGCCAGATGCCCGCCGCCAGACCTTGCAACTCATCGGCACTATCCAGGTGCCGGGTAGAAGCGAAGGCGTAAACGTCGCGACTCAGGAGTTCCGACTCGGCGGCCCCGCTGTAATTTATCCCCACGCCCGGCCCGATGGCGCGCACCTGCGTATTTATCGGCGCGCCGGAGGCAAGCCAATCTTTGTGGTACGGATGCCGCGTGGGGTCATCGGAAGCATATTGATAGGCATAGACGCTGCTGCCGGGCGTATCGGCCCAGATGGCTGCCTTCCATTGGCCGTAAGGATAGGCGTTCAGGGCCTGCCACAGGAGCGTGGCACCGATCAGGGAGAGGAGCCGGCTCAGCGCGGCGCGCAGCGTCTCGCCGGGAGCGATGGCGAAGGTAGCGAGGGTTGTGTTCCACTTGCCGTTCGTACCGTCGTAACTCAGGCCCCAAGGCCCGACGAACTTCACCAGGCGTTGCGCCAGGAGCGCGACGGAGATGTTGCTCCACTGATAGGAGTGGGGCGCGTGCCAGAGGTCCAGGAGATGCCACCCATCCACCGCACGTAGGCAGAACCGTTCTTGTTTGCCATCCCGCCGGTAGCCCGCGGCCACCAGGAAGAGAGGCGGCATGGGCGCGCGCTCGGCCCCCGTTGTGGTCACATAGCCGCGCTCCAACGTCAACATCGCCAGTGGCCGCAATGCGCCTCCTTGCCAGCCCACCAAATTCCGGGTCGGGTCGCATATCTCCACCTCGCAGGTTGCGCCGTGACGGGTATCGGCCAGGCGATATCTCGCGATCTCGTTCAGGGTCAGGTTCTTGCTGTTGACGGATGCTCCGTAGGCGATCGCGGTATGGATGCTTGCATCGCCACAGAGGAGCCAACGTCCGTTGATGGTGTCATAGATCAGGTTGGCGCGGCGAGGATTGGCCTGATCCACCGCCAGGTTGGGCGAGACGCGCGCCTGTGTCTCGTTGGCTTGAACGTAAGCCGTGGTCAGCACCAAGGTCGCGCTATCCAGCCCGCCCGCGTTGACATCCTCAATCCAGCCCAAGACGTAATCGTCGCCCCCTGTTTTACGGGCTATGGTAGGCCAGCGGACGGCGAAGTTGGCCTGTGTAGAGCCGACGGGCGCGATGTCGCCACCGTCGGCCCAACCGTCCCCGGTGAGCCATGTCGCCAGGCGGACGCGCGCCGCCCCGGCGAAGGTCCCGGCGACCAGGCAATAGAGGATCGTCTGATCGCCCACGGCAGCAATGCCGGTGCCGACGGTCGGTGAATCGGCCCAATCGTCGGGCGCGCCCCACGAGCCGCCGGCGTAGATGCGCAGACGCACGGTCCCTTCAGGCCTTTGCAGGATAACGATGTTTGAGCCGGGTGAGGAAAGCCCACCGTAAGGATCGGCATGAGAAGCAGCCTCCACCTCTTGTTCCGCGCCCCAGGTGAGGCCACCGTCGGCAGATTCAATGTACTTCACGCGCCAGGTATAGGGCGAAGCCGTGCCTTCGCGCCGCAAGTAAAAGACGCGCAGCGTTCCCCCGTTGTCGGAGCAGGCGACATCGCCCACATAAACGCCGGTTTGTCGCGTCGTCCATGTTTCCCAGTGGGCTTCATTTGCCATGTCGGTGATGACCTGGGTCTGCAAATTGCCCGATGCATCTATGCGGGCGCGAAAAGGGCGCGAGCGAGTCGCGTCCCAACATGCGGCGGACTGGTTCGGGTTCGCTTGGCCCGCGTTAAAGAGAGGAGTCCAGCGGTTCCATAGGTCGCGCGCTACCAAGCGCACCGTCGCGGGCGGTGGCGTCGTTTGCCGTTGCGCGGCCAGCAGGGTTGAGGATAGGGTTAGCATGGGTTAGCCTTACTCCCTACGGCCCCCTCCCTGCCCTCCCCCGCTGCGCGGGTTGAAGGGCGGACGGTTTTCGCTTTGATGGGGGCGGCGGGGGCCTCGTCTCCGCACAGAGGGTTGGGGATGTGCCCCATATAACCTCTCTCCACCCCCCTCCCTCCTCCTCTCCCCGATTCGGGAAGAGGAGGAGGGGACAAAGGGGGGAGAAGAGAGGTCTTGGCAAGACCAGCGGCAGGGGGTTGTACCCTCTGCACCCCCATCGCGAGTGCCGGGTTCATAAAACTACCCGTCCTGAATTTCGCGGGGGAGGGTTAGGGTGGGGGCCTGGATGAATTCGTGGTTTTATCCTAAATCCTCCCACACGGCCCAGCGCGCGGGTTCGTAGCGGGGCAGGATGCGCGCCTCAAATTCGGCGAGCCGCGCCTCGGCCCAGGCGCGCCAGCGCGCGGGCGTCTCGCCGGAAAGGGTTACGGCCTCCGTCGCGTAGGCCGCACGGGCCAGCGCCGCATAGCCCGCCGCACCCAAGGCGATAGTTTCCTCATCGTTCGCAGGCACGGTTGTCGCCGTTGCAGAGTCCAGCCCGTCTATCGTATGTAGCGCGGCGTAGAAAAGGCGCACCACGTCGCCCGCCTGCGGCTCGTCGGCTACGTCCAGAAAGAGGGTCACCGGGCCGTGCAGGTCCCAACGGGCCCATGCAGGCGGGTATTCCGGCTCCGACGCGGTGTAGGGCCACCAGACGCGCAGCGGACGGAGCAGGTCGCTCACACCGGCAAGGGAGACCTCGCGCCCGGCAGCGGTGAGGGTCAGCGTTGTCACCAATTCGCGGGGGCGCATCTCAGAGTAGCGGTGCAGCGCGCGGCGGATGGCGTCGTCCAGTTCGCCCGTTGTCCAGAGCGCGTTGCCCGCATCCTTGAGAAGCGATTCCACGTGGTCGCGCAATGTTGCCAGGTTGGTCATGGGGGTTCTCCTATATCCTAACCATTCTCTCATGCTACGTTCGCTTTGTAGAGCGCGCGGTAGTTGATGACGCCGACGGCTACCAGGAAGCGCACTTTCAGGCGCATCTCGTCGTTGGTAAACATGCTCCCCAGGAGTTCGCCGTCGGCGATGAAGACCTCCGGCAGTCGCCCGAAGCGGTAGCCGATGCCAATGCCGGGGAGCACCTCCGGGTCGGCGGCGGCAGCCCAGTTGTTCGCGTCCGTCCATTCCGGCGGCACAAGGACGCTGGCCGTTCCGGCGCGCACGTTGCTATAAAAAGCGTTGGATGCAGGTTCCACGTCGGAGCCGACCAATTGCAGCGCGGTCTTTTCCAGTTCAATGGGAACCAGCAGGAAGCGAGGCCGGATGCCGAGCCGTTTGGCCGAGTTAACCTCCGCCTGCTTGAACATGGCGGCAATGGCCGCTTCCCACGCGGTGGAGTCCAAGGCAGCAGAACCGAGATTGCCATGGCTGGCGTGGAAGAGGGCGATGCTATCGGAGAGGGTCGGCCCCGCGCCGCCGTTGGCGGTGAAGATGCTGCTGACTTTGCCGCTCAGGGTGCGGAGTGCTGCCGTCGCCAGCGCGGTGGGGATGGCGCGGATGCGCTGGCTCTGGTCGCGGTCTATCATCTCCAGCGTCAGGCCGATGTAACCGCCCATCTTGGCCCAATCTGCCGTCTCGCGGGCGTCGTCCCAACTGAGTTCCTGGTAGGCCGCGCCCTCGGCCACGTCGGGGAGGTCGGCAAAGCCGCCGACGCTGACCCACGATACCTGTTGCAGCGTCTCAAAGTCCTCGTGGTGGCAGATCTTCTCCCACCACAGGTAGCCGGCCCGTCCCAACGTCTCCCAACGGTAGGCGATGGCCTTGTTCAGGACGTTGCGCGTCAGTTCCGCCATCGTCGTGGTGGTGGCGTTGGCAAGTTGCACCCGTTCCGGCACGAACGCGCCTCGCATCTCCGCATCGCCGGTGGTCAGGATGTAGAAGTCGCGGAAGGAACGGAGTCGCGGGATGGCCGACGCGCTATCGGGCACAGGGAGCCCCCACCATCGTTCCAGCGCCAGTTGCACCTGTTCGGTAGGCGACGGCCCTACCTGTAGCCGCGTCTCGCCTGCGCCGCGGATAACGGTGCGCTCGGCCAGGCGGGCCAGTTCCTGCCGCAAATTGGCGATATCGGCCTCCCAGGGGCGAGGCATCTCGGCCCCTTCTCCCCTTGCTCTGGCCCCCTCTCCCACGGAGCGGGACGCGATCAATTGCGCCCCTACCTCGGACATCGTTTCGTTCTCGTTCACGGCAATCTCTCCTTTGTGTTGGTTTTGTACCGAATTGATCGCCCGTTCAAACGCGCCGCCGCGCGCGGGCATGAAAACGGCATCCAGCGCGAGGACGCGCCGGATGGCGGCAACGCGCGATCCCCGCCGCTCTATGAGAAGGTCGGCGGAGAGGCCGATATCGGGCGTGGGGAGTCCGGCGGCCTGATCGGCCAGGACCTCGCGCGCCAGCGCGGCCAGAAGCGGCCCACGCGGCCCTGCGGTGTGCAGCCGCCCGACGATGCCGCCCGTTCCCGTAGGGGCGTGATTTGTCATGTCCTCTTGGGCACAATGAGTTGTGCCCCTACCATCCATATTTGCCTCCTTCCGTGAGATGATGTGCTCCCGCCACTCCGGCGAATGGAACACCCCCGCCAGGCGTTCCAGGTCGCGCCCACCGGCGCGCGTTGCTTCCAGCGCGTCGGGATGGTTGACGAAGACCGTCACCCGCTCCCATAGACCTGCATCCAGGCTTTTCCGCAGCACCTCGGCAGGATACTCCAACCCGTTGGCTGTGCCCACGGTGATGGCGGTCACGATGAACTCGCCGCGGTCGTCCACATTCAGGCCGCCGAGGGCGACGCGCTGCGTTTCTCTCCCCTTCTCAGAGGGAGGGTTAGGGTGGGGGTGAATCGCCGCTACGTTCCTTCGCTCGTTCATGTTCATTCCTCCGTGCTCCAAAAAGTTTGACAAACCGCTTCTCCTCTGCTATGTTACAAATGTAACTATGTCTCGCTGAGGAGATGAGCGACGATGAAGATCCGCTTCTTTGCCATCCTCCTGACGGCTATTCTCCTGGTGGTATTCCCTAACGGTAGGACTCATGCCACCTCTGCTATCCCCGCTGCCTTTGATTGCGCCAATGTGAGCCAGATTCCTTTAACCGAATGCCAGGCCTTGGTAGCCCTGTACAACAGCACGAACGGCCCTGCATGGACACGCTCCGCCGGCTGGCTCACAACTAACACCCCCTGTACCTGGTATTCCGTGATTTGCTCCGGCGGGCACGTCACCTACCTCGCTCCCTTCAACAACAACCTCAGCGGGAACATCCCGCCGGAACTCGGCAACCTGACTTACCTGGAGAGCCTGTTCCTGTCTCAAAACCGGCTGACCGGCGACATCCCGACGACGCTTGGCAATCTCACCCGCCTGAAGACACTTTACCTGGACGGTAACCGCTTATCTGGCGAGATTCCCTCCTCCCTTGCCGGTCTGACCGGCTTGCAGGGTCTCGGCGTAAGCGATAACGACCTGAGCGGCGGGATCCCAACTTGGCTGGCGAACCTCGCCGGGCTGCAATATCTCTACCTGGGGCGCAACCGTTTCACCGGCAGCATCCCGCCGACGCTGGGCAACCTGCTGCAATTGCGCGCCCTTCGCCTGGACACCAACCTCTTGATCGGGGGCGTGCCGTCCTCTCTCGGCAACCTGACGAAACTAAATGCCCTTTCCCTGGCTAGCAACCGGCTGACCGGCCCGGTGCCCTCTTCGTTCGGCAACCTCACCGTGTTGGAAGCCCTTGACCTGAGTTACACCTCACTTAGTGGGCCGCTGCCGATGAGCCTGACGAACCTGCACGTGCTGGATCGCTTCTACTTCAACGGCACCGACCTGTGCGAACCGCCCGATGCGGCTTTCCAAAACTGGCTCAGGTACATTCTGTTCCTGAGACGGTCGGGCCTCATCTGCGGCCAGCAGACGCCCCAGATGTTCCTGCCACTGGCGATGCGCTGAACACCTGGCCCTCGCCATCCCCCCGATCCCCTTCCTTCCCCGTAACACGGGGGAGGAAGGGAGTGCCAAGCGCAGCGAGGCGGGGAAAAGTGGGGGCCTGTTGCGCCACTCCACCCTGGCGACCGACTTGTGGGTAATGGTAAGCGAAAAGCGGGGGAGGGCAGGGGTGGGGGCCTTCATTCTCCCACCCTCTCCCCTGCGAACTTCGCCAGCCATGCCCGCGCCGTCGCGTCGTCGACCCAGCCGCGGTCGGCCATGAGCGCGAGGGCCGTCGCCATTTCCTTCGTCGCCTGGGCCAAAGCCAGGTTATCCTCGCGGGTCATGTCTTCCACCGTCTCGCGCAGGCTCAGGTCCTCCGGCACACCTCGCAGGTTCAGATGCCCCAAGGCCGCGGCCCGCGCCGCCGCATGGCGCACGATGTCCTTTAAGACCCAGACGAAATAGAGTTGTCGGGCGACCAGGTGTTGCAAGGCAGGCTGCGCGCTCTCTTTCGCCGTGGTGCGGGTGCTCCCTTCGGGCTCGCCCATCCAGTGCAGGGGCATCCCTGCTCCCGCGCTCAGGATCATGCGTAAGGCGCGACCGTCGGGTGCGGCATCGTCGGCCTCAATGTGAGGTCGCTTGGCCTCCCATGTCTCCGTCGGGCCATGCACGTTGACCGATCCGGGCTCCGGCGGCGTGCGATAGCGCGCCTGTGCCGACCGGATATCGGCTTCCGTTCCTTGCACCGTCACATCCCACAGGAAGGTGGTGCGATAGCGGTTCAGGCGTACCCGATCTTCCAGCCAGCGGGCATATCGCTTGAGCCAGGGAAGGATGGGGGCGAGGTCCGATTCGCCGCGCACCGCGCCCACAGGCCGGTTGACCGCGTAGTGGAGCATCAGGGGTTGTACCTCACCCCCCTTCCCCCTCTCCGTAAACGGAGAGGGGGAGTGGAGGGGGTGAGGTACTGAATCTCCCTCCCACCACCTTCCTGTCGGATCGCCCGCGACGATCTCATGGAAGCGCAATTCCCGCTCCAGGTCATCGGGGTCGGTCTCAATGCGGTCTATGCTGGACGCGGGCTTGACCCGCAGGTAACTCATGCCGTCCACCGGGTTGGTGTAGAGGATGATGAAGAGTTCGCCGGTGAGGGCCAATTCGTCGCAGAGCCCCGGCAGGCGGGCCGGGATGCGGTTCTGCGGGTGATGCCAGAAACGCTTCAGCCAACGGGCGACGCGCGGCACGGTAGAGGTTATCTGGATGCCGCGCCCGACGACGTAGGCCGTGGTCAGGCGGATGATGTTGCGTGCCAGCGGGTTCGTGCGCCACGCCTCCAACGCATCGCGGTCATCTTGCGCCAGTTCTGACCAGGGCCGGTCTTGCGGCCCGGTGCTCCCCGCGATCTCGCGCCACCAGCGGTCGTCTATCACCTTCACCGCAGCCTGAACCCGCGCCGCGATCACGTCTCCGAAGAGGCGCAGCGCCAGGCTCTCGCGCAGGGAGTGGGAGTGGTTGAGGGATAAATCGGTCATGGAATTGCCTCCTCGTGTCTCTCAGAATCTCCCGCGATCCATCTCGCGCACGGGGTCGGGTGCGGCAACGATGGACGAGGCGATATGTTTCGTCCACGCCTGCTTATCCAGCATGGCGACCAATGCCGCGCTCATCAAGAGATCGTCGTGGCCGCGGGCGATGCCGCCTTCGTACCGGGGGCTCTCCCACACGCCCCAACGGAGCATTTGCCCGCCCACGATTTCATACTGGCACGCGCCCACCTCATACCAAAATTGGCGCGTGTCGGGCGCGCCGTCGTCGGCATAATCCTGATAACGGCCTGTCTCAACGATGCCCAAGAATTCCCAGCCCAGTTGCGATTTGACGGGCGCGGAGAACCGCACCGGCACGACCCGCTCGTTGTAAACCTGCGCCAGGAAACTTGCCAGACCCTCGCCGACGCCTGTCGCGTCCACTACGATGGCGCACGGCTGCCAGGTATCGGCCAGCGCGCGCACCTTGCCGTATTGGCGCGCCGGCGGCTCGCCTAGCCACCAGTGACGATCCACCACACGATAGGTAGGGCGGGCCAGGCCGGGGTCGGTGAGGGTGTCGGTATCCACTTCCACGATGGTCAGCGCGGTGGCATCGCGACGCGGCATCTGTTGGGCGCGCTCCGCAACTGCCAGGAGCGTCAATTGCACGTCGGCCAGGCCGCCCGCAGCATCCAGCAGAAAAGCATAGAGGCGGCCCGGCATCGGCGCGGAACGGCGGGGATGCGCGCCCCGCATCAACGCCTGGCGTTGCGCATGGAAGAGGCCACCCGCCGCTTCCAGTTCCTGTAGGTCGTACTGGGTGCGGATGAGAGGATGATCGCGGCCCAGGCGGGCGATCTCGCCTCGCACATAATCGCCGTACGCGGGTACTTCTTCGGCTACCATCTCCCAGGGAACGATGAAGACGCGCCGTTGCCCATCCTGCATTTCCAGGCGGCGCAGGCCGACAATGGCGCGCGCCAGGAGCGTCTCGCCGGTCCAGGCGGTGCCCCAAAGGACGGTAGTGGCGTTGGTACTGGCGGCCATCGGTTTGAAGTCCTTATCCCACTTCTCGTTCAGGATGTCTTGCGCCTCGTCGCCTTCCAACAGGAGCGAGGCCGTCGCGCCGACGACATGGGCCATCGGCTCCGCACTGAAGAAATGAGCCTCGGCGCGGCCCAGACGCACAATGTAGCCTTGCTCGCTGGTGACGGCTGTGCGGTTCCAGGGGTTATCCAGCCGGGCCAGAAGGCGACGCAAAGAGTTCACCGTCTGCGGCTTGAAGGTCGGCGAAGCCTTCACGATGCTCCCGCCGGCGCGCTGGAAGAGGTTCATGAGGTAGGCCTCAACCTGCGCGCTGACCTCGTTCTTTCCGGCCTGGCGGGCCATCATCACCGCGAAGGTGAGCCCCTTGCCCCGCAATACGCTCTCTACAATGGCCGCGGCCGGCTCCAACTGATAGCGGCGGAGCGGCTTGCCGATGACAAACCGGCTGAAGTGACGAATATCGGATAGGATGTGTTTGGCGGCACGGGTGACGAGATCCATGATTATCTCCGTCTGAAACCTCTCTCCATTCCCCAGCCCTCTCCTCTTCCCGCTTCGGGGAGAGAAGAGGGTAAGGAGAAGAGAAGTCAAGGATCACAACTCCACGTTCCATTCCTTGCCCAGTTCATCCAACACCTGGTTGATGATGGCCGTCAGGTCGTCTGCCGATCTGCGGCTGAGGGCCAGGCGATCACGCAGCAACCTGCCCAGCGTGGCCGCGTTGCGCCCGTAAGCCGAAAACAACTGCGCCAACGCGCTGTCACTGAGGTCATCGCGCTTCAGATGCTCGGCCAACTGGCGCTGCTTCTCGGCCAAATCACCGATGAGGGCATCCATGTCGGTAGCAGATTGTGCTGGCGCTTCTGGCAAAGGTTTGTCTCGTCGCGGGCTCATAAAAGGCCACTCCTCTGTGCCGATCGTTATCTAGAACATAAGTTCTATTACCACACTAGCACAAAACCGGACGATTGTCAATATATACGATGAAAATATTGCCTGGAGGCAACGATGGGGCAAGATGCGACGGATTACGGTTACTCCGGCCATTGCGTAGCCCCCGCGTGCATGTTATAATGTCCATAAATCTGACCACGGGTGGCAAGGATTGATCGCCGCCGTTGTTCTCGCCGCGGGGCAATCCCGCCGTATGGGGGAACTCAAACAACTGCTGCCTTTGGGGGCGCGCCGGGCCATTGAGTGGGTCATCGTCGCCCTGGCCGAGGCAGGTATTGATGAGATCGTCGTCGTGACCGGCCATCGCCACGAGGAGGTGGAAGAGGCGGCGAGAGCATCGCTTGGCTCCTGCTCTGACCAGCCTCTATGGAGTGGAAGCAGGGAGCCCGGAGTTCGCTGCGTCTTCAATCCCGATTACGCCGCCGGCGAGATGCTATCTTCTATCCAAGTTGGGCTGCGCGCCCTGGAACCGTCCAACTCCTCTTTGCCTCTCTCCTCTCCCCGAAGCGGGGAAGGGAAAGGGGTGGAGGCCGCGCTTCTCGTCCTGGGCGATCAGCCGCAATTGCAGCCCGCCGTCGTCCGGGCGATCTGCCGGGCCTACGCGGAGCAGGGGCCGCAGCACATCTATATTCCTACCTGCGAGGGGCGGCGCGGCCATCCCATTTGTTTACCACGACCCTTTTGGGAAGGCGTGCTGGCCCTCCCATGGACGGCCAGCCTACGGGATTTCCTGCGCCAGCATCGTAGCAACATTATGGAAGTTCCGGTCAACACGCCTTCCATCTTGAAAGATATGGACACAAGGGAGGATTACGAGTCGTTGCGGGAAGCCTTCAAAAGCGGGAAGGAACGATAGGGAAGGGCAGAATGAACACTATCTATCACGACCTGGAAAGGCTGTTGGCAGAAGGGGAGACGGTAGCGGTCGCGACCATTGTGCGGGTGCGAGGCTCGGTGCCGCGCGAGGTTGGGACAAAGATGATCATCCGGGCGAACGGCAAACACATCGGCACCGTGGGTGGCGGCTGCGGCGAAGGCGATGTGATCCTGGCCGGATTGGACGTGATCCGGACAGGCCAGCCCCGCGTCGTTGCCGTCGATCTGACGGAAGACATCTCCATGATCAGCCAAGGCGTCTGCGGCGGCATCATGGACGTCTTTGTGGAACGCTGGCAACCAGAACCTGACCCCCTTCCTTGCCCTCCCTCGTTTCACGGGGGAGGGTAGGGTGGGGCCTTTGGACGCTTCTACGCCTATGCCCGATCCCATCCTGGCTGCGCTGACCGAATCCATTAACCTGAAGCGCCCCGTCGCGCTGGCGACGGTCGTCACTGCGACCGGCCCCTGGGCCGCGTGCGTGGGCCGTAAGGCGGTCGTCTGGCTGGACCAGGAATCGGTGGGGAGTCTCGGTCTGGGCAACTTAGTCTCTTCCTCCCTCCCTCCGACCCTTCTCCGCTTCACAGGAGAGGGCAGAGAGGGGGCCGGCCCGGCGGGGGAAGGGGGCCCGATGGACCTGGATGCGCGCGTCCTGGCCGACGCGCGAGATGTGCTGGCGCAGAAGCAGCACAAACTTCTCCACTATGACATAGAGGGGGAACGGCTGGAAGTCTTCGTGGAGGTTCAACGCCGCCCGCCGACCCTCCTTATCGTCGGCGCAGGGCACATCGCCGTGCCGCTGGCGCAATTGGGGAGCCTTTGTGCCTTCTCCGTCACCGTGCTGGACGACCGCGCCCAATTCGCCACCCGCGAACGGTTCCCCACCGCGGATCAGGTCATCGCCGCGCCCTTCCGCAAGGCGATCCGAGAGATGCCTATAGACAGCGACACTTACATCGTCCTCGTGACGCGCGGCCATCAACATGATATAGATTGTCTCCTGGAGGTGATTGATAGCCCGGCTGCCTACATTGGCATGATCGGCAGCAAGCGACGGGTGCGCGCCGTTTTTGAGTTATTGGAGAAGGAGCAAGGGATGGACCCGGCCAAGTTTGACCGCGTCTATTCGCCCATCGGTTTAGACATCGGCGCGGAGACGCCCGCCGAGATCGCCGTCTGCATCATGGCCGAGATCATCAAGGTCTTTCGGGGAAACATCGGCACGGCACGCAGTATCTCAGACGAACGACGAGAGAAGGCCAGGAGAAAAAGCGCATGAACGAGCCAACGAAATCATCCCCCCTTCCTGATCCCCACCCTGCCCTCCCCCGTGAAACGAGGGAGGGCGAAGAAGGGCGAGGAAAGGAGCCGGAGAGAGGCCCTCACCTCACCGCCCTGGAGGGCATTCGCGTCGTTGAAAACGCCGAGGCTCTGGCCGGCCCCTATTGCGCGATGTACCTGGGCGACCTGGGAGCCGATGTCATTAAGGTTGAGCGGCGGGAGACGGGCGACCAGACGCGCGCCTGGGCCCCGCCCTACATCGGCGGCGAGAGCGCGTATTTCCTCGGCACAAATCGCAACAAGCGCAGCATCACATTGGATTTCACCACGCCTGCCGGCGGCGAGATCATGCGTCGCCTGATAGACGGCGCGGATGTTTTCATCACGAATATCCCGCGTCTCTCCTCCATGAAGAAATATGGCCTTGATCCGGAATCTTGCTTGGCACGTAACCCACGGCTCATCCACTGTGCTATCACCGGTTTCGGCCACAGCGGGCCCTACGCGGGGCGACCCGGCTACGACATCCTGATTCAGGGCATGAGCGGCACGATGGCGTTGACGGGCGAGCCCGACGACCCGCCGATGCGCTTCCCCACGGCCTTGGCCGACATGACGGGGGGCGTCTATGCCCTCATCGGCATCCTCACCGCGCTCTTCGTGCGGGAGCGTACAGGTCAGGGCCAGGCCATTGACGTCGGCCTGCTGGATGCGCAGATCGGCTGGCTGACCAACATCGCCCCTAACTATTTCGCCACGGGCAAGCGTCCACCGCGCCTGGGCAATGCGCACCCCAACATCATGCCCTACCAGCCCTTCCGCGCCCGCGACAAGTGGTTCATCGTCGCCGTGGGGACGGAGCGATTGTGGCAGCGTTTTTGCGGCGTCCTGGGCATCACCGATACGCTGATGAACGATCCGCGCTTCGCCACGAACCCGGCGCGCCTGCAACATCGCCAGCAACTGGTTTCCCTGCTGGAGCCGATCTTCCTGCAACGCGACGCCGATGAATGGGTGCGCGCTCTAGAGGCGGCAGAGGTGCCCGCCGGCCCCATCAATCATGTGGATGAGACGCTCAACGACCCTCACGTCCTGGCGCGGCACATGATCGTGGAGTTGGAACATCCCCTCGCGGGGCTGGTGAAGTCGTTGGGTTTTCCGGTACAACTTTCGGCCACGCCCGCCAGTTATCGCCGCCCGCCGCCCTACCTGGGCCAGCACACGGATGAGATATTACGTGACCTGGGCTACGACGCGGCGGAGATCAACAGGCTGCGAGAAGAGAAGGTCGTGTGAGTGATCATCTGCGCGGATTCCCAAGTTATTCTCCTTCTTTGCTCCCACTTGGGCCTGCCGCCTAACCCTGATCCCGCGCCTCTCACCTTGAGGGACTGGAATTCCTTGCTGCGGAAGATCCGGGCTTCCTCCCTTAAACGCCCAGGAGCCTTGCTGGGATTGCGTGCCTCTGACCTGCAAGCGCAACTGGAGATCGGTGTAGAGGAAGCGAATCGCCTGGTCAGATTAATGGAACGCAGCGGCACGTTGGCGATGGAGTTGGAGCGTCTGGCCTCCTTGGGCATCCACGTGCTGACCCGCGCCGATGCCGATTACCCTCTTCGCTACTGCCAACGGTTGAAGGAATCGGCGCCAACAATTCTCTTCTACGCGGGCGAGAAGGAGTTGTTGGGGCAGCCCGGTATCGCCGTGATCGGCTCCCGGCATCTGGCTGAGGCCGGCCAGGCCTGCGCCGAGTTCGTGGGCAATGCCTGCGGTTTATCCGGCTTGGTTCTCTACTCCGGCGGCGCAAAGGGGGTGGATACGATCAGCATGACCGCAGCTCTGAGGGCGCGCGGCACGGCGGTAGGCATCCTGGCCGATAGCCTAGAAAAAGCTATTCGCGACCCCGAAACGCGGGCGGCTCTCCACCGACGTGATCTCTGCCTGGTAACGCCTTACTCGCCCGCCGCGCCCTTCTCGGTGGGCATGGCGATGGGTAGAAACAGGCTCATCTACGCTTTGGCCGATTATGCCATCGTGGTCGCCAGCGACGCCGAAAAGGGCGGAACCTGGGCCGGCGCAACGGAAGCGCTCAAAGCAAAATGGGTGCCGGTGTTCGTGCTGGATCACCCGGCCATGCCGGAGGGCAACCGTCTGCTATTGCAGAAAGGCGGGTTGCGGTTTCCTCATCCCTTCCCTGAGCCCCCTTCGCAGTTACAGGCCTGGCTGGCAGTCCAGGCCGCGCAGGTGAAGCCGGAACCGTTCCAGCCTAAGTTGCTTTGACGGGCGAGGAATCACCTCAACAGCCATCGCCCCACTCGCTGGCGCAGCCGCCCCAGGAGGCTAGGGCCGCCGCGCGGGTTGGGTTGACGCAAGTCATACAGGTTCTTGGCCAGGATCGCCCCATCCCGCCGCAACTCGGCCCGCAGGAGCCACGGCCCACTGCCTAAGGTGAAGCGCACGTCCCCGACGCGCTGGCAACCGTCGGGCTCTACGTTCACTTCCCGGCAATAAATCTCTATCTCATCCAACCACAGGCACGCCTGGCAACCGGCATACGACGAAAGCGTGTCATTCACCACCCAGAGCCCCGCTGTGATGTGATCTCCTGGCCGATAGGCTCTCACGGGATAGTCCAGGCTGATGAGGAGCGGCTGATAGGCGCGTTGCAGCATCTGGCAGGCGAGCTTGGGCCGGCGATAGTAGTCTATCACGCTCCACGAGAAGGCAGGCCATGGCTCTCCCAGCATCCAAAAGGCGATGACACCGGTATCATACTTGCGGCGACGAAAAGCCTCTATGCCTACCTGCAAGCCGTGAGCCTGCGCCCGCTGCGAGGCGACGATGAAAGCCTTCAGCGACTCCCGGCTTTCACCGACCGTGTCCACGCACGCGTAGTGCCATAGAAGGTTTATCTGGGCGTGGTGTTGCCGCCACCCTTCGCCCGGCAACCATTGCTCCGCTGGTAAGAGGAACCTCTCCAGCGAAGAAAGATCGGGCACGGCGGCCAGGCCGAATTCGCTGATGCAGGCGGCATAGTCATCACGATAGGCCGCGGCGGGGGCGCGTCGGTGCCATACCGACCAGTTATGGCTCTCGTGTGCACCGGGCGACGCCGGGTGCCAGGGGCGTGTTCCATCCTCTTCTGCCACCGTGGCGGCCAATATCTCCACCAGTCCGGCGTTGCGCCGTGGGCCGAACTCATTGCCGCCGCACCAGAGAAAGAGGGAAGGATGGTTGCGCAACGCCCGCACGATGGCCCTTGCCTCTTGTTGCACCAACGCCCGGTATTCGGCAGCAGAGGCAAACTGCCCGACGAAAGCACAGGCGAAAGGGAACTCCTGCCAAACCAGAATGCCGGCTGCGTCGCAGGCATCGTAGAAGGCCCGCTTCTCCCTTAAGCCGCCGCCCCACACCCGCAGAAAGTTGATCCCCAGCTCCTTCGCCTGCCGCACCATCGCCGCATAGTCCGCCGCGCGCAGGCGACCGGGAAACATGTCCAAAGGAACCCAGTTCGCCCCGCGCAAGAAGAGCGGGTCGCCGTTGATGCGAAAAACCCAGGGCGCGTCGCTCTCTCGCTCCACCGTGCGAATGCCGAAGGGAATCGCCAGGCTATCCAGCACCTCGGTTGTGTCGGGCGCGCGCAGGGTGATCTCCAATTCGTAGAGGTGAGGGAATCCGCGCTCCCAAGGCTCCCATCGCCGCGCGTTTTGCAGGTTGCAGGTCAACAGATGAGTTTGCCGTCCTGACGTTATCTCCAGGTCAAAGGAGAACTCATAAGCCGTGCCGCCGAAGTTCCGGGGCCGGATGGTCAGCGTGGCGGCGACATGACGCGGGGCGTCCGCATCCGTTTCCAGGCTCACCCGCACCTGGGCGCCCGTTTCGCCTTGTGGCTCGGCGCGCACCCACGCGTCGGCCAGATAGACACCGCGCACAAAAACAAGATAGATGTCATCCCAGATACCCAGCGAGGGGAGAGAGGGGGCAAAATCCCAACCGAAGCCGTAATTTGCCTTCAGCGAGGCCGCGCGGTACGCAAAGGAGGCTAAATTGGGTTGGAGAGCGTGGTCCAGGCGGGCCAGCAGACGCTCCCAGGCCGTCAGGCGCGAGGTGGAAAGGAGACGCACCTCGTCATTCCCCCACAGGCGCACGGCGAACTCCCATTCACCGCTCGTAGCGCGACGGCCCCAATCGGTCACCTCGTACACCTGGCGAGAGAACATCCCCTCGTGACGGCCCAGGAGCTGGCCGTTGCCATAGACAGCCGAGAGATAATCTATCCCTTCGCAGACCAAAAACGCCCGCTCATTCGGCTCTAATTTGACCGGCAGGCGCGTGCGAACCCACCAATCAAGACCATCCACCCAGGTGCTGGCCTGCGCCTGATCCCCGAAGAAGGGGTCGGCGATGCGCCCCGCAGCCATCAGGTCCACCCGCACATCGCCCGGCACGGTGGCAGGAAGCCATTCCTTCACGGCACCGACATCATAAATATCAAATGTATCCCACGATTTTGGTTTCACCGAGCCCAACTCCCAAGCCAGCCCCCCTAGGTTCAAGCTTCGCCGACCGTTTTGCATGGCCCCCATTATAGGTGCAGGCTTCCGGTTTGACAAGGTAGCTCTCGCCGCGTGAAGACCCCCGGCATCCTGGTCACCTGACCAGGGTAACAACTCGCCATCTGTCCGGTAGCGAACTCCCCAGCTGCCTGATGTACCTGGGAAGATTCTGTGCTACATTATAAGCAGCAATCGGTAAGGAGGTCACCATGAAACGATCCTATCTTCCCCTGGCCTTCGGGGCCCTGCTGGTAATCGCAGGCGTTCTGCTCCTCTTGCAGAATTTCGCCATCCTGACTTTCGGCTGGGACCTCATCTGGGCGCTTCTCTTTGCCCTGGGCGGTGTCGCGTTCGTTGCTGTCTTCCTGAACGACCGCGAACAATGGTGGGCCATCATCCCAGGCTTCACCCTGTTGGGCCTCGGCGGTCTCATCGGCCTGGCAGCGATCCTTCCCGAATCTGCCGGCGCGTGGGGAGGCACTTTCTTCCTGAGCGCGATCAGCCTGGCCTTCTGGGTCATCTATGCCATTCGTCGCGAAAACTGGTGGGCGGTTATCCCCGGCGGCGTGCTCCTCACCCTGGCCGTTGTGGCCGGCCTCGCCGAAGCCTTCGGCGGCATCGCGACGGGCGGTCTCTTCTTCCTGGGTCTGGCGGCAACCTTCGGCCTGGTCTATCTCCTACCCACGCCGGAGGGACGCATGAAGTGGGCCCTCATCCCTGCAGGCATCCTCGGCGCTATGGGTGTCTTTATCATCCTGGCGGCGACGTCGGTCATCAATTACCTGTGGCCGGTGGCCCTTATCCTGCTGGGGCTTTACTTGGTCTATCGCTCGTTCATGGCACGGCGGGCGTAGGAACCCTCGTGCCTGATGCGAGGAAGCATAACCAACAGAGGCAAGGATGTAAAGGAGGCAACATGCAAACGAGACTGTATCGCAGCCGCACCGATGCTGTCATCGGCGGCGTATGTGGTGGGCTAGGGCAATACCTGGGCATTGACCCGGTGCTGGTGCGCCTCTTCTTCGTACTGCTGGCGCTGGGCAGCGGCATCGGTATCCCGATCTACATCATCATGTGGATCGTCGTGCCATATCCCGACCAGGGCGAACCGGCCTCTGCCGAGACGATCCGCTCTGGTGCGGAGGAGATCGCCGAGCGGGCTCGCACCATCGGTGCTCAGGTGCGTGCCGGCAATCCGCAGGCCGGGTTCATCGTCGGCGCGGCCTTGATCGTATTGGGCTTCTTCTTCCTGTTGCATAACATGAATCTACTCTGGCTGCCCTGGTTTGACTTTGACGTACTCTGGCCGCTCCTGCTGATCTTCGGCGGTGTGGCCCTGCTCTGGCGTCGCGTGAAAGGAGCGTGACGGCAATCATGGAACGAGAAAAACGAGAGTGGCGAGGCCCCGGCCTGGTCTGGCCGGTGATCTTGATCGGCGCAGGGATCGTGTTCCTGCTGAACAACATGGGCCTGTTGGCCTGGGATGTGTGGGAGACGATCTTCCGGCTCTGGCCGGTGCTCCTCATCGCCTTTGGCCTGGAAATACTGATCGGACGGCGGTCGACGTGGGCGTCGTTGTTGGTGGTAGTCCTTCTCCTCGTCGCCATGATCGGCGGCATTTGGTATCTGGCCGGGACCAACCTGGCCGCAGGTTCCGGCACGGATTTGCGCACCGAGGAGATCCGCGAATATCTTGAAGGCGCGACCGCTGCCGATGTGGAAATCGGTTTTGGCGCAGGCACAATGTTTCTGGGAGCGCTGCCGGAATCTGACGACAAGTTGATAGAAGGTTCGGTCGTCTTGGGCAGAAACGAACGGCTCATCAACAACCATCGCGAGGTCGGCGACACGGCGCGTTACACCTTGAGAACGGAAGGCTCTTTCTCGCTCTTTCCCTTTCTGGGCCGTTGGCGCAGGGAGGTAGAGGATAGAACCTGGAGCCTGCGCCTCAATCGTGACATCCCTATACGCCTGACGGTGGACACAGGAGCGGGCAAAACCACCCTGAGCCTGGAGAATCTGAACCTTACCAGGCTGGATGTGGACACCGGCGTCGGCCAAACCATCGTGACGATGCCCGCGCGTGGCCGGCTCCGAGCCCAGGTGAATGCCGGCGTCGGGGAAGTGATCATCCGGATTCCGGTGGGGATGGCCGCGCGCATCCAGGTGGATAAGGGGATCGGCGCCATTGACGTGCGAGGTGATTACCGGCGACAGGACGATACCTACACGGCGCGCGATTATGACACCGCCGACAATCGTGTGGACCTGGAGGTGGATGGCGGCGTCGGCAGGATCGTCATTGAAGAGTACACAGGGGAGTGAGGATGATTTGAGGTTTCGCCCCAGTTGGTGTATGATACAGCCACGACCGGCGGCAATGGCCGCGATCTGACATCGGCAAACGGAGGGCGTGAGCCATGCAGGTTTTGTTGAAAAAGGACGTGGCGGGCCTAGGGCAGGCAGGCGACATCAAGCGGGTGGCCGACGGCTATGCGCTCAACTTCCTCATCCCGCGCGGGCTGGCTACGATAGCCACCGAAGGGGCGGTCAAGCAGGTCAAGCAATTGAAAGAGGCCGCAGATCGCCAGCGCCAGCGCCAGCAAAGCCAGGCGGAAGTCATTGCCCAGAAACTGGCCGGTGTCAGCCTGACTTTCACGGCTAAGGCCGGCGAGAGCGATAAACTCTACGGCTCCATCACCGGCGCGGACATCGCCGAGGCCATCGCGAAGGTAACGGGCGAGGTGATTGACAAGCGACGGGTGGAACTGGCTCACCCCATCAAGGAACTGGGCACGCATCAGGTCTCTCTGCGCCTCGCGCCGGAGGTGATTGCCCAGGTCACGGTCGTCGTGCGGCGGGAAGGCGAAACGAAAGCATAGACGCGAAAACGCTTCACAGGAATTTGCGCCCCTCTCTACGAGGGGCGCATCGTTTTAGGGGAAAGCGAGGGTCAGCACCGCCAGATTTTCATATCCGCCCTGCGGCAGCGCGCGATAGACGACGACCGTCGCGCCGTCGGGGTGCGCGTCGGGCGGCAGAGCGAGGACATAGTCATCGCGCACCACCTCGCCCGGCGTCCAGCGTGTAGTAGGATAGAAACCCCACACGGGCGGGTGGTCTTGCTGTAGCGACACCCCATCGGCCAGGATCGGCTTCCCACCGGCCAGCGGGCGCACGGAGATGGTATAATCGTGGCCGATGCGCCCGACGGCCTGCCAGTAAAGCGCAAGGCGCAGAGCCCTCTCTCCCTCTCTCCGTCCCCCATCGCCTTCCGCTACCGCCGCCTCAAAGCCGAGGAGCCGCAGGCCATCGCCCAGGTCGGCATCCAGACGGTGTTGTAAAGATGGCAATTCCCGCCAGGGGTCGGGTCGCAGGCGAATGAGCACCGCGCCTGCCGAGGAGAGGTGCGCGTCGGGGCCGATCTCCGTGGCGACGAGGGGGGCTGCGGCGCGGGTCACGTAGAGGGGCCGTCTCCCTTGCTGAAACAGGGAACGCGCTTCCGGGCCGGATACGGGCCGCACATCGGAGCGCGCGCCCCAGATGTCGGCCAGGTAGCCCAAGGCCAACGCTTCATCTCGGATGCCAAGGATCGCGGCCCCTTTCTCCGGATCGTCGGCCAGGATGGCCCAGCCGGGAACCAGGCCGTTGTCCTCAGCGCGCTGCGACGAGTCGGCGCGGGGATAACTGAGGATGAAGCGGTAGGCGACGAGAAAGGCCAACGCGGTCAGCACAAGGACACGGGCCGCGAGGCCTTCATTCTCTCGCCATCCTCTCAAGTAGGGTCTAGGAGTAGATAGACGGCCTTCTGCAAGACCTCTCTCCACCCCTTGCCCTCCTCCTCTCCCCGCATCGGGGAGAAAGGGGGGAGAAGAGAGGTGCGGGATAGAGGGGAGGCGAAGGCCGTGCCCGATTCGCCGCGCCAGCGTCGCCAGCCCCAACACCACCAGCGGATAGGCCGGCATGATGACCTGAAACCAGTTGCCGAAACGGTCCACGTAGGAGAAAGCGAAATAGAAGGCCAACGTCGCATAGAGGAAAACGGCGCGGCGGCGGCCCAGCCAGGCCAACCCTACAAGGCCCAGCACGAGGCCGACGACGGTCAACTCGCCCCAGATCAGCGCGGGGAACTCGCGGGTGAAAGGCCCCAGGGTCCAGGTCAGTTCGGCGCGGCCCTGGCGCGTGCTGATAAATTGCCAGAACCAGGCCCACGCGCTCGGCCATTCGCCTTCCCCGCGCCATTCGGGATGCTGCGCGCCACGCAAATAGACGTAGGCATAACCGGCAAGGGGTAACAAGGCCACTGCCCCCGCGCGCAGCCAGAGGCGCGCCCGGCGGATTATGTTGGGTTGAGTCGTCAGGATGAACCAGGCCAGCGGCGGCGCGATCAGCAGCACGGTCACCAGATGGGCCAAGGCCAGGCCACAGAGGAAGGACAGGAGAAGAAGCAGGCGTTCGTCACGCTTCTCCTCCCAGCGGAAAGCGACCCACACAATAGCCAGCGTGTGCAAGACGGCAGAGGCGTATTGCTCCGTGGTGACAGCGTAGTACCAGAAGAAATAGGTGACGGCATAGAAGGCCGTGCTCAACGCAGCGATGGGCCAATCGCCTTGTGTCACCTCCAGGATAAGGCGATAGAGAAGAGCCAGAGCCAAGAGCGCCCACAGGGTGGAATAGGCAGAGAGAAGGGAAATGGGGTTGATGGCGTTGCCCAGGATGCGGCGGCCCAGATGGAACCAGAGCCAGCCCCCCATCGTATAGAGGGGGTAGCCCGGCGCGTTGGCGGGCCGGGCCTGCACTTGGGCGTAGTGATGAGTAATGAGGTCGCCCCCGGCCAACTCATCCGCACGCAGGCCGTCGTCCAGGGTCTTCATGTAAAGCAGGAAGATGGCTGCCAGGACGAGAAATCCGGCAACAAGGGCAACGCGGCGTGGCAGAATAGAGGTCATCGGCAGGATCACTATAACAAAGGGCCTTCCCTTTGTCAATTGTCCTGAGATTCGGACATGCGTGCGGACACCCGCCGGAAAACAACCTTGAAATATCACCTGGGCCGGCTTGACAAGGCAGAGAGCCTGGAAGTGTCTCCCCAAGACCCCTTTTCTCCCCCAGGGGGGCTACCCCTTACCCACAAATCGGTTGCTGGGTAGAGCGGCGCTAGAGGCCCCCACTTTTCCCCGCCTCGCTGCCGCTCGGCACCCCCTTTCTCCCCCGTTTTAC